>Ga0210400_10000407_pt1 | contig 49262 bp, 73 predicted proteins | sample IncBWH26MmetaG_FD_155456 | JGI IMG/M metagenome (GOLD analysis project Ga0210400, IMG submission 155456) | Forest soil microbial communities from Barre Woods Harvard Forest LTER site, Petersham, Massachusetts, United States - Inc-BW-H-26-M | ecosystem: Environmental > Terrestrial > Soil >...
CCTATTAGCCTACGCAACCCATCTATCTAACTTATACAAATAGAATACCAAAACAGCACAAAGGTTGTCAAGCAAATAATAAAACTTTATTCGCTTTATTCTCAGCAAGTTACAAGCCTAAGCTTGAGCCGAGCAGCCCATTATAGGCTGATGGCGTAAGTTTGATTGTTGGCTTAGACTAGGTCTGATTCAAGTGTGCTGTTGATTCTAAAGCAGATGTAAACTTGAATAGTGAGCGATATTCAAGTGCAAAGCGTGGCTCATGGCGGCGCAAGACAAGGCGCTGGAAGAAAAAGCTTAGAATATTATATTCGAAATGATGCTAAGTATTTATCTGGAAGAGGCATTAACCCTTTGCTGGCCAGTGAGATACTGGCAAGAGTTGTTGATGAGCGCAAGCTTTGGCAAAGGATATTGGGCAGTCAGGATGATAGGGTTGTGTTGGATGCGCTTAAGTTTCTTGTGCAAATGCGTGACGGTCGTCCAGCTCAGCAGATCAACATGACTAGCACAAGCATTAGCTTGAGCGCATCTGACCTTGAGCGAGCACGCGCTATCGTAGCGGAGATCAGAAGCTCTAGCCATGAACCGCAGGTTATAACATCAGCCCAAAAGGGCTTGTCGGCTCTAGACTCGGCCGCTAGACTAGGTGAGGGTGGGGCGAAGTAATGGCGAACAAAGTTTTGCTTTTGGTTCGGCTAGTAGCGGCACTACTGCTTGTAAGCCAGCATTATGGTTTGGCGAGCCGAGGGGGGAATTTTTGATGGTGTGAGGGAGAGTATAGGAAGGGAATATCTCCTCACCAATTTTTTACCAAAATAAGTATCATACTTACACACCCAACCTCTTCAATCCATAGCCCTTATCAGCTTTACTATCAGCTCTAAGCATGATAAACTTAATTAGAGGCTCTCTTGTGCCTAATCGCAAACCTCGATGGTTTTACAGACGATCCAGATGAACTAGCGCCTGATATTTTAGATATAGAGTGTAGAAAACAAAGGAGATACCAATGCCAGCCACTCATCCTATTAACCTTAAACCAACACTTCAACTATCCAACGAATCTGAGGAGACTAAGCCTTCTCTATCTCCCACAACCAAGTTCAAGGTAGGAGAGCTTTCGTTCTGGGCGCTTGGTGATCGGGTACTGATTGAGGAAGATCAGTTCCGCTCTGGCTATGAGTGCGAACAATGCTCAGGATTGGGCAAGGTGCCATGTTTAGACTGTGAGGGTATCCAAACTAAGTCCAATGGTAAGAAATGCTCTATATGCGACGAGGGACGCGTTCGTTGCCCGTCCTGCAATGGTAAGGGCGGGCTAATTGTGACTCCTGAGACGGCTCAGCGTCGTCCTACTAGTGGCGTCGTTGTAAGTGCAGGCCAAGACTGCAAGACCCTAAAGCCCGGCGACACCGTTCTCTTCAGCAACTTTGCAGGCTACTTGGTTGATCTAAACCGAGCTGGCCAACCTATTGCCATCCGTATCCTCCATGAGTCAGAAATCTTAGCTGGTATGGATGGACACCTGACCCTGAGCAACCTCAGAGGGAAGTCAGAGATTGCCGCCTTTAACCCCTAAAACTAGCCTATACAGGTATATCTCTCTAAAGAGAGTATAGGCGTATAGACAAAAAGGAGATCTTATGATTGGCTTTAACTACTACCCTGAAGGTGCAGTTTTAAGGCAGGGAATAAACTATCGGTGGGACTCTTCATGCCATCCTATAATAGCTATCAAGCTTTGGATTTTCGTCTTCTACTTCCGCATTCGCCCCAAAGCCTTAGCTAAAGCTTGCCACAACAAGCGCTTCATCTTTGGATTTGCTTGGAAAGGGTGTACTGCTGGCTGGGGATTCCCCGACTACGACTTTGATACCCGCATGATTAGAATTGCTGGACATAATATCTCTTGGGAAGTTCTGGTTGATATCCTTAACCAGCATGAGGTGATATAGTTGATTATGGGGCCACGTCCAGAACCACGCTCTTTTCTCCTTTCAGCGTTGGTCAGCGTCTTGTGGCCCCTCCCCATTTAAGCCAGTAAAGGAGAATGTAAGGGAGAGTAGATGAAAACTTACATCTACATGAATCATCACTTGAAAGATAAGGCTAACCTTAGAGCAAAGGAACCTGAACCTATCATCACAGTCCAGCGCGGCACACGTCGAACCCAAGCCAATCAAGTCAGAATCTTAGGGCCATGTGAAGTATGCTGGGGCAATCTACCTATAGCTTGTTACAACGTAAAGGCTTGGATAGAAACGACTTCTAAGGTTGAGGTAGTTATCTAATCATGCGTTGGACGATGCTGGATGTGCCGGAAGACCCCAAGAGCGAAAAGTTCAAGCTCGTAATGCGCCTCAACTCGCTCGGCTCTCTCTACTTCTTCGAGAAGTGGGTTCTCCAGCGTGACAAGCTTAGCCCCAACCTCCACAAGCCCATATTAGAAAAGCTCGAATCTGAGATGCCAAGGTTTCTGTTTGAGATGCCTCGTGACCATCTGAAGACCACGATGGTTACTGAGGGTCGCTCGATCTGGACTACCCTTCCTTTCAACGAGATAGACGAAGTTTGCATGAGAGACCTTGGCTACCCAGATGCTTGGATAGCTTGGATGAAGCGTATCCACCGTCCTGGCCGTCGCCGCCTCATCGCCACAGAAACCATCTCCAATGCCGAGAAGCTTGGTCTAAGGTTTGATTGGCACTTCCAAAACAACGATCTTTTCAAGCACTGCTTTCCTGAGATTATCCCAGACTCTAAGTGCATCTGGACTAAGGAGACCAAGCAAATCCGTACCCCCCTCCGTGGCCCCAATGGTGAAGGCACCTACGACTTTATTGGCATTGGCGGTGCGCTACAGTCAAGGCATTACGATGATATTGACGAGGATGATGTTGTGGGTAAGGATGCTATTGAGTCAGAGCTAGAGATGGCTAAGGTTCACTCCTACCATCAGCTCCTCATGGGTGCATTTGTCAGCGTGGCTCAGGGTACATGGACAGTTACCAACAACCGCTGGGCACCCAACGACCTAAGTGGATGGATTCGCAAGAACAACCTAAAAGTCCCTGAAGCTAAACGTTTTGTCATCGAGCACCACTCAGCCCTTGGCGGATGCTGCGACCGTCACCCGCCCGGCGAAATCATATTCCCCGAAGAGTTTAGCCAGGAAGACTTTGACGAGATTAGGCAGACTCAAGGCCCGTTCTACTTTAGCCATCAGTACCTCAACCTTGCCATCAACCCTGAAGAGTGTGTCTTCAAGCCCGAATGGCTACGCTACTACCGAGCCTCACCCAGCCCTGTATCTATAGGCAAACATTGGATTAAGCATGAAGTCAAGGATGGAGAGGTATTCCCAGATGTCAACCCCCGCGTCCTGATCAAGTCCATCATCGTAGACCCTAACCATGCCGAGGAAAGAGGCCGCTCTAGACATGCACTTGTAGTGAGTGGCTTAGACCCTGAGACCGACCGCATCTACCTGCTTGACGTATGGGCCAAGAGCAGTAGCTACGATGATCTAGTCTTTCATTTGTACCGGCTGGCCAAGATGTGGGGCATCAACGAGTACTGGCTTGAAGAGAACGCTGCCCAGACCCTACTCAGGTACCCAATCGAGTATCGCTCTAAGACTGAGAACTTTATCCTGACCAAGAAGCCTCTTAAGGGGCAGCGTACCCCTAATGCCAAGCGCGACCGTATCGAATCGCTTGAGCCGCTGTTCAGGGGTGGACAGATTTGGGTACGCCACGACCAGAACGAATTCCTTGACGAGTACAACAACTATCCAGGCGGTACGACGATGGATGTGCTTGATGGACTAGGATATAGCCCACAAGCATGGAACGCCTTTCATGCCCGGCGTATAATTGATTCTATGAGGAAGCACCGGGAACGCCATGAAGCCCGTAAAGGCTTCACCGGCTACTAAGGATCACTATGAGCCTTACCTTCACCGAACAAGAAGTCATAGCTGGTGTCCAGTTAATTCAAGCCAGTCACGAGTACTGGCCAGTCTCAGATATTGATCCTAAAGAGTTTGTGGCTGCCATGAGCGCAGCCAAGCAACCAACACAAGTTGACTGGAGCGGATGCTGCTGCTAAAGGAGACCTATGCCTATCTCTGTCCATCACACTATCAAGCTCACCGAGAACGTGCGGCGCAACCTTGATCCAAGCATCTATCGTACTCCAATAGCTGACCCGCCTCCATTTCATGTAGGATGCACCTGCCAGTGGGAAGCTTGGGCACATAGCTCCGACCAAGCCAACTACTACATAGCCTGTCATCGCCAAGCCCAGCTCATGCGTGGCAATATCGTAACCGTTATCCTGCCCCAAGCTGTTGTCATCAGCCAGCCTGAAGCCGACCAGCCCACTACCGAGGCTGATGCAGCCCCAGAGCTATTTCAAGCCAACAAGCTAGAGATCGAGTATCAGCCAATAAAGGGCTTACCGGCTGAGCCTAAGGCTGAGGAGAAGGCTAATGCCTGATAAGTTTGAGCTAGTAGAATGTGATTTTGGCAAAGACGTGATGGGTGACATGACGTGGTTTGTGGAGCAACAGCTTGAGACCCTGCTACAGGCTCATCAAGAGCTTCACATGCAGAAGCTTCCCAAGTGGCGTAGGCTTTATCTAGGTAGGCCCTTGACTGAGACTAAAAATAGCCCTTGGATGAATGCTGCTAATACAGTTGTGCAGGTAATTGGTGAGACTGTGGATACGATGGTTGCACGGGTAATGGGGTTGGTGTGGGCTACTCATCCGCTGTGGACGTTCCAGAACTTTGCTAAAGCTGATACAGACGAAGCCAAAGAAGCCAATGAGTCTGAGCGTAGAGTGCTTGAGGAGTTCATGGACTTAGTTGGCGTAGAGCCAGACGAACTCAATCTGCATGAAGTAGAAGCCCTCTGGTACACGGAGGCGGCCAATCTTGGTACAGCCTTCGTTAAGGTTGCGCTTGAGCAGAACACTGAAGCTGTGGTTGTGGGATATGATTCAGAAGCGGATAAGAGGATTCGCGGCACTGAGAATACGATTTATGCTGGTCCAAAGGTCTATAACTTGAGGCATGAGGATTTGCTAGCTGATGCTAAAGCTCAAACGTTAGAGAAGGCTGACTTTGTTGCGGTGAAGCGAACGTTGAGCCGAATGCAGCTTGAGGAGAGAAGCTTTAAGGGTGACTACAAGAAAGATGCGGTGAAGGAGATTATAGACCAGCCCGACCGTAGCCAGCCGATAGAGCCAGTGCGGCAGGAGCTTCAAGACCAGGGCGTAACTAGTCCATCACGGCCTGACACTACGGCTGAGTGGGACATTTGGGAATGCTATTTCCCTCGCTGGTTCAAAGGCCGCAAATACCGTATCATCCTAACCTTCCACAAGCACACCAAGACCGTGCTACGGTGTGTGTTTAGCTTCATGCCAGAGAATGCCCTACCAGTTAAGAGAGCTAAGCTTGGCTATCGCACCAATGGCTTGTATGGGCATGGCTATGCTGAACTCCTCGAAATCTATCAAGAGGAGCTTAGCACAACGCATAACCAACGGCTAGATAATGCTACGATAGCTAACATTAGAGCGTTGAGGGTTAGCCCCAAGGCGAGAACATTGGATGCTAACCAGGAGTTGTATCCATCGGCGCTATTGGTAGGAGAGAAGGATGATATTGAAGCTATCCAAATTGGTGATGTCTATCCTAGCACCTTCAAGAACGAAGAGATGACACTTCAGCTTGTGGCACGTAGAGCTGGTATAACTCCGGCTGTGGCAGGTGCGGGTTCGGGTAGTATGATGAAGCGGCCACAGCAGTACTCGGCTCAAGGCACTCTAGCTGTGATGCAAGAGAACAATACCAGTGTAGGCTGGGCTACGTCTGAGTTTAGACATGCACATACTTGCCTTGGCTCGTTGCTGGTGAAGATGTATGGTAAGTTTGGCACGTTTGGGCGAGAAGAGGCATTTGGCTTAGATGGTGAGAGGCTAGAGGCTGCATTGGATAAGTTTGAGCAGCACAGCCTACGTATACCCATTAGAGCTAGTACTGGCTCAATGAACCGTGAGGTGGAGAAACAAACTGGCATGTTGCTAGCTGGGCTGCTTCAGCGGCACTATACTGCTGTGGGCCAGCTTATTCAAGCGGTGAGTAACCCAATGGCTGGGCCGGAGTTTAAGCAGTATGCCCAGAGCGTAATCTTTAGTTCGACCATGTTTCACAGAAAGGTGGTAAAAGACTTTGGATTCGACCCCGAACTTTACGTCCCAGACGCACCAGATGAGGGAGCTGGCCAAGCAGGGCAAATGGCCCCCGGAGGGCTACCCGTTTCGGGAGCTGGCCCTTCTTCCGCCCCAGGTGGTGGAGTCAATCTTCCAAGGGGAGATGTGGGCCTCGGTCTTAGCGGGCTTGCGCCTTCTTCGCGCTGACTTTGAGCAAACTGCGCTTGATTCGGCTAAGGCTCAGGCTTTAAGGGAGCAGGCGTGTGGTGTTGTCAACTTTATTGATAACTATATGTTAGAGTTAGATAAGGAGATAACTAGGCTTCAACGGTTCATCCGAGAAGCAAAGGAGTCAAAGTAATGGGAATGTTTAGCAGAAATCATGAACCTGCCCCCGACCCAGAAGCACATCCTTCTAGCGAGAACCAACCTCAGGCTAGTAGTGAGCCTCAAAAGACTCAGGCCGAGCTTTTGGCTGAAGCTCTTAGTCCCTTCGCTGCAACCCTTAAGACTATTTCTGACAAGGTAGATTCAGTTGAGCAGCGGTTCCAGGCACGTCAGCCAAGCCATAGCGAAGGTCAGCCTGCTCAGCCTCAGTATGCTAGTGTGTTCGAGGATGAAGATGCTGCAATTGGACAGCGGGTGGTTGCTGCTGTGGGGCCTATGTATCAGCAACAGCTTGAAATGCAAGCTGATATCAACCGTGAGAAGGTGCTGGGAGAGTTTAGGGCTAAGGGCTTTGGGCCTACGCTTGAGAAGTTTACTGAGCGGATTAATAGCTTGCTAGATGTTACCCCACTGGTACAGCCGGATGGTCAGGGTGGACACAAAGCATGGCGCGGAGATAAAGCCTATATCCGCAATACTATCAACATGGTAATTGGCGAAGCGGCTGCTGCGGCTGGTCTTAGGTTTGATGGCACTAAGCAAAGCTTCTTCTTGGAGGGTGCTAATGGCGGTGATGGTAGCACGAGTAGCTCTAGTCCCTCTGATGGCTTGACGAACGAGCAGCGAAAGCTATTCTCACGGTACAAGGTTAGCCCGGCTGATGCTCAGAAGACCATTGCTAAGCTCAAGTTTTTCAATTAGTTAGAAGGAGACATAGATGAGTGGAAGGTTGAGGTATACCGAGCCGAGCTTCACGCTACCAGCTTGCGAACGAAAGATGAGTGAGCTTGACTATGAGTTGGCTGTGGGGAAAATCAGCCAAGCACAGTACGATGAGCGTGTCAAGCAAAATAAACCATAAGCCCTAGACTAAGCTTATAATTAAGTTTGGGGATCGTATCGTAAAGGAGAGAAAGCGATGCGTTTGTGCTTACTACAGCCACGACTAGCGGAATTCGAGATAACGTCGTAACTGACCTGAATGCGAATGTTCCTCTACCCGATGCACCTAAGCCACGAGTAATCTCTCGTGAAGCGGCACTTCTTTTCAACAAGTCTGTTGTTGCCAAGCCGCTGATGGTGCCTGAAGTTTCTTCCATCCGAGTTAAAAATACCGAGTATATGTATCGCTGGGTGTTCCTTGGCGAACGTGGCCAGATGTATACCAAGCGCAAAGCCCAGGGCTTTACTAATGCCACGATTGAGGATGTAGAAGTACTTGGTGGCGACTGTACGTCTGACAAGGGTGAAATTAGGGCGGGTGATCTGATCTTGATGAAGATCCGGGGCGACCTGTATGATGCTGCTATCAAGTACAATATGGAACGTGCGCTACTTATGCAGAGGGCACGGGGTATGTACCTTAAGGGTGACACTAGCCAGAACGTGATGAGTGATGGTCAGGCTAGTGGCGCGTCGATTGGGCAAGAGAACTTCCGTGGCAAGGCCAGTAACTTCATTCCTGACAATCCAGATGCGCTTCTCTCAAGCTCAGCATTGAATGGTGGGCTTGAGGCTGCGAGGGAACAGGAAACCCAGATTCGTGAAAAGATTGCTGCTGATAAGGCAAGCAAAAAGAGTTAAGAGGATATTATGGCGATCAGTGGAATACCTATTCTTCCGGTGCAGGACACCAGCGCAAATGGGTTTGTTGCTCAGCGCTTGATTGAGGAACTTAGTCAGACTTTCTTGGCTGGTACTCCGGTTGAGCTTACTGCTGCCGATGGTGGTGTCAAGGCTTGGGACGGAACTACTGGAACTGCGTTTGTGTTTGGGTCAGCTAGCATTGGTGGAATCGTAGGGTTCAGCTATGAGGCTGCTTCAAACTTGAGCGCAACTGGTTCTGGTGCTCCTAGTCCTCAACAGCCGTTTACTGGTGTTGGCGCTGTAGCTGGCACGTTTGGCTCTGTGCCTAACCAGACTAGTGCTAAGAATATTGCTCATGGCGCACCAATCAATGATGGCCGCGTAGGCTTTATTTTGGCTGGGCCTCAGGTTGTGTGGAGCGCTGTATTTGGCAACAACGGCAATACTGCTACTCCAGCCGCAACTGATGTAGGCAAAGAGTACGGTCTTACGATTGACTCGAATAGCAAGTACTGGTACGTAGACAAGAACAAGAGCACCGTTGGCACTAACACTGTGCTGAGAGTAGTTGGACTTGATCTGCGGGATGTACCGGCTGCGGGTTCCAGAGTTCTTTTTGTTCTTGATTCTCGTTTCACTCAGTTCCTTGGCATATAAGGGCTGACCTTGGGAGATTAACTTTTATGATGGTTCGCGGACAGTTCGCACAGACTTTAGCTCCGGGGGTGCATCACTTCTTCTTGCACTTCCTCGATTTGCAGATGCGCCAAGAGGAGTACTCTGAAGTCTTCAACATCGAAACTTCTACTCAGGAGTTCGAGGACGAAGTTGAAATGACTGGCGTGGGGATCATGCCTGAGAAGCCGGAAGGTGCTGCGGCTGTCTATGACGACATGATTCAGGGTGGAACCAAGCGTTACATTCATCTGAGTTATGGGCTTGGGTCTCGCACTAGCTGGGAACTGATTGAGGATGATCAGTACGGCATTCTCAAACAGGTGCCTAAGGCTCATGCACGGTCGGCTATGTTCGCTCGTGAGATTGTGACTTGGAATGTACTCAACCTGGGCTTCTCCACCATTACAACTACGGATGGCATTAGTGTGTTCAATACTCAGCATCCATTGCTGGGTGGAACCGCCGCAACCAATGTTGGCCCTGGACTGACCAATGTGATCTTTGCGGCTGGCACCTATCCCAATCGGCCCTCGCCTGATATTGACTTGAGCTTTACTGGAGTTCAGCTTATGGTCAACCAATTCGAGCGGCTTGTGGATAGTCAGGGCATTCCGGTTCGCGTAAAGCCCAAGTACATCCTGATTCCGCCTGAGCTAAAGTTTATTGCTCGTGAGATTCTGGGTAGTCCTGGTAAGCCTTATACGGACGATAACGAACTCAACTCCCTACTTGGTGAGGACATCAAGTTCCGAGTGGTTCATTACCTGACCAGCCAGACTGCATGGTTTGGTGTAACTGAGAAGGATGGTCATCAGCTTAAGCACTTTGACCGACATCCTATAGACACGGACTATGACGATGACTTTGATACCCGCTCTACCAAGATGCTCACGTTCCAGCGTTTCAGTGCCGGAGCTACGAGTTGGGTTGGAACTTGGGGCAGCAACGGACCATGATAGCTATTAGTTAGTCATGCCTTATTATCGTAGTCAAAGGTCGAAGGTTTATCACAACTGTAGTAGGTGTGACTTTCGTTACCCGCTTGATGAGATGTTATGGCAGCAAGGTAAGCTCTTATGTTTAGCTAAGTGCTACGACAATAGTATAACCGGAGCGCGAGACATTCAGGTTGCACGAGCAGTAAGCATACCACGGCATGAGCTTGAGCCAGATGAAAAGCTGACTAACCCAAGCGAACGACGCGCTGACGTGCTGGATGTTTACTGGTAGGAGAGATTATGGCGAGAACTTTTGGTGGGTTGATATTTTACGGTGCTGAGAACCTCAACTTTCCGTCTGCTAACAATGGCGGTGGAGCTGGTCAGTACAATTGGGTTCAGAATGCTGATGGCACCCTCACGCTAAACAACACTGCCGGAGTCTCGACTGTTACGTTTCAGATGGGAATTGCTGAAGTCAAGCGTCCCTACTTCATCTTTCCTACCCAGCCTGGCCAAGGCACAATCCTCGTAACGAACGAGTTCAACGAAGCCTTTGGCACGACCCCTGCTACTCCTGGCGCGGCTGGCCCTGGCAACCCGTTCAGCGGAATTGCTTCAGGCTCTAATGCTAATCAGACTACTCAGTTTGGCAGCCCTCAGATGCCATTTGGCTTAGCCCTGGTTGACGTATTTGCTGTGTACTCTGTGCAGACTGCTGGGCTTACTACTGCAACCTTAGCTGTCAACCGGCTTCGATATGCTGAGAATACGGCTGTGACGATTGATGCTGTTTTAGCTGCTACTGGAGTTGCTCTTACTACGACCACTAGTGCCAGTACTCCTCACGTTCAGAAGGTCAGCTTGGCTCAGCCTCTCATCTTCGAACAGGCCGACTTTAGCAACCTTGCTGTGAGCTTTCTGATTACAACTGCGGCCACTAGTGCCGTAAGAGTTTATGGTATTGGTGCTCACGTAGCTGTTGAGTATAGCTAAGGAGAACTTGTGAACATTGGCGGAAATCCGTGGTCGTTCATTAGCACCGACCCAGCTACAGCTTCTATCACGCCAGCAACTGGCCTGACCCTCAATGCTGACGGTACAGTTACGCTTACCACGACTGCCGCATTCAACTTCAACACAACTGGAGTTCCGGCTAACTGGTTCACGGTGATTGGGGCTTCTGCCGCAGCCTACAACGGCTTCTACAAACTTATCGCTGGAGCAAGTGGAGCCTCAAGTTTTACCCTTGCGCCTCAGTTTGTCATTGCCGCTGGAACAGCTCAGAGTGGTGGTGGAACTGTAGCTCAGTGCTTATATCCCTGGCAAGTACGAGTCGAGGATATTAGCTGGCAACAGGCAGCCGCAGCCGGTCACACGCTCGACTTGAGAGACCGAGCTGGCAATCCTGTATGGCAAGCTACAAGCACCGGCATCGGGCAGCAGAACCGTGGCAAGGTCTACTGGATCAATGGCTTCACACCAATCACAATCCAAAGTGGAGTCGTCCTCATAACCATCAACTAAGCAGCCCTTTTTGGCTGATGCGCAAGCAGAAATGTTTGCTATTCCCTTACCCAGGGGCAATAATATTGGGTAGAGCAGTCCACCAGGGAGCAATCTTTGGTGGACTCCTTGATTTAACTTAAGATGGGCCGCATCAGCCCAAAGAGGGCTTAAAGGCTTAGAATTAAAGGAGATCATGGCTAAGTTTAAGATAACTTATTCTCCTGACCAATGGACAGCTCCGGCTGGTGGTGTGGCGACTCAGTGGACTGCTCCTTATGGTGGACTACATGTTCAGGCCCCAGCTAACACGATTGGTCCTCAGTATAGCCCAGACTTGCTCAATGTCTTCCTCCGTAATGCTCAAATTACGAGTAGGCCAGCGTTTGGGAGATTTCTGCCTGGTCCAAATGGTGTTGATCTAATCCTGGGTTGTGGGAGCTTTTTGAGTAATTCTCAGGTGTGGCATACGTTCTGCTTTACGCAGAGGGGGCTTTGGCAGCTCTACCCAAACTGGCCAGACTTGATAGCTAAAGCCAAGAACCCTTGGCAATTTATTGGTGGTCCTCCACTTGGAACTGCTCCAGTAAATTGGGTAGCTTTAGCAGGTATATTATACTACTGTAATGGTCCACACTTGAGCGCTTGGGATGGAGCAGCAGCTCAGCCATTGACAGATGTAGCGTTTATTGGCTCAACTAACCCACCGCCTGATAATACGGCCAAGTTTGGAGCGGTGTTCTTGGGTGAGCTAGACAATCATATACTCTTAGCTTACACATATAGCACAACAAGCGGCGCAACTGTGAGGCAGGCTAATGCTATAGCTTGGTCAAACAACGGCTTCAATCCAACTGACTCTAACGGCAACTTTGGCACCAACCTTGGAACGGTTGGTGCAACCTTTGATCCTAGCATCAACGTCAACGCGGGCAATAACACCTTCTTGGATGTGCCAGATATAATCACTGGATTGATGACACTTGGTCAGGATGGTTATTTGTTTAGGCAAAATGGTATCACACATATAACTCCAACGGGTAAGGGTGTTGCACCATTTGACTTTAATCACTTATGGCAATCCCAGCAGGGAATAGGAAATGTTTATCCTTTTACGATTGCTCAATATGGGAATACTGGGGTCTTTATTAGCTTTGAGCAGATTTATCAGATTACGCCGGGTGGGATGCAGCCTATTGGTGGAGCAGCGCGTGATGCAATCTTGGCTGACCTTGCTATGAGTACTGGTTCTCCAAAAGCTTCGTTTGAGAGAAGCTTTAAGCAGGGTATTAGCTATCTTATGTACCATCTTCGTATCCCTCTAAGCAACGGTACTAAGAGCTGGATTTATGTTTTAGAGGATAATCACTGGTTTCCGTGGTTCACGTCGGGTGTATGGCCTACGGGAGCTTCTAGTGCGTGTTGGGTGTAGGGTTATGCCAAATATTCCATTACCGGATTTAGATGGTGGTTCAGGCGGACCAATGAACCAACCTGATGGTGGAGGTGTACCAGGTACTAGTACTGGTAGCTCAGTTAGTATAGCATTTCCAGCGAATGAGAATGGAGGGGTATTTGCTAGTACCTACTTTCTCTTTACTCCAGTTCAAGACATAGCCTCTGGACAGTGCTACATCGGCTTTTATGACTTTAGTAACTTAGATGATCAGAAAGATGGAAGCTTCTATTCATATAAGCAGGAAGATGTGGTTCCTGATGCTACTCCAACTGTGAGAAGGGTTGACTTAACCTACCAAGACTTAGGACTGGCCACAATAACCGTGACTGTGACTGGAACTAATGACAATGGTCAGGTTGTAAGTGCTAGTGTTAAGCAGCAACTTGGGAATGCGGTTCCTACTAATGCTTTACTGACAGCTTTTGTTTCGATTAATCTAACTTGTAAGCGTCCACAACTTGGCCTTAGTAGAACGGCTGGAAGTGGACCAGTACGAATCACACGAGCTATTATGCGTGGAGATAGTGAAGAGGATAGTGAATAAAAATGAAGCCGCCGCGTCGAACAAGCATTGAGATTAGTGCTATACCAACACGAGCTATAGTTAGTCCTGGTGTACCCCAAGGTGTTCAAGATCATCTCGACCGTATCAATAAGACCTTAAGCAATATTAGCTTTGGGTCATCTATGCCTTCCGCTCCAGCGGTTGGCCAGTCCAAGCGTGTGATTGATCCTGAAAGCAATTTTGAGGGAGACAAGTTTATTGTGACTAGTCCAGCAGCCTCCAATACCGAGTTTGCTATTAGTCATAATTTGGGACGCATTCCTAATGGCTTCCTATTTCTAGGAGGGACAAATCAGGGAGTAGTATATCGTAGCATAACACCCTGGACCAAAACTCAGGCTTTCTTCAAAGAGACACAAGGCTCCAATGTTGTGACTATACTAATAGTATGAGGACTTTATGGCTGCAAATATAAACGTAAACCTATCTGGGGTGGTTCTTCAGGTAATTGATAATGCAATTGCTACGGCGCGTGTAAATAGCTCGGTTGGAACAATTGGCTTACCTGGATCAGAAGCAACTCATATTGACTATATGCCAATCAATAATGGTATTGGTCTTGCTGTAACACTTCCTGCACCTACAATATGGGTGCTATTTGTTAGGAATCTTGGTGGAATTAACGGGACACCAGTCGGGAATATTACTGTGCAGACTGCTGTAGTAGGTGGGGCATTAGTATCTGCACAGAACTCTCCAGTTGTATTGCCGGGGGGAGTTTATATCTATTGGCAGCCTACAGAGTCGGCAGGAGGCATTATTTCAGTTAATCTTGTTGCTAGCGTAAATAATGTTCCGGCTGAAATTTTGATGGCAGCATAGTATGATTCCTGGTGGATCAAATCGAACCGTAGCAGACTTAGTGCCTGGAGTTATTGAAGCTCTACAACAGCGTACTGATGTTGCCCAGCTTGCGCCTAAGTATATCCGTAAGTCTGTCATTGAGATTACGGAGAAGTACCCATTTGATGAGCTTAGACGTACAGGACTAACCGTTAGCGTGACTAAAGCCGATAATCCTATTGCAGCTTTTCTCAATAATGATGATGACTACAACTGGCCCGAAGTGTTTGTTCTTTCCATAAATCCTCCAGCCAATACTGTAATTGATACTCTAGACTATAAGACCCCTAAAGCTATTGAGATTATTACTAGTCCTATTACGACTGGCATTCCCAAGTACTGGACGCGCTATGGCTCGATCTTTCGGTTTGCACCGGTGCCTAACCAAGCCTACTCCATCTTTCTACGGTATCAGGTTAAGCATCCGTTTCCAGGCAACACAACTGATACGATTGCCTTGAATGCTGCCCCACTTTTTATTCCTGATAGTTGGGAAGAGATTATTGAGTATGCTGCTGCTGAGCGGATAGCAATCGTAAAGCGGTGGAATGATCAGGCTACATTTATCCACAATATCTTGTGGGGCGACCCTGACTTTCAAACAAGTCAAGGCAAGATGGGGCGGCCAGGACTTATTGCTGCTCGTACCATCCAAGTCGAGCGAGATCAACAGTTTAACACTCGCCAGCTTGGGATTCGGGTCTCCCGAACTAACCCTCGCTAAGCTAGTTTTGGCGTAGAATTATAGAAGAGGGTTTTATGTCTACTCCTTCTCCTTTTGGTATGCCTGGAATTCCTGGTGCAAACCCAGGAGGTTCAAATCTCTCTGTGCCTACTCCAGCTTCGACCAATACTCCTGCTATTGGAGGCGGTAATAACCCGTTCTTGCCTACCTTTCCAAGTGGCACGAGCACGCCTCTAATTACATCTCCAATTAATGGAGCTGCAAGTCCAAGCTCAAGCGACCCCAACAGTTTTAACGTAGCTAATCTCCTGGGCTTTGGTAATGGCACCAACAACCCCTTAAATGACATTACTAAGGCTTTGCATAAGGCTGGTTTTAGTGCAGGTGTGGCTGGAGAGCTTGCCAACTTTTTGCAGAGTGGTGCAGGGTTTAATCCAGCAGTAGCTCAGGCTTTGATTGCAGCTATGCAACCTGGAGTCCAGCGTAAAGAAGCTGACATACTTGAACAGTTTAGTAATATGGGCTTACGAGGGTCTAGCTCGGCTGCGATTGGACTTGGAGATTTTTTGAGCCAGGAACAGCTTAATGAAGGTCAGATTTGGGCAGGGCTTTATGAGCAGAGCGTCCAGAACTATATGAACGTTTTGCTTGCTGGTAAGGGACCGGCTCCCAAGGGCTTGTTTGGTAATATAATGGACTTTATCTCAACTACTAGTAATGCTGCTGCTAACGTTGGTAAGGCTCTTGGAGGCTAGGATAAATGAATTTACCAATTTCCATAGCTTCTGTTTTACAACAATCATTAGGGCAGCAGTCTCAAGCACAACCTCAACAGGCTCAGCCTAACCAAGGTAGTAGTGTAGATGATTCTATCAAGAAGACTATTGAGTCCAACCTTAAACCTAAGTCTGAACTATCCCCTCTTCAGATAAACCCTAGCTTAGGCAAAACTAGTCTTGGCTCTGATATTGGTATGGGGATACTTAGCATGTTTGTTCCTCAGATTGGAGTAGTTTTACAGAAACATATTAAGCAACAAAAAGAGCAGCAAGTCAACCAGGTCGTAAATGACTTTACAATCCTTCATAGTGCTTGGGAAGAAGCCCAACAGCTTTCAGGTGGTGATACAGAAAAAGCTAAACAGATGTTTAGCCAAGACCCTCGTATAGCCTCTCTCTTTGCTGACAAGAAGAAGATTAAGCTTCTCACTAAAGCGTTTGGCGTGGACTTGATGAACCCTGAGAAGACTATGAATAACGTAGCCTTCCAGGGACTCAAGCGTTTCATGGACTTGAAGCAAGCTAAGCAGAAGATTGACCAAGCCAAGCAAGGTATGGACTCAGCTCAGCAAGGCCAACAACAGCCTCAACAAGGACAGACTCAACCACAGCCTAACCAAGCTCAGTCTACTCAGCCTGGACAGGCTGAAGCTCGTGGTTTTATTGATAGATGGCCAAAGCAGATTAAGCAGCCCTCTATGGCTGATGCTCATACTGCTGCTCAGACACAGAAGGAGCTGGTGTTAAAGTCTATGGAGGGAGAACCTAAGACTGAGTTTCAAGCGTGGTATAAGAGTAAGACTAAAGAGCTTGGTCATGCTCCGTCAAGTGATGAGATTGAAGCCCATCATGATGCAGGCCGCGAGACACCTATCATGAGGCTTGCTGGAGAGGCTATAGAAGACATCCAAGGCGGGGATGTGGATGGTGGTAAGCAGAAGCTCCAGATTGCAACAGATGTTAATCAAGCCCTCCATCCTAAAGCTCAGACTCGCTATACGCTAGAGCAAGCTGCACTTCATGGTGATAAAGATGCCAAGAATATCTTGGACTATGACTTCAAGCGGGAGTATGCCCTAAAAGAAGCTATTGGCATGGGCCGAGCCAAGGGCTATGCTATGTACCAGCTTCGTAACTTCTTATTCGATGATGGCCAGCAGGTCACGATGAGTGCCTACCAGTTTATGACTGGCCAGCAGAACGGTGCGTTTAAAGATCGTGGCGTAGTTATGATTAACAATCTAACTTCTGACCAGATTGGTACTGTGCAAAGGATGCAATCAGCTATGGGGCTTCCTGGTACTCCTATGTACGAGCATGGTGCTCTCAAGGGCATGTATGATAACCTCGATGCATTTGACGATACTAAGACTAGAGCTATCTTCGCTAAAGCTCTACAAGCTGCTCATCATGATAGCGACGTTGTGCAATGGCTTAGTAATATGGTTGATCAGCTTAGCCAGCAGAAGCTAGATGATAAAGGACTCAAAGCCCTCGCCTATACCAATCGCTTGAGAGAAGCGCTTGGAACAATGCGTAAAGCTGGCTACCTACCAAGCACTGAGGCCAGCCAGGACTTGATGTATAGGCTTGTGCCAGGTGGAGGCACTTCAAGCTCAAAGCAAGCCAAAATTCAGTTAGACATGGTAGCTGATGAGGTTAAGAATGCTACCGAGATTCCATTGTTACCACATAAGCCCAAAGCTCAGACTAACCCAAGCCAACCGCAGCCAGCTCAAGCTCCACAGAGCCAACCGCAGCAGAAGAAAATGAGCTTACAGGACTTTCTTAACCAAAAGTAAAAGGTGAGATATGCCGGATAAGAAGCAGACAGTAAAGGAGTTCTTGGCTCAGGTGCGAGACTTGATTGAAGTCCCTAAAGATATGGATGACTACCAGCTCTTTCAAGCTATATCCAAGAGTGAGATTGGCCGAGCTAAGATTCAACGTTCTGTTGAGCCAAGCAACCTTAAGCAATATGTTCTTATGAAGGGTCAAGAGCCTGGAGCTGGGAGTGTGCCTAAGCCGCCTCTGCCACAGAAACTTCAAGAGCAACTTGATCTAAAAGCTAGATGGGAAAGAGAAGATAAAGAGTATAAAGCTGAGTGGAATCGTCAATGGGATGAGATTAATCACCAGTCTACCGGTAGACAAGCCTTCAATATAAGTAAAGGCTTGGAGGAAATGATAAGTCCAGTTCCAGTAGTTGGCCCACAACTAGATGCTGCTGATAAGTCCATTCAGTCTTTTAACAAAGGCAATACGTCTGAAGGATTGGGATATGCTGGGGCGGCAGCATTACCAGGTGTAGGGCCAATGGCCGCTGGAATTGGTGAGCAAATTGGTAATAAGGATTTAGTAGGAGCTGGAACAGATATAGCTGGGCTTATTGCTATGAGATTAATAGCAGAGTCACCACATAAGCCAGGAGCACGCAAGTACCCATCTCTACCAGAGAAACCATCAGAACTTAGTAAGTTTAAGCAAATGACACAGCGTATAACACAACCTATCTTTGATACACTCTCAGAGCAAGCAGAAGCTATTAAGGGTCACATGCAGGGCGAAGTAACTAATGTTGGAGCTATTAAAGCCAATCCAACTATTCGTACCGCAGCCAAGCTTTTGGGGGACTTGGAGAGTGCGCCGGGTACGCCCAAGGGGGCCGTAGGTGCTGCTCGTGATGTGCTCAACCAGATGGCCGATCAGTTAAACTCCGGCAAATCAGTTAGTTGGAACGAATTGTTCGAGCTTAATAAGAAGCTTAACGCAGCCACAACTAGCATCAAAGACCCAGCAACAGCCAATGCTTTGAGAAAGATCATAAACTCAGTTGATGCTGAGTTGAGTGCTTCAGCAGGCCGAGTTGGGGCTGGCAAGGTTTATGATACATGGCGGCAAAATTATGCTAAGGCTTCAGAGGTTAGGCGGCAGTATGAGAATGTGCTGCGTGGCAAGACTGATGCCCAACTAGAGACTAAAGCCACAGCTAAGAATCCCAAAGGCCCTCTAAAGGGATGGCGCTCAACTAAGACTAGTCAAGTTGCTACGGCTAACAAGAAGTTAGTTGAGCAGGCTCACAAGGGGTTTGATGAGCTTCACCGCAATATCAAAAATGCACCTAAGCTTGAGCCTAAACCTACTCCACCTAAGCCACAGCTTACATTGCCTCCTGGCCCTAATCCTAATGCTCCTCAGCTTCCAGGCGCAATACCACTTGGACCAAGTTCAAGTCCAGCAGTCAATCAGCCAGTACAAAGTTTAGCTCTGGCAGGTGGTGCTGGGCCTAAGCCAACTATTGGCCCCGCAGCTCCACCTTCTGTGCGCCCACCTTTACCAACTAACCCAATGGCAAGCACTCCCCCTCAGAGTATGAGCGGGCAGCCAAGAACAGGGCCAGTTATCCCAAGCGGAGGAGCAACCGAGCAACTAATTAAACAGCTAATGGGTATACAATAGCGTATACTAGATTTAGCAGGACTGGAGTTGATATGAGTTATCCTTGTAGTAAAGCAGACGCACGCGCCGCGATTAGCGAGATTGAGTTAAGCCATACTCATGGCTCAGATGGCACTTCCCCTATTCTTCATGGAGCGAGTAGCCCTGGTGGAGCAGCCCACATGGCTAAGCCTGCTCATGAGGTTCAGATCGTGGGACGGTTGAGAGCTGGCATCAAAAAGCCCAAGACTCGCACTGATTCATTGACTCGGCATTATGCCGCTTCTGGGCGGTAAGTCTAGCCTATACAGGTATATCTCTCTAAAGAGAGTATAGGCGTATAGACAGTTTTTGACTTGAGAAGGAGGAGTTTTAAATGCTTACTTTCCTAAAAAAGCTTGGACAGATTATTGTCAATGTTGCTGGTGTGGCTACTGGTATTGGACCAATCCTCAGACCATTCTTAGGTTCAGCTAAGGCCCAGTCTGGCGTTGTAACTGCTGTAAATGACCTTAGCCAGATTGCCCAGCTTGTTGTAACGATTGAGGCTGCTTTCCCGGCTGCTGGTTCTGGCGCTCAGAAGCTTCAAGCTCTTGTGCCTCTCGTAGCCAATGTCATTAAGACTTCGGAGCTTGTGTCTGGCAAGCAGGTAGCCGATAATGCTCTCTTTACCAAGGGTGTCACTGAGATTGCTCAGGGCACAGTTGACGTGTTGAACTCCATCCACCCCGACGAAGCCAAACACGCAAGCTAAGATCAACCCGCAGCAAACGGTGAGCCAAGGCCCCTGCCTAATATGTGGGGGCCTTCCAACATGAAGCCAGTTGAAAACGTGACGTGTGCGGTAGTTGATTACGGCAACTTCTTGAGTCTTGCTGATAAGCTTGGTGAGACCTACAAGAAGGTCTATTACTACACGCCGTTTGAGACTGAGTACCGTGACATCAGCCGATGCGTGACTGGTTATGGCTCACCCAACATCGAGTGTATCGAGTCTATCTTTGGTCCTGAGTTTGATAAGATTGACCTTTTCGTGTTTCCAGACATTGGCTTTGCTGAGCTTCAGAGGTTTCTTGAGAAGTCTGGTAAGAGCGTATGGGGCAGCCGAGAAGCTACAGACATCGAACTCTACCGCAGCTACTTCCTTGACGTGCTGGCAGATGTGGGTTTGCCTGTGCCTAAGGCAAAGGTTATAGTTGGCTTAGCTGCTCTTGAGGCTCACCTTGAACGAGTTGAGGACCGCTGGGTTAAGCTAGATGTGTTCAGGGAAAACATGGAAACATGGCACCACATAGACTACGAGCACAGTCTCCCAATGCTACGACACCTAAGCACAGTCTTCGGCGGCTGTAGCGAGGACATAACCTTCGTAGTACAGGAGCCAATAGATAACGCCGAAGAGCAAGGTTATGACGGCTGGTGCATTGATGGTAGGTATCCCAAGATTAGCTTCCAAGGCTATGAGAAAAAGAACGAACTCTATCTTGGATCAGCTCTGGAGGCGCGAGAGATGCCAAAGCAAGTCCAGGCCGTGAATGAGAAGATGAGCAAGTTTTTGGAGAAGATTGGTTATAGGAACTTTTGGGCAACTGAGATACGCAATGAATTTTTCATTGACCCAACACCGAGAATGGCAGGCCAAAGCCAAGAGCATCTTCAGGAAAGCTGCCCTAACTTGGCTGATATTATCTGGTCAGGGTCAAACGGAAAACTTATTGAACCCACCTTCACACACAAGTTTGCTGCGTCCGCCACGCTCCATTACAAGGAAGTCCCAGGAGACTCCAACTGGAAGTCCGTAAAGATTCCCAGCTCCGTCCAACGTTGGTTCAAGCTAGCCAACTGCCACAGAGACGGCAACATCTTCAACTTCCCCCCAGGCCGCAACGACGAAATCGGAGTTACCATCGGCCTTGGAGATACCGTCGAGCAAGCCATCGCTCATGTCAAGTCCAACCTCGAAGCAGTCAAGCATGAGCCAATAGAGGCCGAGATAGCAGGCTTAGTAGACCTGCTCAAAGATATAGCCAAAGCTGAAGCCCACGGAGACAAGTTCAGTGACCAACCCTTACCAAAACCCGAATCAATCCTTGCCTGATCAGCCCTTTATGGCTGATAGCGTAAGTCAGCAATTATCAGATGTGCAGCATCAGCCCAAAGAGGGCTTACCAGCTCAACTGAAGAGGGACGAAGGGCTAAGACTATCGGCTTACAAAGATACGTTGGGTAATTGGACTATTGGTTATGGACATAAGCTTGCTATGGGCTTCTCTCAGTTGCTATGGACTAAAGAGCAGGCTGAGATTACGTTGGAGCACGATATAGCCAGTGCTCAGAATATGCTTAGACTTAGGCTTCCTTGGACGATTGATTTAGTAGGGCCTAGAATAGGAGTATTGGTGAACATGTGCTTCAACATGAGCATAGAAAAGTTGCTGGAGTTTAAGCGTACACTAGAATTGATGGAAAAGGGAGATTGGGAACAGGCTTCAGTGCAGATGTTGAAGTCAGCTTGGGCTACTCAGGTTGGAGATAGGGCTAAGCGTTTGAGTGAGCAAGTGAGGTTGAATCAATGGATTTGAAGAAACTGTTGTGCAAGATTGGGCTTGTGGGAGCGTTGGTATTACTAGGTCTAGTGCCAACTGGTCATGGCCAAGCCATAGCTCAGAGATCATTCACGACTAATGTAGTCGGAGCTGATGTAGGAGTTGACCTGACTGGTACGGTTGTGACACAGCATAAGATTATCTGGCGTCCGGTTGGAACTGTGTCTAGTTGTACTGTGGCATTGGATTCTAGTGCGGATGGTGTGACGTGGAGTGCTGGAGGAGTGATTGCTGGACAGACCTGCACATCCAATGGAAGCGTGGCTCTAACCACAGCCAACGTTAATCGTGTGCGTATCAATGTCACAGCTTTTACTGGCTCTGGCATGGTTATCGTGACATATAAAGGGGCAGATGGAGATGGCCAGACTGTGAGTGGTACAGTTTCTACTACGCCTCCGACCGGAGTTAGCTCAACTCAAGTGCAGGGTACTACAGCAGATGGAGGCACGTTAGTTGGTAATCCAGTAGTAATTTGCGGGCTTACAACTGGAGAGGCTTGTGAGCCAATACTAGTAGATACTGACGGAACGACTCAGGTTAACCAAACTAAGATTGGTGGTTTGGCTTATGCATTAGGTCAAGCTGCGGCGGCTAGTTCAGCGCCAGTTGTGCTTCCCTCAGCGCAGTTGCCTAATACTGGTCAAGCTGTAATGACTAACTCTGTGCCAGTGACAATTGCCAGTAACCAGTCAGCAGTCTCAGTAACAGACTCTAACTTCCCTGCTACGGTTGATACTAATACTGGCACGTCTGGAGCTAATACAATTAGGGTTGCGCCAGGTACAGGCAACTTTACCGTTGTCCAACCTACTGGCTCAAATTTACACGCGCAGTTGGATTCTGGTAGCACTACGGTGGTTACAGGTAATGTGACCGTGGTTCAGCCAACGGGAACTAACCTTCATACTGTGATTGATAGCGGAGCCGTGACTAATACACCTCCAGCTAATCAGTCAGTAAATGAGACACAGGTAGCAGGATCAACCTTGGGTGCGCCGTCCAACTATGGAACTTCACCTGGAGCTGTTACTGTCCCAGGTGTTAATGCTTTCATCACAAACACGCCTGCTGTAACTATCCCAGCCAATTCTAGCGTGAATGTTGCTCAGATGAATGGTGCAACAACTTCTATGAACGCTGGCATTTCTGATGCTGGTACTCAGCGTGTAGTGCAAGCTCAGACTACACCAGCTGATACAACATCTAACACGTCTGTTCCTGGGCCTCAATCGTTTTGTATGATATGGAATGGTGCCACTTGGGACCGTTGTAAGGGAATCACTGGGCAGACAGGTCTAGTAGCAGTAGGTACGGTTAATTCAGGTACAAATCCTACAGATGCCTTTACTCAAATGTTTACGCAGTTGAATAATGTGGGAAACTCACAATTAACCTCAAGTGGTGTTGGATACGTATTTAATAATACTAACTATGATCGTGCCCGATCTGGAGCAACTGCTAATCTTCCTAACTTGCTTGGTTCAACGCTTGTGGCTAATGTAACGGTTGATCCATGTGCTTCGAGTGCAGTGGTTAAGAGTCATGCTTTCGCCAATATTACCACAGCTATAACTACAGCCTTAGTTCCTGTTTCTGGCTCTACCAATATTTTTGTTTGCGGAATCAACTTCGACCTGGCAAGCGCCACATCAAGCACCATCTTATTCGAGTCGGGAACTGGCTCAGCTTGTGCTGTAGTTACTGGATGTGTGTCGTCGGGTATTTGCTCAGCCACATATCGTAATGGTGCTATTGCCGAGCAGCCCTACCAGCTTGGATATGGAGCAGGCACAGTCTTTTCAACTGGTGCTGGCAATGGATTGTGTGCTTTGACAACGGTTGGTACTTCACCAAATATAGCAGTGGATGTAACTTACGTTCAGCAATAAAAAGAGGAAAAAAAAATGGCCGATCTAAAGAAAGCTCTCAATTTCTACATTCTGTTTGAGTCGAACGGGACTGACAAAAACTTCGAGGTTAGTTTCGCAACTGACCCTATCGCCTATGTGCCGCCAGAGTCAGTGGCCAACACACTCTCAGCCTTGTTTAGTGCTCTACCAAGTGATGTGCAGATTGATACACTAACGGCTGATCTTGGCATTAGTGGTACCCCAACCTTCAACCCAGTTACTAAAGTTCTTAGCGGAACCTTTACTAACGCTGGAACGGATGATTCACTTTACCTGTTGAGTGGAACAGCTTTGTACTAAGGAGCTAAGTCTTATGAAGAGATTAATGAAACTTGTAGCATGTGTTGTACTGGGACTGGCTGGCTCGATGGTTGGACAGACCAGCTTTTATACAGACCGGGCTGTAGCCACAACCCCAGTCAATGGCCAGAGTGTACTTGTACCGATTGGCTATGGGCAGGTTAGGGTTTGTACGTCTGCTGCAACTGGTTCGCCTTGTACACCTGTAGCAGCCATTACTGACTTGAACGGTAATCCCTTGAGTGTGGTTGGCGGGAACTTTGGTCAGGTTACGACAGATGTAGTGGGTAGGTTTAACTTTGGCTGCCAAACAGGGAATTATATTGTACAGGTTGCACCAACTGGCTCCAACACGCCGCAGCTTAACTATAAGATTACCTGCCCTCAGACTAATGGTCCTCTTACTAGCCCCACGATTAATGGCTTCTTCTTTGTGGATGGCACGACCTACATAACTCCTCAGCAGGCTATTAGTGCGGCGTGTGCGTTTGGTGGAGGCACTGTATTCATTAGTCCTGGCGTGTATGCTCAGAATGGACCGTTTGCGCTGTGCTCTAACCTGAACATAATTGGTGCTGGGCGGTGCCAAGTGGATGCTGTAAACTGTCCAACACTTATCACGACTACAATGACTACTGGTGACTTGTTCCCGATCACCAACATGACGGACATTCATTTGGCTGACTTTGGCGTTAAGGCCACAGCAAGTGGAGCCAATGCTTTCATTCGACTCAACTATGGCCAGAGAGTTGTGGCTGAGAGGTTATATTTGAGCGGGCCGTTCGCTGTTGGCATTGAGCTTGACTCAAGCTTAGGGTCGTTAGGTAGCACAATTTGGAATAGCTTTAGAGACATTCATAACAACCTCTTAGCACCTAATGGAATCGGCTGCCTGATTGATACACATAATGCAACTGATAAGGTGGTCAACAACAACACCTTCGATAATGTAACCTGCTCTGGTGGGTCGAGTGGTGCAAGTGCTGGTGGAGTAGTCATTCGTAACAGCAACCAGTTTCAGAATGCTAATGAGAACTGGTTCAAGTGCGGAGAAGCTGCAAGCTTTAATGGTGCTGGTGGAGGCACGGGTGTTCTCATTACCCAAGCTGCAACAGGCAACACTACCTTTCAAAGCTGCAACATCGAGAATAACTTAATTGGAGTTAACATTGCTTCTGGTAATACGGTCTCGTTCATAGCTAGCGGAATCCAGGCCAATGGAACCAATATCTTAGCTGAGCCTCGTACTAGCACTCAGCATATCGGTGGTAGGGTTGGTGGGGTTGTGCCAGTACTTGGCGTCGATAAGGGTGGAAATATAATTGCTAACAGCTTTACCATTGGAACCGTAGCTCCTGATCCTGGCAACCTGAATGGAACCGATAATGGTGGGTGCTGGGCCATAGAAGCCAATGGTAATGTTAGGCAACTAGTCTGTAACTCTGGTATTGGCATTGATGCTACTAATGGTCTTCAGGTTGACACTAGCATGGCTCAGGGTGGAACAGGCTTCAAACATGCCAGAGGTACTACAGGTTCAATTGCAGCCACAACTAGAGCAGATATTACCTTAAGTTGGGGTGGAACAGTGTTTGCTAATACTAACTATAGCGTGACCTGCTCGATTGAGGAAAGTACTGTGGCTGCTGGAACTCAGAGCTTAGTCGTTGAGCGTATCCATAACAAGAACGTAGGAAGTATTGTTGTATCAGTATTCAATGGTACTGGAGGAGCTTTAACTGGAACGCTCGATTGCTTAGCAGCTCATGATTAGGAGTAGATATGGCAGAGATAAATCCATTTAATTCTCACGAGTTCCGAAAGGAGCTGGCTGAACTGCTTGACGAGAAGCTCAAGCCTATGTCTGACTTGGTGCTTGAGCATGAGAGAGCTTTGCAGCGTGGCAAAGGTGCTATGTGGCTTTTGGGTGTGCTGTGGACGGTTGTTGTGGCTGGGGCTGAGTGGCTATTCCATCGGCACTAACTCCACAAGCACTCATAGATATCTACGTGCTCATCAATGCCTTCGTCTATGTATACTATATTCTTACTCATCTGGTTCATCTCTTAGTGGTGCATCAATAATACGCATCAGCTTCTTATGAAGGTCAGTGAGGATATCTTCGAGCTTACGATTGTCTTTGGTGGAACGGGCTTGGACATGTCGATCTAACCATTCGATCTGGTCATGTGCTGTCCAAGCCGTATGCCGTATCTGTGCGTGAGTTAGAGCCATTTTAGCTAATTACCCATTAGAACCTTCACTAAGGATTTCTCTTGCTATATCTTCATAGTCTGGTGGGACCATTAATACTCGTGGTTTGTGCAAGCCTAACTCTTCGCTAGTGGGTGATGGGCCATAATAGTGCCCCATGTGAGTTGATGGCATCTTCTTGACGATAGCTTGGTCTTGCTGTATACAAGCATTACACTTTTGACCAAACCGGTAAATAGCGGGAGAGTGGTCTTGCACTTTAACTCTATGGCCACAGGTAAAGCTTTGAATACTCATTCTCTTATCTCCTTTAGTCGTGCTTGCTTAGTCTATGCTTGAGTTAGGGAAAGGCACTGACCCTTCTACTTGGCGTGAGCACTGTGCAGCAGAAACCGTAAAAACGCTACCAGTATTGCTTACAGCACCTTTCCCAGCCTGCCACGGTTCTTCTTCGGCTGCCGGTTGTTCCGGCTCAAACTTGGTGTCTTGCTCTCAGACTGTCACGCCACTTTAGCAGGTATCGCTGTTAGCTACAGTCTCGTTGTTCCTACGAGTGTGCCTTGGCTAATCTTGGTGGGTGGTGACGAGTCGAACGTCTCTGCCAGCTCCATGCTGGGGTGCTGCCGTTACACTAACCACCCTTGGCTCTACACTCCCAAGGGTTCATAAGAGCCAATCTCAATTTGGTGGGTCCGGGAGTTCGTTAGGCTCCATCTCCTCTATCGAGGGCTTTACTCTTAAGCTACAGTCCCGTCAGGGAGTTAAGACTATGTGGAGAGCTAGCCATCAGCCACCATTCATCAGATCGTGCTTGATGTCCGCTTGTCTTCAGGGCTTGGAAGTAAGCGAAAGGATTTAAAGTAACCAGCCCTCCACTAAACTAAGTCTATCAGGCTGTGGTGCCCTTGTCAACCAAATCAAACAATTCCTGCACCGATTTGACACGATGCTTCACTTTGGCATCCTGGTTCCAGGGCCGGTCTTGCAACAGGGCTATGTGACTCTTGAGTTGCTGGCACTGCTCCACCGTCTCGCCCTTGTCATCGATGCTAAAGTCTATCTGCATAGCTCGATAGATGTCTATCTTCTCATTGCTGTTAGGTACAGAGATGACGCTAAGATAGTTGTGGCACGGACTGACGCCACAAGCCCTCAGCCATGTATCAGTCTGCCAAGCCACAGTGTGGCCTTCAGTCTCGACGCGGCTAGTCACGATGTATACGTCATGACCTCGGTGCATCCAGAAGAAAATGGCTAAGACACCAATATTCTCCCCATGTGGATCAAGCCTCATCCACCAATCAGGCGTGGTCTTGATGCGTTCCCAAACCTGATTTACTTCAGCCTTGGAGATCAGGTCAGCCGGAAAGTCCCACTGCTTATGTTGCTGCCAGTAGTCTTTAGGGAAGCGCCCTGGCCAGATATGGTTGGCCTCCTCAGCAAACGCTTTTAGAAAGTTTGCTAATACTCCATCACAATCTATGCTGATCTTAGCCATTGGTTACTCCTTTGCAGCCCTCTACGGCTGATGTGCTATCTAATATCTTCAAACTCAACTTATCTAAATATTGCTGGTAGGTTAGGCCAAGCCTACGCGCTTCGATCAGCTTTTGGAGGAAGGCCAGCATCCTCCAAGCTGCTTTAGCTGCATGAAACGTACCATCCGTATCTTTCTCGTAGCGCTGAGCAAAATGTCTCAAGGCCGTGTTCTCTTCGTCCTGACTCTTCTCCTTAGCCCAATGCAATGGCTCACCTGGATTGTGCTGCTGATTTCCCACAAAGCTGACCCTTGCTACTTCAGCTAGTGCGTCAGGAAAATAGTCCAGCACCCCCGTTGCTATAGGCTGACTCTTACGATCATCATAGTCGTGACTAAGCCCGCCTCGCACATCAGCCTTAATGGGCTTACCGGCTTTAAGCTGAGCTGCAACTTGTGCTCTCATTTGTTCTAGTGTTGGCATGTTTCTCCTCTCAAATGCTTTTGACTATGCCAGTCAAACGGCGCTGGGTCTTGACTTCGCGGCCCCAGCCTCCGCAGTCCTGGCATTGGAACTGGCGATAGATAGTGCTCTGAGTTCTAGTTTCTCCACGGCTATGAAGCTTAGTACTACCACACTTGGGACAGACTGTACCTTCTATAAAACTACTGATATTGGGATGACGCTCCATCCAGGGCAGCATGTGCAGATAGATAGCCTCTAGCAACACCACATCATGAGCATTGTAACGCTTCATCTTGGCCCATGCTTTAGGATCACCAGCCATGCAGTCAACCCATAGATCGAAGCCTTGAGTTGGGAGCTTCTTGCCAATGCCAAGATATTGTGATATATCGTCTAAACTGTTGCTGGTGAAGTTGAAGTATTTCTTAGACATCTCCTTTGTATCTACAATCTTGTACGGGCTAGGTGGAGCAATGTGGTGAAAGCTAAAACGTGCATTGACCTTCTTTGTATCAAAAGCTCGGCCATTATGTGCCACAGCAATGTCAGACTCATCCAACAGATGCCACAAGTCCATCACTAGTAGATAGTCATTATGGCGGTTGGTTGAATAGCCAGGATAATCAATCAAGCCTCTGGTAATTTGTGCTCCATTAAGCCACTTTGCACTGAAGCTGAGCATGTGAGAGTGCTTAACGAAACCAACCACAGTCTGATCATACTTGCCCCAGGTGAAGCTCAGGTGTGGCGTAGTCTCAATATCGAACAGCAGAATCTTGGGCTTACTCTTCATTCATTACTCCCATAAGAGCCAACCCACATTCCATTAGGGTTGAACGGAAATTTAGCAGTTATAATAAACTTGCTATCCTTTTCCTCGATACGAATATCTTTACCAAATCGAAAGAAAAGTTCCATCTGTGACATTTCATTAATCATTGGGTCAGCTTGTTCCATACTATACCTCTAGTTGGCGTCTGTCCAGTTTGGCCCGATCTTATGTTCAACTTCGATGCTCAGTCCAGCAGGACAGATGCGATTAACCAGGACTTTGCTGGGAGTTTCCATAATGCTTTGGACAAGCTTAGTGTCCTGCTGCTTGTCTCGTGGCCACAGAAACATAAGTGAGTCGTGAATTGTGTTGCACATATTATAGGTAGCCGGGAGTCCTACTTGCTCAAGCCATCGCATTCGGTCTCGTAGCTCACAATGAGCATCGTTCTGCGTGAAGTATGAGAGGGCTGCCTCGTGGTCGTCACCATGAGACCAGACCTGCTCCCACCTACCATTTACTTTAACATACTTAATCCTGAACACTTCATAAAAATATCGTATGTGGCCGTGACGCGAGATGAGGAAGCCCTGCTCATGGGCCTTGTGGCAGATAGCTTCACGATAGCGTTTAGTCACCGGAAACAGTGAGTCAAACAAAGCCATAGCGCGTTTGGCTTCAGCAAGGTTCTCGAAGTACTCCTCGTACTGGCGGTACAATTTGTTGGGTCCCATGCCATTGTCATAGCCAAGGAAGGCATGTTTAACCTTTGCGTCTCGGTCGTGCTTGTAGTTCTTTTTGATCCACTTGAGGCGGTCTCGTAGCTCATCGTCTGGATAAGAGATAAGCCGGTCTGCGCCATCCAAGTGCAAGAAGTGAGCTGTGACGAAGCTATGCACATCCAGCTTAGCAATCCTAAGTAGGTCAGCATCCTCAGCCTCAAATGCTAAGGTCTGCACATGGGCACTCTTCATGTCAAACTCAGCCACTAGAAAGCCCTCTGATGCTTCAATCATGCTACGAAAGGGCTTAGCATATCCTCCAAACTCTGGGTCATCATGATGAGGTGCGTTCTGGACATTGGGCCTGCGAGAGCTGAGCTGGCCAGTTGCTGGATCAAAGTAGTAGGTCGAATGAACGCGGCCATCCAGCCCCGGCTTCCAGTTCTTCAAGTGATTAGTTAGGACAGTTTGAGCCTTACGATACCGCAGCACTCGGTCATAGAGCTGATCCTTAGTTGTGCGGAATAGCCGAGCCAACTGGACATGACCTGTGGTATCCTTCTCACCATTGAAGTCTTTAGGTACGTTATGCCCTCGAAACTTCATATATGAGATGAGGTTCTTGGTGGAAGGTTTCCAGGTCAGCCGTTGCTGCCACTGCTTAGTCCAGCCAGTGCCTAAGCATAGCGGACACTCTGCTTGAGCATAGATCGTATCTGGCGTTGGTCCAGTCTTAAGCTTTCTGCCAGCTTGAACGTGAGAGCATGGCACATCAGCCTGATAATGGGCTTCCCCAGCCTTCTTGGGGGCTTTCTTATAAGCTTTAAACCTGAGCAGGTCAGCCGGGACTAGAGCCTGCATCTCAGCTAAAGCTTTGTCCATGTCGTGCTTGAGAAGTGTCTGGAGAGCGGTCCATTTCTCAAGGCTGACAGGTAGGCCTCGGTTGCTCATGGCCTGAAGGATAGGCTCGATCTCTACAACCTGAGACTCAAAGCTCTTCCATAATCCAAACTGCTGCATCTGACTGATTAGGCTCATTTGTCCCATGCTCCGTTTATATTACCTAAATCAAGAGCCTCGCTTGCCAGGGAACACATAGATAAATTTGTGCTTGGCAATAGGACTCCATTTGCCTCGGCCTGAACCACGGTGAGCCTTGAACAAGCCGAGATAGTGCCAGTTAGTTGCACGGTAGATGGTGCCGCTGTGTCCATGTGCAGGGTCTGCAAAGGTTGTGACTGCAATAAGTTCCTTGCTTTCCTTAGCAATAGCTCGTAGACACCATCCAAGAAACAACGATTCAGCATTCTTAGGCACAGCATCAACAAGACATAGCCTAACCAGCTCTCGGAACAGGCATGGTGGAAAGCCCCAATAAGCACGGCTATTACCAGCACCAAATCCAAAAAGAGCAGCACCCGCGAGGTTACCATTAAACTCAACTTTATAAGCGTGAGTAATGCCAGCAGGAACACACCCAGAGTAATGATTAGCACAGATAAACTCCTTTATGTCTCTCAGCCTACAACATCCAAAGTGGAGCGGGTAGCTAGGACTTGAGCCTGCATCTTTCCGTTGGACGGAACGCTTTACCATTAAGCTATACCCGCAGAGAAGTTAGTAGTTGATCATCCATTGCAAAATCGCTACATCTACAATGCCATAGAACTGTGGAGATTGAGAGTCAAGATGCTTCCAAGCAAAAGGCCAGCTATGGCTTGGCTCATGAATCCTTGACCCTTGCATAGCAGCGGCAAATTGGAGCTTACGAGGTAGGTCAGGCTGCCAATGATGCCATGCCCACATCAAATCTATGATCTTGCCATTAATCTCTATTCCAGTCGCCCGAATAGCTGGATCATCAAAGCGCCAGTTGTTCCAACCACCTTTGCAAGTTTCTGATGCAAGGATTCTTCTGGCTGATTCTGTGTAAGGCTCTCGCCAGGGCATAAAGATTCCGCTATCTGGTCTAAGGCTAAACTGGATTGAACGGATTTCTTTGGAGTCATGTTCCTCAGCCTCATCTTCTTCAGTGCTATAGTAAGTCTCAATGTCATAAGCCAAGAAGCCCTCTTCAGGCTGATGCCGTACCTCATATTCGAACTCTTGAGCCTGAGCTTCGGTTGGATGCAAGATGTAGCCGGGTGGTGGATCGTTGACTGGAGGTAGCACAAGCTGGTTCAAGCCTTGCGCAACCCTCAGGGCCAACCTCAAGCAGCGCATAAGCACTCCAAAGTGGCTCATCTTACCACGCCGAAGGTAGGCTGGATGGAAGCAAGCCACAACTGGAGGATAGCTTGGCTTAAGTGGAGGTAACACATACCCAGTGAGGAGGTTCATGCTCATCTTTGGCCCACACATCCCAGTCGTCTGCCTGACTGCTGTGGCTCCCAAAGCCAGGATAACGCGGGGCCTGTACTTGTCAATTACTTCCTCAAGCATGGTACGTCCCCACTCAACCGCAGCCGTCTCATAGCTGGCCCCGCTGAGCTTATTCTTGGGAGGCTGGACAGGCACAGCATTCCACAGCACATACTGCTCTCGGCTAGTGCCTATCCTCTTGATAGACCTCTCCAGCACAGCGCCACTCTGACCACTGGGCCGGAATGGGAGTCCTTCTATAACTTCTTGGTCTCCCATTGCCTCGCCAAGTATAAGCACTCCATTAGCTCCGGTGCCTTCTGGTCGGCATGTGCCACGCGCGTTTGGGATTGGACAATTCACTCTTTGTCGTTCCTTGTCAAAAGATAGAAAATTACAATTAAGAAGATAAAGAAGCTTATATCATTCATGGCTGAGCAGACCTTTCTTTAGTTGGAGGAAATGTTACGTCATGACCTTCCTCAAGCAATAGCTCAAGGTCTGGCCCCCCATACTGAAAGCTTGGGTAGGATGTGCTGATGGTTGGGTTGCGGTGACGCCACACGGTTTCGTCGTGCTCCTCTGGCCCAGGTGCCATTACATTTACCCAGTATAGCTTGCCATCTACGCAAGCTACTTTATGCTCAATGGCTGCCGGGTCTTTAAAGCCAAGCACACGCTGCTCAACTACTGACTGTTCAATTGCTAGAGCTTGAGTCATACAATGTTACCTCTTTGATTGGAATAGTCTTGGATTTGCCTGCGTACAAAATCTTGGCTATCTTTCTGCCAAGCTTAATTAGTCGTGCGGTTCTCCAGCCATTATCATAAAAGCTAATCAAGGCCCCAACTTGCAACTGCTGAGTGGGGCCTAAACTAGGGGAGAGATCAGGCTTGGGTGCGCGGCTTAGGGGCTTTGGTGCCCGACTCTGCGTACTCTTTGATTTCGTTGTAGCCATTATTGTCCACCACAATGCGAACGTCCAGTTTTGCGCCAACGAACTTACCTACAACAATCGTGTTCTCGGCGGTGAGGGGAACTCCAACCTTGGTTGCCTTGCCAAGCTGACCAATCTTAGCCAGCAATAGCGAGGTGCGTTGGCCATCAGGATCAGGCCATCTACCCTGAACACCCTTCATATCCTCACGCAAGCTCTTGACATACTGAACGCGTTCGGGCTTGAAGTCAGACTCACGGTAGTTGAAGCGGGTTTGGAGGTTTCGAGGTTCGCCACGGACAGGGCTGACCTTCAGCGCGAGTAGGGCATTGCGGCTGGAGCCATCCTGGCTGGGTGAGTCACTCGTAACAATCTGCTTTCCCTTGCGAGTGGCATAGCCTTCGATGACCTCTGCGGCATACCATCCAGGAGCAAGAGGACCACCTGGTTCGTCAGCCATGTCGCTCAAGTCAAGTACCCTCTCTTGGGCAAGGTCTCCGGTTAGGCTGGCAGCAGCATCAATCACAGTCTCAGTCTCAGGTGCTTCGGTAAAAGTATTCTGGTTGGTCATGCTTTTTCTCCTTTATTAGTGATAGAAAGTACTTGCGGGAACCATGCAACAGGAATTGTCTCGAAACGCTTGCCACCATTCTTGAAGAAGGTAATACCATTGCGCTCGTATTTGCCCTCTCCAAAATAGATTTGTGTGTGCTGGAACTGGTCGGCCTTAACCGTGACAACTTCTGTTTGGTAAGTCTCAGGCTTTGGAATAGTTACTAGATAGGTCACTTCTGGTCTCCTTTGTCGGCTTGGGTTATTGCGGCTTGCACTGCGGTTGTAACAGCGGCATTGGCTATGATGGGTGGAGCTTCATCATCCTCGGTTGCCGTTGGATTAACGAACTCAAGAGCATGAGCTACGGTGTTCAGCTCAAGCATGTGCTCAGGCCGGTCTTTCCAGTTAGGGTTCTTAGCATTGAACCATCTACTCAATCTACTCTTGCGAATGATGGGTGCTTTCCAACCCTTTATGTGAATCGTGGCCTTGCACTCAATGTCTTTCTTAAGCGGGCAGCCAACCAGCGCAATATCCTCGTTAAGCTGAGTTATCTCGGTTTCAATGCCTTCGATACGGTTTGTGGCCAAGGCTTGCTTGATCTTAGCTTTGTTGGAGGTTGCGATACGGCCACTTCCTGTACTATAAACATCTCCTGCCAGAATGTCAAGCCCTTTCGAGTTGGCATAAGCTATAGCGAAGATAATTTCGCTAAACGGAGAGCCTGACCATGCTCCTTTCTTAAGCATGAGAGCTTGCTGGATGAGGCTCCACTTGGCAAACTCCCCCGTATCAGGCAGAGGAGCGCGAATCATACTGGTCTTGCCAGAAGCATCATACTCCTTCGCCTCCAGCAAGTATTCACCCTCGATAGGTGTCTTAACTATAGCACTAGTATTACCTTGTTCCGACATTAGTTAACCCCTTTCGAAGCACTTGCTTTAGACTGGGCTTCTTTAGCCTCAAGAGTATTAATCTCTTCATCCCAAGCTTGAATTATACTACCACAGATTAGATCATTTAATGAAGCAAACTCGTGGGTAATCTCACCTACAAGCACACGATATAGCTTGTTATGCTCTGCTCCCCACTTCTTAGCATAAGTTCTGGCCTTCTTACTGACCTCCGCCAAGTCATTGCCAACGAAGCAACTCAAGCTTCCACTACCATCAGGACGCTTAGATTCAAGTGGATTTTGATTTGACACAACTGCAACGAACAAACGATCTTCAGCCATTTCATTTCTCCTTATTCAGAATTTACTAGTGCTAGTTCCTAAAGCCATCAAAGCCTCAGCCTTGTCCTGCTCAGCTTTAATCTGGTCCAGGTGAGCAGCTATAATCTCATGAAACCTTGAGCCAATCTCAAGGTTTTCGTTCTCTTCTCGCAAGCCTTGACCTTCCCACATGCGCCGGTAAAGCTCGTGGCACCCAATCCAATCCCCCACCCTCGTAGCATCCAACACAATTAAGTCTGACATGTCCAGCTTATGCTTGTCAAGCAACAAGTTCTCAATCTGGAGATGACTCTGTATGCGAGGCTTCATCTGATCTGGCACATAATTAAAGTTCAGCGCCCAGCATCCCTGGTCCCGAAATGGACACTTATACTTCTCACCATACTTTGTGCAATGCTCCAAGCCAAGAGGCCAGTTAGCCTTAGGTGAGTCTATAATAGTGTCACCATTACGCCAAATCTCATGACTACGATGAAGCCGAATCTCGGATGCAATATTGAGTAGCTGAGCCTTCCACCAGTCAATCTCAGCCTCAGAATATTCGTACCACTCGAAGTCAGTCGTGACAGGATCAGTCTTGAATACCCATCGCACTGTGAAGTGGTTAGCTAAGTTGGTGTTGAGCAAGCCATACGTAAGGGCTTGAGGACTCATTCTCCATCGGGCTTTCTCATCCTTGATAAAGCGTTTCTTGTTGAGGCTAGCTGTCTTCCAATCTCCAAAGAAAGCCTTGCCATCACTCGTCCACCCCAATCCATCACGCTTCCCAACTAAGACAGTGCGCTTGTCCAGCCAATATATAGCTTCGGCCTCAAGCTGAGTCCACCTAATCTCATGATTCGAGGCCCAGAAGTCCTTGATAAATCCTTCAGATAGAGATTCAGCTAATCTGTTCTGTTCTAGAGTCATATTAGTTAACCAAGCTAGTTTGTTCGATGCTGGCTTTTAGAAGATCAACCTTCATTAGCTCAAGCTGCTTCTCAGCAACCTGTTGAACCATAAACTGTATTTGAGCTGGCGTCTGCTTCTCCTTAGCATCAAACTTAAGCTGAGCTAGGATAGAGCCTACACTATTAATATACCAACCCGGAATCCGGTTTTGCTTAAAGAAAAGCATAATCTGGGTAAGTATTGTGCCAAGGTCATCTGTGATTTGTTGGGCTGTTGGAAGGCTAAGCCCAGCCTTTGGCGGCATTTGTTCAAGCTTCCCCATCTCTTTTCTCCTCTCACTCAAGCTTACGCATTCTCTTCCATGTAGTCAAGTACAAACTGTGCCAGCTTAGCCCACGCATAATCAGTCATAACAATCAAGCCAGTCTGCTTCTTCATTCGGGCAATTAGCTCAGCCTTAGCATCGTGGGAGGTATAGCCCTTGGCAGTTTTCTCTCGCACAGTTTTGTTGAACAAACTAAGAGCTTCAACATAGCTAACCAGTCGATCACGAGTCTTATCAACAACGGTCATCGTCCCACCACGCGGCCCAAACTTAGCAATAACCTTAAATCCATTAGTATGTCCAGTTACTAGCTCAAGATGATACTCTTTGTCAGACCTTGCATCTCTATAGAACAAGTGTGCTTCATGAATTGGCATAAGTCTCCTTTTTGTTGGCTCTATACTTAGCCATGTAGTCTGAGGCTTTCTTGGCGCAAGCTCGGCATAGTTGAGCCAGCTCAGGTGGGCGCTTAACACCACACGACCTGCATCTCCCAAGCCTTTGCATCTTCTTCTGCCATCGGGCTTGGGCGCTTCTACCTAGCTTAGGCCGGGCGCGAGAGGTTGTAATTTTGCTTGGGTTAGCCATAGCAGCTCAAGATCAATCTTACGCCTTGCTATCAGATGTGTCAACTGGAAAAGCCGATTCCAGCAGCTTTCTCTTATAGAACTCAGGAAAACCAGCCGTGGCAGCTCTCATAATCTTAGGCATTGCAAACTCAAGCAACCTCTGGACTATAAACTCCTGTTCCTCAGCCGCAATGTCCTGCTGGATGGTTTTGATGAGGGGGCCAATATCGGCAGGCTCGTGCTTAAGTTGACCTTCGTCTCGCAGCCTTTCAATAGCTTTCTCCCAGCGCCGTTCACTCCTCAAGGTTGCCCCAAGCAAATCAATGACTTCAGCATGGGTTGGATTGGTGAGCTTCCAGTTTTTGCTGGCAGTCTCTTTGTAGGCTTCAGACACAAACTTGCCCATCAGCACCTTGCCATCTCGCCCAAACCTGTCATAGTTCTTGACCACAAACCCCTCAGGCTTTACCTTTCCCAAGCAACTCTCCCGATCAAGCAAAGCTGTGATCTGATCTAAGCCTAATACCACGCCTAAGAACAACGCAGGCACGATCTCAAGTCCGATACGATTGGCTTCCTGTTCCTTCTCAAACCTCGACAAGTACTGATCATTACCAATGTTGATATCGAACAGGATAAGATGCTTGAGTGGCACTCGCTCGTAGCATAGATTATTGTGCTTAGGCTTGGATAAGAACTCAGCTCGATAGATCCAGCCATCATGCAAGATCGGTGCTAGCTCCTGCACCGTCTGGACAGCGGCATTAAACATCTTCTCACTAGCTCCACCATCTACAGCATGAATCTCAGCGCCATGACTCCGCATCTGAACCTGTCCATCAACCAAGCCAAAACTAAACTGGCTGCCATCAATCTTCTCTTCAATCAGCACCGGCCCATCAAACAGCTCAGTCACGGCAGCATGACCAATAGCATAAACTTTAGGATACGAATGCAAATTCATAGTCCATCATCTCCTGTTATATCACCATAACCACTTGGTTTAAATTCAGTCAAAGCCTTAGCCAAGCTTTTTGCCTGCTCAGAGTCCCAGCGCCGGGCACGATGAAAATGGCAGAACGTTCCTCTGATTGGATGCTTAACCATATCGCACTTCTGGCCAACCTCAGCTCCGCACGTCCTGCAAGCCATATCCAGATAGAAGTTTGTGTGGCGCTTGTTGAAGAACCTGAGCGAACCGGCCTTGTAGTCTCTTGGCATTGTTATCTACCTACTATTCCAACACATACTAGCATTCCGCCCTTGCTGTCCAGCCACAGCTTGAACTCTCGCAACTGCTTGCCTACAGCCCAGCGAATGATAGGTGCTGCATCTATGATTTGGTCATACCGGCCAGGATCAAGGCTTGTCTCAAGGCCAGCACAGAAATATGAAGTTGTCGCTCGGTAAAGCATGTTCTCCTCTCACGCTTAGACTAAGCATCAGCTAAATACATTTTCTCATGATGTAAGCCGAGTGTCAAGCTTACAAGCCCATTAAGGCTGATGCTGAGCGCTAAGTTGTAACGAAACTCCGGCTTTGAGGAGGTTTTGTGTTGGGTAATTGACTAGCGGGGCCAAGTGGCGTACACTAAACATAAGGCTGACCTCAGCCGATGCAGGGCCAACGCCATGTGTAATGGCTGCGGCCCTCTCCCCTCAGGTAAAGGCTAAACATGGAAAAGCAACTCCTATTCTCGCTTACCAAGAAAGACTTTGTTATCCAGACCTTCTGTACTGGTGGTAAAGGTGGTCAGCATCGGAACGCTAAGCAGAACGGTGTCCGCATCCTTCACCCAGCTAGCGGGGCTGTGGCTGAGCATCGTGATGGGCGTGACCAGTTCCTAAACAAGCGGGAAGCCTTCAAAAAGCTGGTCGAATCCTCAACGTTCAAGGCTTGGCACAGGACGGAAGTGGCTAAGCGGTTGGGCCTGCTCAAAGATGTTGATAGAACTGTAGATGAGCAGATGCAAGAACAGAACCTTAAAATCGAATACTTCTAGCTTTAACGCACGATTTATCAGAATTTACTAACCTTGATTCGCACATCAGCCTATAGAGGGCTGTTCGGCTAACAGCTCGGCTTAAGCCTGGGCTGTGGGAGGAGTGTGCATGGCTAAGAGCTTGGAAGAGTTTAGGTGTAGGCAGAGGAGTACACCGGATTGGATTTTGCCGGGCTTGCTCAAGCGTGGTAATACACTTTTTATTATTGGTGCTCCGAAGAAGGCCTGTAAGAGCTGGCTGATGCTGGCTGCGGCGTGGGACTTAAGCGAAGGTGAGCCGGTGTGGGGCCTTAAGCGGAGCGATGGAGAGTACTTGCTGAAGCCCAGCCGACCTATGCGGACGGTCTATCTGGCGCAAGAAGACACTGAGGATGATGTGCATGATCGGCTCTCAGCTCACTTTAGCCAGGGCCGGGCAGCGAATGATAGGCTGTGGATTGTGCCTAAGAACCTGAAGATTCGGCTGGACTCGGAGAGGGGGTGTGCGCTGCTGGAGGAAGAGTTGGATGCTGTAGCGAATGGCTGCGGCAAGATTGATCTGGTAATGTTTGATCCGTTTCGTCGGATGCATCATGGCGATGAGAACGATAGCCTTGCGATTGCCAAGATTTGGGGGGTGCTGGAGTCGGTGCATCGGAGGTATGGGTGCGCTACGATCATCAGCCATCATACGGTGAAGCCCCCGGCTGATAGGAGCTTGTTTGATCCGACTGACCCGTTTATAGCTAGGGGGAGTGGAGATATCTATGGCGGTGGGGATGCTTTTATTAATGTGGTGCCAAAGAGGTTGGAGAATGATCCGCCCAGCCGAAAGGTTGCGCTATATTTTGAGAGCAAGCGGGGCAGGCCCTTGGCCCCGGCGATGGTGAAGGTTCACTTTGATACGGGGGCTGTGGAATGGTTGGGCGCAGCATGGGAGCGAAAAGAACGCGAAGAGGAAGGTCATATTGGCGCTGGTTAAAGGCGGGATTTTGACATACCTGTATATCTTCTAAAGAAGATATACCTGTATAAGGAGAGAGTTGAAAGAGTTAGATTTAGAGGAGTGTAAGGCTAGAGAATAAAAGGAGAAAATAGGATGATTGCTGGAATAGTAGGTTCTGAGGGGGCTAAGTTTACAGAGCTTGGCCAAGCTGGAGCTAAAGCTAAGATTTATGAGATTCTAACCCAGCCGGGAGTGACTGGATTTTGTTCTGGGCATTGCCATTTGGGAGGGATTGATATTTGGACGGAAGAGATAGGCTTAAAGCTTGGGCTGAAGCCTTTTATATTTGCCCCGAAACAACTTAATTGGACTAATGGCTATAAGCCAAGAAATGAGCTGATTGCTCATACAAGTGATGAGCTTCACTGCATTACGGTTGATCAGCTTCCACCTGGATTTGCTGGGATGAAGTTTGATTATTGTTACCATTGTATGACTAAAGATCATGTTAAGAGTGGGGGATGCTGGACAGTTAGATGTGGCCTTAGATTGAGTAAGCCTGGGTTTTGGCATGTAATTGCTAATGTGGAGGCTATATGACCTGTGAGTGCGGGATGAAGATGAAGTGTAGGTTTAGTGTTCCACTCAAGTTTGGGGAGGGTGAAGCAAGGTATAGACATTATAAGTGTGGGAATTGCTTAGAGGAGGCTGAGACTATAGAGATTGATAAGAAGGACTTGATGGAAGGAGAGATAAAGGCGGCCCTTGAGAGGGGGCGCAAAGGCCGCTTTAGGTTCTACAAAGCTAAGTCTAAGGGCTGATCTGATGAGCGCCTCCGTCGTCTTCCCAAGCTCCAAGGTGACTAGCTTCGTCCGTCTTTTGATAGTCGATAGGAGGCTGGGGGCGTTCTGAATGGGTGTCGAGCCAGTGTTTGGCTGCTCGGTAGGCGGCGGCTGCTGCTGGGTGCTGCTTGAGCCAATAGCCATTGGTCATATCAAGGCAGATAGCGCGCACAACCTCTGAGGGTATGCCCTTACTGAAGTCTAGTCTGTAGGCTTCGTCAACCTTGAGTAAGATACGTTGGGCCTCTGAGTTGAGACGCCCGGCAGCACGAGCCTTGGCAGTCTTCTTGGAGTATGGGAGAATGCCTTGGTCTAGTGGATTGTAGGTTGAGACGGCGAAGCAAATGGCTTCTTGGCCGTACCATTGACCAGCTTGGACGGCGACACAACTTACAGGAAAGCCGCTGCCAAGTCTTTTACCAGGACTGTTAAGGTCTCCGCTTGAAGGGAGGCGTAAGTAGAAAAAGCTGGGATCGTGAGTCATAAAAAGCTCCTTTAGCTAAGGGTGAGGTTAGGCTTCATTAGGCTTGACGATTATGTCAAGCTTGGTGTTAGGTTGGTCTACAGTTAATACATTATTTAGAGCATCGTTGACACCAGTATTGTATATGACTTGCAACATGGCGTGGCCTATCTCGATCAGGCGTATGTCGTGATCTTGGCAATAGTTGTTGATAGTGTTCCAGATGGCATAACCGAGAGCGTTAATGTGGGTTTTGTTGAGGGTTAAGATTTGAGTGGGCTGAGCATCTTGCTGTGGCATTTTAAGTCTCCTTTTTAGTTTGGATTGATGTTAGTTACGATCTGATTTTGCTAGTTTGATTGCGTACTTAAACCACGATTCGACTTGAGAAAATTTAGTGGAATGGTGGTCATTAGCACGTATAATACTGCAAAAGTTAGTTTTTATAGCTACAGCTTTCTCTAGATAGGTCTGGGCTGTATAGTGTGCATTAGGACTGATTTCCATTAATGCACCTATAGGACAAAATTTTCCATTTGGAGTCCTAAAGTTGAACTTGATCCAATACTCGCCTCGTGGACCAAGTAGCGCTAATGCTTGTTTAAGTAGGTTTGAAGCTTTTAAGTTACGATTTAGCTTGGTCATGTCTCTCTCTCTCTCTCTTTCTCTTTGGGCCAGTTTAAGAGTTGGCTCAGTTGGCCCTGCTTAGGCTTTAAATGTGTTTTGACTAAGGATCGTAGTTGCAAGCGTATGGCTAGTGGGAGGGCTTGTGAGCTTGGTTGAGCTTTAGTCCATCCGGTTAGCCATAAATGATAAGCTATGGCCCAGCGGCGTTCTTGTGTGGGTAAGCTTGGATAAAGCGTCTTCAAGGCAGGTTCTCCTCTCACGCTATTAGCTCTAAGGGCTAGGTTTGGGGGTTAAGGCTTGGTTTGGGCTTGCTGGATATCCAGTAGTCCTCTTAAGTCTGCTTGTTGGATACGTTGGTCAAGGATGCGGAGAGCCATCTGAACCGCAGCATCGGTTGGTTTCTTACCTTTGCTATCCCTCTTGTCTTGAGGTTGAGGAGAGTCTGGCCTGCCACAGGCTTTACAAAATCTATTGATGCTGATGTTGTGAGAGCAGACCAGCTCACCATTTAAGGTATAGAGTATGTCTGCTTTGTTTGAATAGTTCTTGGATTTGGGTTTGATGGTAATTTTACTTTCTAGGTCAGCTAGTACTTTAACTTGAGCTTCACTAGGGATTAGTTTGATGGAGGCTTCGACACGGCTGAACTCACCACATCGGAGCTTGATGCGAACGACGCATTCCATTTGGCCATTGCGGTTGATAACTAGCTCAACCGGAGAGCTAAAATGGTCCCAATCGGTGCCAGAGAAAAAAGCTTTCATGTTAACGTGGCTGTGGATGCGGCCAATGGTGCCTTCTTCTTTGGACTGGTCGAGGAAGGTGCTTTCAGCGGTAGCTTCTCCAACTTCCTGCTTGTTGAAGTACATCCCCTCCCGGTCGATGTAATGGAGCCATCCATCTTTCTCGGTAGTGCCTTTTAGGTTGGCAATCCACTCAACGTCGAGCTGGCGGCATAAGAAAATCCACTCGCTATAAAGGTCGAATGGGATTTGGACTTCAGGCTGAGATGTGACAAGTGGACAGCCCTTAATGTCTTTGCATTCAAATGTAAGTGGTTTATCGGACTTGAGTGTTTCCCTCTCGTTGGGAATTGTCTCCCAGCCACAGAGCTTACATTTGGTTTCGGTAAGTCTATAAACGATAGGTTTGTTGTAGAGATCACAACTTTGAGTTAAGCAAACTCGTAGAGATTGCTCTGAAATATGGAGGTTAGGAGGCGAACTTGTTAGTATCGTAGGCCATCCACAGCTCCTGCAAGAGATTGACTCAACTAAGTTGTAGCTTATAAGCTTACTATAGAGTTTACAGCTAACTCTGTCACAAAATCTAAGTTCAGTTCTAGCTTGGTTTTGACTCATAAATATCTCCTTTAGTCTAGGGGTGGAATTGATTTGTATTGGGTTGGGTGAAAGATGAACTTGTTAAACTCAACTGGTACATAGTTGGTGTATTCGATGGCAAATAGCCGACGCCATGCTGGACACTTTACTTTATATGTATTAATGTCTAAGCCTGTGTTATGGAAGCCATCCCAAATGTTGTGTAGATGGCCGTGGATATTGAGGGTACACCCATTAGGTAGGGTTAGTGCTGGCTCATGTGTAAGCCAGCAGTTGCGGTACTTAAGGGCTTGACAGGCAAACTGGAAGCCATGATGCATCCACCAGTCTGGGCTGTGCTGCCGGTCGTGGTTGCCAACAATCAGAATTTTGCGCCCAGGCAGCCAGGCTAACTGGTTGGTAAAGAGCTGCCATTTACCTATGGCCACGTCGCCCAGGTGAATGATTAGATCATCCTGCTGGACAAGCTGTGTCCAGTTCTTGATAATCAAGTCAGTGAAGTTGGGTGGGCGGTCACAATAGGTTGCAATGTTCTGGTGGTTGAAGTGTGTGTCTGAGATAAGCCAAGTGCGGCTCATGACGGAGTTCTCCACTTGTTAGTACTTGGATCAATGCCATGTACAGGACAAAATGTATGGTTATCTAACTCAGCACATCTACAATCTGGCCTGTTATAACTTTCTTCTGACCATTCTAGTTTTTCATCTGGCATAAGCTTATAGCTCCTGAAGTTCGATTTTGTGCGTGGCTGGGTTGAAGCCAAGCCGGTAGTTGAATGTGTCGGTGTGGAGAGGGTGGACAATGCGATGGACTGCCATTGAAGCAGCCATAATGCATGGCCCAGCCCACACAGGTACCGAGTTATAGCCACGTTGGCGTTCTGACTCAAGCGTGAACATGGCCGGTGAGTCGGTACAGCCTCCATATTCACCCTCTGCGCTGGCTTCTATGTAGCTTATATTGTTGGCTTTGGCATAGTCATAGAGTTCGACGCGGCTGCTATGTTGGTCTGTTGCGGCTACTATCCAATCGCTAGGACAAGTTTTAGCCGTTTCAGGGTACCATATCCGATAAAATGTTGATATATTGCAGCGTGGTACTCTGTCTAGTATGATCATGCTTAAGGCATGAACTTTAGGATAGCCTATGGTAGCAGGACCATAGGGGAGGCGATTGAGATTGGATGCTTCTATCGTATCACCGTCCCAGATGTAGAGCTGAGGAACGCCAATCATGGCTAAGAGTAGAGCTATCCATGAGCCGACTCCCCCAACGCCTATGATAGAGACAGCGTTAGGGATAGATAGGTTGAGAGGTTGCTGGCGTTCCAGCCGAGCGGTTTCAAAAGCCTGGGTCTGGATCGAGACTAATGAGGTCATTTTCTTCTCCTTGTTCTTCTTGTTGTTGTTGTTCCTGTTCGATTCGAGTATATGGTGAAGTAGTGGGGTTAGGGGTAGGATGTTCGAGTAGGTTAAGGTCTTCAATTGAATCAGGTTTAGGTAATAAACTTTGTTCACGGTAGCCATAACCAACCTTAAACCAAGGCAATAGACTTCTGGGTATGGACCGACGGATTTGAGGGAACCAGGACCTATGATTTGTTTGTAGTAGGCTGGTCATGTTAACGGTTTGCATGGCGCGGTTTATGCTATCAGCCAAGTGAGTTATAGCTTGAGGGCTTAGTGGCCCATCTGGTGGATCGGATATTTGCATGCAAACACTCGATCTTTTCGCATGAGGTAAATCATAATGTTCAGTTTTGCTTAACCGCAAGCCTAGCTCATTCAGGGTACGGTTATCGGGAAATAGTTTTATACAAAAGCTTGTATATACAGGCTTATGTTGAATAGCATCCCACACATGGACCTTATGATTTACCTCATGCGTAAATCTCGTAATTCTGATAGTGACTGGAAAGTTCAGTAGTAGCTGATAATAGGTTGGGTAAGCGTATGTTTCTGTGTACGCCCAACATATAGTATATGGTGGTTGCTGTGCCCATTCAGGTATTACATTTAATGTAGCAAGATTATGCTTGAGGGTACTTAGTAACACATTTTTTTCATGGCATTCAATATTTAATTGTTGTGCTCTTTTGTTAGCATCTTCTATGATTGAGGAAGATTGTTTTTCGGCATTTGCTTTGATAAGTTCTGCTTCAATCTTGGCATCGGAAGTGATTTTTTTGCGTAGTCCTGCCAGGGCTTTGGGACCAGCTACAGCAAAGTCGGTGAGATCAAGCTTGAAGATGCCGTTGCCCATAGCTAAATAGGCTGGGCTTGAGGCCACAACCAGCTCCTGTTCGACTTGTTGATTGTCAATGAGAATTTCAGCTATAGCTTTGGTTATGGCGTGTGCCCATACTTTAACTTTTATCCAGTGAGCATGGGCAAATACGTTATCTAAACTGGTGTTAGCAGAAATGTAGAGATTGCTGCTAATTTTATTCCTGTCTTTAGTTGTCAGGTGCTTGAGAATTTCAGGTACAGGAGGTACAGGATGTGAGCACTCCATAAGTTTACAGATGTTGTTTAGGCGGCTAATACGAACCTTTACTTTCTGTGGTTGAGTTGGATTAGATTGTGCTTGGACTGACATAATTCTCCTCTCTTTCTTCTAGTTGTTGAGTATAGGGCTTGATGAGCCTGTAGACAATGCTACTTTCGGCGACCCACTCAATACCATAAGTGTCAGCTATAACTACTGCACCATCATTAAGTCGTCGCAGCATGGTGCCTAGTCTAAGCTCAGATGGCGGAACTAGATAGAGTGGGTCGCCTGGGTTGAGTTGGTTCATGGGGACTTCTCCATTTCTAAGCCTTAGTCTAGGGCTTTGAGGGGCTTTAGGTCATTACAGACTGTACAACGCCATCCACCTAAGCCACTAAAGGCTTTCTTGGCAAAGTTATGGAGGCGATTACCGGCTCCAAATAGTGTGTCCTGGGCTTGGGAACCTGCTGTCATGGTGTTGAATGGGACTAGATATAGCATAGTGTTGCCTTGCCAGCGGGTGCCAGGGGACTTGAGTGGCACAGCTCGAAGACTGATGCAGCCGCACTTAATAAGCTTGGTCATGTCTCTCTCTCTCTTTCTCTCAGTTATTATTAGGTTTGGCTCGGCTAGGTTTTTCGTCCCAGCCATAGTTATTAGTACCTAATTGGAATGGTGGAGGAGTCATACCCATTTTGTCTAAGCATGGACCACAATAGCCGGTGCCCATAAATATCCATCGGGTACCACATCCTTTACAAATTCCGTCGTCTTCCATAAAACTCTAGCCTCCTTTTAGTCAGTTTTGGTTGAGTGCATAATAGCGTCAGATGTGTTATGGCGCTCATAAGGGCGTTCTAATCGGAGGTCGTGACAAGCTGCACACTCACGGCGGTACTCACCAGCCTAATCGTCCCATACAATATAGTTGCGCTCGGTGCAAGGACTAATCTCGCGGGTACAGTTGATACAATTGTTGTTGGCGGGTTGGAATGCCCAGCTCATGGCTCCACCTTCTCAATACAATCAACCCCCCAATGAACATAACGAGTTTTCATCTCAATCCTAGCTAAATTTTCTGCGGCCTCTTGGCTACAAGCTTGTACCTCTACCATTTCCTGATCTGACACATGAAGAAAAACTCGATAAGTAGGCATAGTTTTCAGTCTCCTCTACTCTGAAAGAATGGCTAAGCGATGTTCTGCTTAGCCCAAGTGGTTGACCTTGGCTAGTGTTCCCTAGCCTAGGGATGAGATGGTTTAGGCGGCATCTTCCGTGGTAGGCTGAGTATCCGACTCCTCTTCCTCTTCCTCCTCCTCCTCCTCTGGCTCAAGCTCGGCTTCAGTTGAGGCAGGAGTTTCCTCAGCAGTCGGCTCTGTGGCAACGCTGTCCTTGGCTGTAATGCCAATGGACTTTGCGCTGGAAGCCGGAGCGTCGACCTGTGCCTCAGTTGTGGCAGATTTGCCGTCGATCACCACGTTGAAGCTGGTGACGCCATGCTCACGAGCCAAAGCTTGAGCCACTTCAAGCAGGGATGGCTCCCCATTGCACTGGATCGTGCCTTTGCTCTGACCGTTAACGAAGGTTTCCATCTGGTGGGTTATAACAACATGCTCGGTAATTCTGATTTCTCCAGTACTCACTTTAATTCTCCTTTTGGTTTATAGGTTATAGACAAGCACTAGCCTAAGCTAGCGCAGAACAAAGACTCAGCCTAGTCTAAGCCAGGACCAACTGTTTGGGGTGAGGGACAATGGATACAGTTGGCCCTACAAAGGCTAAGGCTATAATGGTTTCGATTAAGTATGAGAAGATTATAACAGAATAATTGGAGCTTGTCAAGCAGAGTTGCTCCTTTGTGACCAGATTTTAGCCAATATCAGTAAAAATTTCGTCCTTTACGACCACTATTGCACACATAAGGAAAGCCAAAGGCATAGAATTTTATTGTACCCGCCCTAAAGCCAAAAAATAGACAAAAAAATGCCCACACCAGCTTGAAGCCGGGTGGGCTAGTCGTGCACTTTTAATTTTTAGGCTACTTTGGCCTTGCCATTCGCTTCTTTCATTTCAGTAGCCCCGTTCAGCGCCTTATCGAGCTGACCGACCATTGCCAGGGGCAGGTTCAGGTCAGTAGTTTCTTTGACCAGCGCAGTGAGCATCTTGCCAATCTCGCTGTAGACTAAGCTTTCATGCTTCTTGAGCCAGCCGATTGTGCGCTTCTGGAAAGCCTGAATCTGCTTTTTGATGCGCTTGTCTTCAGGCTCAGTGCGGGCTTTGCTGCGGAGAGTGCTGGCATGGCTATACAACTTGCGGGCATTCAGCTCACATACCTCTGCGTCGCTGGAGTCGGTGAGCTTGATTTTCTCAATTGCTTGTTGCCAGTAGGGGCTGAGGATATAAGGCTTAGGAAGCTTGTTCCCGTGTGCGTCCACCTCGTTGTACGCTTCATCACGCACGACAAGTCCCTCTCCGCCGGTCATAGCTAGCACAAACCGGCGAACATTCGCGTTGGGGATGAATTGCGGCAGTTTGTCTGCTCGAATCATCCATAGAGCGATATTGCCATCCGTCAAACCCGACACCTTAAGCTTCGAGGTTTCATTAATGAGCACTCGAAGCTTGTCAGTGCCATGCTTGCGACCAAACTCCAAGAAACGTTCTCCGATTTGGAGCTTAGATTCAGCTGCTTTGACCACGTTGTCAAGCGCAAACTCAACAACTGCCCTTGCATCTAGTGACTCAGATTTGCTCCAACCGTGCGTGGCGCTGGAGATTGCTGAGTCCATGAGCACGATGTTGCCTTGAGTTTGGGCAGGCTGAGGTCGCGGGGTCTCTGCTGGCTGCTCTGGCTGATTCAGCTTAGTCTCAGTGGTTGTTTGAGTTTCAGTCTCATTAGACAGAGTAGCTTTGTTTCCCTTTTTCATTTTAGTAATTCTCCTATTCTGATTTTGCTTTGCGCTATGCGAGACACAAGCACTCTCGCATTTGAACTAGTTAAGTCACAGCTTAGCTGAGCCGTGAATGATAGGTTTAAGCTTGTCACGTTCTGGTTGTGGCAAGGTTTGCCAGAGAGCTTTAAGTTCGTCAAGCTCGCTGGGCTGGTAGGATGTCGGATGCATCCAGCATGGCACGGCTGAGTCAAACTGCGTGCAATCATACACTTGTAACGCGTCTTGAAAAGACACATGCTGATAAGTCAGGATTGTAACTTGCAAACGCTCACAAGTTCGTACTGTTGAGCTTGTAAGTGTCAGCACTTCATGACTAACAGTCACAGTTTCAATGACGATTAGCATGTGCTTTCTCCTTGCATGCGTGATAGAATCTCTTCACGATAAAGAGACTCCAAATCTTTCATTTCCTCAAGATTCTCTGGAACTTGAAGTATGTTATTCTTGAGTCGCAAGAAATAGTAATTATCAATCAACATCTCATTCGATAGTTTTTTCATAGTTTGTGTCTCCCACAGCGCAAAGCAGTTTAGAATAGACTGTGAGTCTGCTACTTACTTAGTGTGCCTCGTGCGAGGTACTAATCTCGCACTAGTCGAAGAGCATCATTGCATAGCTTGATTGTAATCGTGTCACATTCAAGTGCACATGAACATTTTATACAACTAATGACATGAACTAGAAGCTCAAGCCATTCAGGCGCAATAGCTACTCTTGCATTATGTGATGTAACAATTTCTTCTGCGATCTTCAAGTTGTGCTGATTATACTCGCCATTGCCAATTTCAGCTACACCTAGTCCCTCCTCGCTATCTTCAATGATAGCGAGAGGAAGCTCTTTATTCTCATCGATCTTCCACTTTTTCATAGTACCTCCCGCGAGGCACACTACTCAGTAGAGTCACTTCCGGCTTGCGGCCATGCTCAAGCTCTGAGCTTGAGTTTGCCTTGCTTCGGCTCGGATTCCAGCGTATTCCGGCTCACCGCGCACTGCTTACCCCTAAGACCTGAGCTTAACTCAGGTGAGTGCGTCTTATGCTGCCGATTGCTGGCCTATTAGCCTACGCAACCCATCTATCTAACTTATACAAATAGAATACCAAAACAGCACAAAGGTTGTCAAGCAAATAATAAAACTTTATTCGCTTTATTCTCAGCAAGTTACAAGCCTAAGCTTGA
>Ga0210400_10000408_pt1 | contig 49201 bp, 71 predicted proteins | sample IncBWH26MmetaG_FD_155456 | JGI IMG/M metagenome (GOLD analysis project Ga0210400, IMG submission 155456) | Forest soil microbial communities from Barre Woods Harvard Forest LTER site, Petersham, Massachusetts, United States - Inc-BW-H-26-M | ecosystem: Environmental > Terrestrial > Soil >...
ACTGACCCAAAGTGAGAGTACAGAAAAAGACGCTCATCTCTCTTGAGAAGCTTTCTGAGGGTATCAACCTGCTCAGGTACTGGAATGGCTTGGTCTGGAAGATGTACGGGTTTCCCTTGTTCAATTCCGACAAGGCTTCTGAGATGCCACTCTTTGGGCTCTTCGATGTAGATGGCTCCGACATTGTCATCTGTCTCCTTTAAGAGGTGATACTCGACTGCCTTCATCCACTCTGTCTTGCCTACTCCTTCTGGGGCAGTGACTAAGACAGTCTCATATTGTCTTATACCACCCGTCATCTCAGACAAGGTGGGCCACGGATATGGAATACCTTTAGCGGTGTCCTTGGAGAGAGCATCCTCGAACTCCGTGAACGTACTGATGATGTTGTCTGGAGTATAACGCTTGGCGTTAGTCCAGACGTTCACTAGTTCGTTTACTTCTCCGTGCTGGAGATGCTCGTTAGCGTCTTTCCGAGAGAGTCGGACCACGTAGACTTTATTGTAGTCGAACAGTCTCGCGACGCTTGCCAGAGCTTCTCGACCTGGTCCGTCATTGTCGAAGCATAGGTAGACCCGGTCGAACCCAGATAGCCATGCGAAGCTAGCAACACAGTCGCGCTTAGCAGTAGCGCTAGATTGAACGCTACAAGCTGGAATCTTAAGAACTTGCCAAAGGCTGTGCGCATCTTCCTCTCCTTCAGTAACGACACAGTATTTGTTAGATCCAGAGGCATGAATATCTGTGCCGTAGAGACCTGGCTCTGGAGTACCGAACCAATGGAATTTCTTCTCTTCTAAATCTCTAATTTTAACCGACCCGTTTGGATAACGATACCCAACGGAGATAGGTTTTCCTTCTCTATTAACTTTAGTCTGGCAGCCATAATGCCTAAAACACTCTGCCGTAATGCCTCGTCGTCCGTAAAATTCATAAGTGTATTCTCGTTCATCAACCACTTGATCTCCTCTAGTATAAGTCAAACATGAATAGCAATAACCGTGTCCATCGTCGTACAGACAATAAGCATCTGAGGATGGACAGTTAGGACAGGGAATATGTTGTTCAATTATCTTCGATGACACGTACAGTTACTCCAGCATCTATAGCACATTGTACCATATTTGCTGTGCCTTGTCCACCAGGAAATGCAATGACTAACTCGGGCTTACCTTCGGTTAACATCTGCCTATTTCTAATCATCCCGGCAGACTTACCGTAACGAGCCCACTCAGCCGGGTACTTCTCATTCCAGATACCGTATTTATATGCATACTGGGCTGCATGGTAGTCGGCGCCCCATGCTCCACCTTCTATTAGACAATCTATCTTATATTGAGATAATATCTCTTCAATCTTAATAGAGTTATTATACTTTCTACCTCCACATACAAGTACTCTCATTGAAACCTCCTTAATACCGCTACTCTACCGTACGGTTAACCTAGCGGCTATATACTAAGGGATGTTGATAACAAGAGAAAAAAGAGAAAAAGAGAAGTAAATTATATATACTAAAAAATACCCCTTGTCAAGTAAAATCGTACTAACAGCAACATTTATTTGCTATTTAGCATTTATTTTCATTTACCGAACCATTTAGACGTAATTCCGTAGTCAATATAGCTAAAGAATACAGGCTGTATGTAAATATTCTTCTTAGTAGCCCCGTCATAGACATAGTGCCCCGGTATGTCTATGATCCTTAATTGCCCTACTAGCTTACGCCAAGTCGCAGCTTCTCTGCATCCAGGACAATCCTTCTCATCTTTGTAGCTAGTCACGTCTCATACTCCTTAGGGGTGAAAGCATAATAGTTATTCAACCACTTCTCATTAGGCGAAGTGAACTGAGAGACAGTCTTAAAGTTCCAAGAGACTTGTTCACCCCAGTAATTAGGGTTACCGACATACATCCAAGAATCCATAGTAGCGCACCCACGCATAGAGTGCACTATGCCTCTTGCCTTGAAAGTATCTAACATCTGTCCATTCAGAGGGAAACCATCCTTAGCCCTGACAACGTGTCTCCAAGGCCTAAGGATACGTACCCGTCTACGTTCAAACTCTAATGTATTCTGGTGATAAGTATCTAAGACAGGAATATGCTTTGAGGCTACAATATACAATTCTCCTTGTATCCGGGCTCTCTCAGCAGTCCCTCCGTTTGCTAAGGGCCAGACATCTCCATCAGTAGCAATCGCTTGGCTGGCCTTCCCTAGCCGTTTCTTGTGCATGACAAAGTACGCATCTGTATAGCAGGTAGCGTCTCTCTCGGCTATAGTCTCAGGGAGAAACCCAGCAGCCCTGTGTCCATGTTTCATCTCATTGTAGATGAACACTCTCTGAAACTCAGACCGTTCTAATTGGTCTATGTCCGGAGTGAACTTATTACACTGAGCAGCATGACAAATCATTTCTTGGATCAAGAGACTATAATCAACCTGGACGATGGGGGTTTTCTTGAAGCCGAACATGGAGGAGACTCCAGAGGAAGGAAAAGGGTGGGCGGAGAACAGACCAGCCACGCTCGACAGCCGGGGGACCGATGAGCTTTGTGGTCTTACAACCTGTCTCCGCCCATAACGCAGACGCTACGCTTACTAAGCTGCGGCAGCTGCCTTCTTCCTAGCAGCCCGCTTTTCAGCTAGAGTCATCCCTAGCTCTTCGACCTTGACAGTATCTTTGGTCGGTTCTTCTTGCTTGGGCTCAGGCTGCGCAGTCTTCCAGTTCAGCTTCTGGAAGTTACGCAGTGCAAATAGCCAAACGCTACCGAAATCTGGGTATGTCTTGTTCAATTTGTCGATCTCTTCGAAGGACATCTTGAACGTATCCTCGACCTCCATATTGTTCAACTGAACATAGACGCTAGAGAGTTTCTTCTCTACATCCTTGACTTCGTCGTTGGACATTATCGGTCGAGACTTTAAATCCAGTTTGACAATCTCTTCAATGACCTTGTCTCTGACAGCGACAGGCATCAATGGAATTCTACTCGTGGTCGTACCGGATCGAGCGGCGTCAGGATCAGGACCCTTGGCATCGGTTCCCTTACCGGTAGCAACGTCATCCAGAGCAGCGAAGCCCTTACCGGTAGACCTAGGACTACCATCCGTATTGTATTTATCTCTGAGTGCTGACCCCTTGGCCAACTTCTCATATGGGAACCCTGCCTTGTAGCTGGGTAACCAAGTCCCATCTGCCTGTTTGATCTTGTATTCATTCGGACAGGTTCCGAAGTTAGTCTTCCAGAAAGTAAGAGCTTCTTCCACCGTCCTAATAATCGAAGGAAGAGTAATGAGAAAAGGACCTTTGGCCGTAACGTCTGTAGAGTTCTTCAAACTATCTTTAATCGTCTGTTCAGAATGAGTTGTGTCCTTCGTACGTGTCACAGACTTTGGTGTAGCCTCAGTTGAGTGAATGCCCTCAGGAGTGCTTTTGACCTTCTCCTTTTGAGCCTGCCTGAGCTTACGCTTTTCTGCCAAAGACATCTCAGGCAGTTCAGAAGTCATAGTCTCTTTGACAGCAGTATCCGTAGTTCCCTGAACCTCAGGAACCTCATTGGACAAAGAACCCCAATCTTCGTCCTTCCTCTTGTCATTGCCTCCTTCAATCATTTGGCTGTGCCCGGCATTGGACAAGAAGTACATGACGCCACGGTCAGCGAATGTACCTTCCAAGATATCCTGGATTTCAGTCGATCCCAACTCTTTGACTACGGCAGCGACGTTGCCGTTTAACATCTTGTTAAACTTATTCACCAATGGAGAAATCTTGTCCCTATAGCAAATATACTCGGGAGTGTGATGGGGCTCATCAGGCTTGGCCCAATGGTCAAAATCTCCTTCCAGGAATAGACAAAGAAGAGTATTTCCTTTGTCATCTTCCAAGCAAGGGAAAGGCTGCATACAGACATCATCTGTATCTGCAGAGAACTTTCCGAAGTACTCCATCATCTCGGGAGTACCTCGAAGCTCAGCCTTCATGTCCTGAATGTCTTTGGCTGCCCATCCATCCGGTATCTTGGTCGCAGCCATCAGTAGCTTCTTGTTCCCCTGCTTATCCTCGACAGGCGCTGCATACCCCCAGCATGTCGGATAGGCCGTCATGATCGCTTCCAGCTGCTTGCCTGGTATCGTGGCATTGGCTGAAAGTTCTGCGATCAACCCTTGGTATTGAGCAGACATTAACCTTCTCCTTCTCTCTTTCTTTGTCTAACGGATGTCAGACAGCTACTTTCCTGAACGCACGTCTGAACTGAGAACGAATGGCCTTAGCAGTAGTCTTCTTCTCTTTCTGCTTGGACTTGAAAGCTTCTCTAGTCTCAGGACCAATACGTTTAAGTATTGCTCCTTTCAAAGCTCTCTGATCCTTGATTGTAACCTCGAACTGCTTGGGAAGTAGATCGGTCAAGTTCATATGCTTCCCAAACAGTAGATACCATTGATTGATCTCTGAACGAGTGAATTGCCCGGCGTGTATGGCATTTTCCCCTGCGTTACAGATTACATCTGTCCAGAAGCGCTCCAGCGCCTTCCTCGTTCCCATCCTCTTGTCCCTCGCCCGCTTCCAACCCTTAATCAGCTTGACTGGATACGCAAACCTTCCTAAACGTCTACGCAACCAGTTCCAACCAAACTTCTCATGGCGAAGAACTGCTTTTAACCACATCCAGTGGTTTTGCATACCTTTCTCCTCTCTTTTAATGGTAGGCCCACCAGGACTCGAACCCGGAACCTAACGGTTATATGCCGCTTGCTCTACCATTGAGCTATGAGCCCGTGCACACGGTGGGACTTGAACCCACAAGGTTTCCCAAGGGTTTTTAAGACCCTCGCGTTTACCGTTTCGCCACGCGTGCTAGCTTTCCTTTACCTACATGCCTTAAAATAGGCGCAAATACAGTAGGGTACCTAGATGATAAGAATTGAATACGGGCTAACTTAACGGCCCTACATCTCGAACACAATCCTTTAATGCGATAACTAGAGGTATCGTGCCGAGTCTCTAATCGACCACAAGCACATTCAATGATCATTTGCTCTCCTTTTCGAGTAAATCTCTCGGAAATTCTAATAAATCAATCGCTAATTCAAAATGATGTAAAATATCAGACCACATAACAGGCTTAACATGTAAATGCGTTTCAGTTCTTATCTTGTGCAAAAGAGCTTGCATTTCTAAAAGAATCTCTTGCTCTTTTAGTCCTGCTTTTGTTGGGCCTAGCCTAGAAAGTCTGAGTTTACGTCTTTCAGAAAGTGTCATTTCTCTATCTTCAGGCATTCTATCCTCCTTTGCTTTAACAGAAAGGCCAGGCTGGTCACTCTACTGAGCAACTGCCTGGCCTCCTAGTCCGGCTAGCTCTGGGGATGGGATATCCGGGGAAGTGAACTAGCCGGAGAATTGACTAACTACGCTGCCATCGCGTCAATGATCTCGTATCCGACGGAAGGCAACAGATTGCGAAAATACTGTTTGTCTTCTGGCGTCAATTTCTTCAGCTCTTGAAGGAACTCACTCGCCTTCTGATCGGGCGCGAAGTAATCCTTCAGAGCCGCAGTCAGAGTCATGCGCTTCATAGCTAATCCTCCTTGCCTGGGAAAATTCCCTAATGAAACAAAAGGACGAACGGGAGAGTAGCAGGTACGACACATACTACCCTCCCGCCGTCATCTGAGGCTGCCTAGTCTAGGCATGGGTGACGGGCTGGGTTGCCTAGACTCCCACTCGGGCTTCTCCTCAGATAACTCTTAGGCTGCCGTCTCCACTTCGTGAGTGTGTTCCTCGGCAGCAGCTTCCGGAGGCGAAATGAGGCTCAGCGTATGCAGGATGAATTCGTCCTTGGAATACTCACCAGCTTCGTATCGTTCCAAGTGCATCCTGAACTTGAGTTCCGCATCGATCATTTAACCCTCCTTAGGTTCTGGCAAAATTGCCTAATCAAAGGCCTCTAAATAGAGGCTTTTCAATATCTCTCTTCTCAAACCAACATATCGCAGCGGTATAGTATCTACGCATTGCAGTCTCACGGTCAGGATAAATGATAGACCGTCGTAACAACCAATATGTTCTTAACATATGATTATCTTTAGATGCTTCTCGTTCTATTCTACGTTCTTGAACGAAGAACCAACGTGGTCCTGAAAAGAACAGAAATAGTTTTCTATCCACTGTATTAACTAAGCAGATACGATTAAACGTATCGTACCCTTGCCAGAAATCCGTAGTCCACAAGTCTTTCAAAGCATTCAAGACGACATCAATAGGCCTTAACTCAAATATTCTCCGTTCACGATAATGCTCTTCGTTATCGGAGTAGTTAGCTTCTTTGGGAGGAGTAGCCAGTGTCCGTGCTCGGGCAGTATACTCGCCGATCACCAGACGATTAGCGGCCTTGCCAGAATTGACCATAGTGCTAGAGAATCGCTTCATTTGCCCCTTACGCAAACCCTTGTTCCGTGGATTGCTCTTGCCCATCTCTTGTTCCCCTTGGTTCGATATCCAACTTCCCACTACTAATAGTACCATATCTAATTTATAACCCATACCCCAAACGACGGATTATAAGCTAGATGAGCTTCGATACTCTATTGTAGATATAGTAGCCCCCTCCGAATGCCACCGGATCATAATAGTCTTCAATCTCGTAGAAACTATATTGTTTCCACGTCTGATCTTCATCAAGGAACTGGACGGTCACTTCCTTTTCTTGCCAGTCAATCATAATAATACGACCATTAGGCTGACCCTCCCGCCCTTGATCATAGAACTTATCTCCCTTTCTAGGTTTATGTTCACTCATTTCCATTCCCCATTAAATGCAATTCCCTACTCCTTCATTATAAACCCATTCCTTGTTAAGCAAAACCATTTACATCTATTATTAATTATTTCGGCCCTTGATTGCTAATATTACTGTCAAGAGGTATATTTATTTATATATTTATTTGCCGCCCTTGATTGTACGGAGATAGGTGGTAAAAAGGACAAAAGAAAAAACCCCTTAGGCTTTTCAGGGCCTAAGGGGTTGATATTGCTTAAGTAATCAGGCTGCCTTGTTGTGCTTGTCAGCGATCTTTCGAGCGGTAGCAGTACGCTCGCGGGCCTTCAATTCGGCATAGTCGGCCTTGTAGCTTTCCCAGATAGGGCCGATCAATGCCATGAAGTTGCCGAGGCTTTCGATGTCACCAAGGCCCGTTTCTTTGTCCTGAAGCCTCTTATTCGCTTGAATATCGCCACCCGAATTAAGGAAGGCAGTGAAAGCATCCAGGCCGAAAAAGAACTGCTTACCGTTGTTCACCTTGGTCGTCTTGTCCTTGCCGCGCTCTTTCTGCGGCATGGCTGCCTTAAAGTCGGCGAACTTGCCGCCCTTCGATATGGCCACGTCCACCACATTCAAGCCCTTCGCATCAAGCTTAAGCATGGTTTTCATGTTTGAGAGGGTGCAACTCTCTGCCTTGCCGCTTGCACCTTGGGGCCAAATGCGGACCGGGTATGGCGTGCCTTTCTCCGGCGAGCCATCTTCGTCCCGCTGGACCTCATAGACGAGCTTACCGCCAAGCCTCTCGAACTCGATTAGAGCCTTAGCGACAGTGACACCATCGCGGAGAAACTTGGCGCAATTATTCAGTCTCTTGCGCAAAGTCTCTTTCTCTTTCTTGTCCGCGTCCGACTTAAGGGCGTCTGTAGAGCCGGTAAGCTCTTGCAGTCGGTCCCAAATAGTCGAACCCGGTTCCGTAGCGATGGCCGCGTCCAGGTAGAACGACGAATTGATGACCTCCTTCGTCGAAGTCTTGTAGCGGTAGGAATCCCATTGGTGCCGATTGCTTTCCGTGATTTCGGTACCCTTGGGGGCCTTCGTACCTGGAACTGGTAGACGCATGATATCTTCTTTGGACCATGCACCGCCCTTCCAATTGCGTCCCGGATCGGTATTCGTCCAGACCCGGCCTGCAACGTCGTCCAGGCAGACCAGACACGCAAGCTTCACGTCGTCGATGGCGTCCAAGTACACGTTCACATGATCGGTGAACGTCTTGGGAAGCTTGGCGCCGTAGTTGGATGCATCGGCCCGTACCTTTTGGGCAGAGATAACATCCATGATGGGCGACACGTCTGCGCCAGTCTCGCCACGCTTCCGAGCATTCAGTGCATCGAGCACCGCAATCTCGCGCGCTTCGTCATCCATGCCATCCGTGAATTCGACGCCATTAATTGTGGCGACGACTTCATCAGATGACAGGCCCAATTCTTCCTCCGCCCACTCTTTAAACGCGAGGTTGAAATAGGCGACGATGACGGGTGCTCGTGTCAACTGCTGACCTTCTTCGACTTCGATTGCCTCATAGTCACAGTTAGCACGAAAGCCCAATTCGATATTGGTCTTAATCATAGCATTAGTCCTTTCCGTGTTATGTCTGTCGGCCCATCTCTAGGGAGCGGTTAGTTATGTTAACAACCGTCTACTCGTTCATAAAACCATTCGCCATTGGTTTTATCTACGTACATTGCGTGTGTCGCAGGCACCGGGTAGTGAGGTGGCAACCGACCACAAACGTACTCATGCGGTACGTTGCAGAAATCTCTAGGCCCGTCACATTGGGCATAGATTAGTCGTTTACCAAAGTTTTGAACCACGATTGTAATCATAGGCTATTCCTTCCCCATGCTCCCTAGGGAAGGACCGACAGACAGATGTAGCTGTATCGACGGCAAGCCCATGCCTGCTGATGGTCGATAGAGCGTTGTCAAACAGCAGGATCAGGTTGACTAGGGCGCTAAGGCCAGGCTGATCTCTAAGTCTCTTGTACCAATCTCTTATATAATGATGATAGTCTCATTTGTCAAATCACAAAGTCGTGATTACATGTTTATACGATATTTACATCTTACAAATATAAAATTAGTATAAACAACGTATTCTAATAGCTTATAACCATACGTTATGTAAGCGGCCGTTTACCTAAGCGCCCCATCTTAGTCCTTAGGCTCTAAGGATACTAGTAGACCAGTAATTACTGGTAGACATATAGTATCATAGTCTCTTATGAGGGTCTATTAATTACCAGAGCCGCGTGCACTTGGCACACTTCTTGCCTTTGATTGTATTGTACTCGACTAGAGCAAAAGCATGCTTTGTGCCTGGATCGATCGATCAGACCCTCCCCTAGGCAGGGGGCGGTACCCCCTCCTCGCCGCAAATGAATTAACCCGTAAAAATATCGGCCAGAAATTTTATTCATGGTTCTGAACTACAATTTTACCACATCTTGTACAAACTTTAGTTGAATACCCTAGTTCAGGATTCCATATCCAAGAATCCCAATCATGTATTCCAAAGAAACATTGCCAATTCATTTACTTTTCCTTTTCATTAGTTGTTTTACCCAGCAGTAGGAGCAAATATCATATTCCCCTACAATTTCATTACCGCAATTACATTTCATGCTCCTTCCTCTAGTTTATTCTTTTTATCATACTTGGTAAGATGGCCCTTATCTTCAAATTTAACGAATGTAGGACTAAGGAGCGGTGTCTCTTTCACCGTTAATTTTGCAGCATCTCCGATGGAATTTACAATTACGTCTGGATCTGAGTGATTTTCTCTAAAAACATGTAATTTTATCTCTGGGGCATATCCTAGTTTAATTAACTTTCTACAATACGTAAGAATAGGAGTCTTAGATCTTTTATCTAAGTCTTCCATATTAACCTTAAGGACTGCGTTTTTACTTATTAAGTCTGCATGTTCTAGTTTCATATAAACTTTCTTTTCATTCCCTTAGGCCATGTAATAGATATTTCATGTCCTATGTTAAAAGGGTAATATTCTTTGACTAAGGATCTAAGCTTTAAAGTAAACTCTTCGTCTCTTAGTCTATCTTCTTCTATTGTTTCTGCTATTTCTTCAAATACTGATTTCATATTTATTTCCCTCTTATTAAAAATAAGACTTGACAAATGATTTTATTTGTGCTAATATAGGCTCCGTGTGCTCAGAATATAGGATTTATAACACAATTCCCAGAGGAATGCCCAATAATACTTGGTATTGTACCAAGTGCAGAATATGGACGTATCTAGACCGTTGTCCTAAATGTGGATCCAAGAAACAATAATAGCATGAACGGACAAGGACGTCAACGAGATTCTTTAAGAAATGACTTCATATTTAGGAACTCATTGGAGATGCCCTACGTGCGGTCTCTGGGTCCCAATCCGCCTAGAAACCTGCCTAGGGTGTAATGCCGTATAAATCTAAAGCCCAAGAAGCCTACTTCAACATCCATAAGAAGGAACTAGAGAAGAAGGGCGTTAACGTAGACGAATGGAATAGGTCTTCCAAAGGTAAGAAGCTTCCTAAGAGGAAGAAAAAGGGACGTGGCGGTAAATAAGAAACCAATGAACGGAAATGGGAATGGGTATAGTAGTCTTCTACCGACTATAATCAGTACTATGGTCGTTGTATTGACAATGTTTGCAGGATTCTGGCAATTAGCTGATCCTAGATCTTCTATCTCAGAACTTAAAAGTACATTTGCTAATTATCTTACTCTTCGTGAACATAATCAATATCAACAAGACTTAGATCATAGATTAGATATTCTAACTAAAGAAATGGATGGAGTTCATTCAGAACAGCAGATAAGAGCTGGCTCAATAGAACATATACATTCTCTAGAGAAGGAAATAGACTCACTTAAGAAAGAACATGATGATTTAGCTAAAGAAATTAATTCTTCTGTGACAATAGCAGATCGTATGAAAGAACTACAGACAGAAATTAATACACTAAGAGAACGATTAATCCCTATGCCATTAGGGAGTAAATAATGTGTTTAAACAATTAAAAATAATAGAGGATAAATTAAATATGGTAGATCAAGCACTTACAGACCTTCAGACCGTAGTGACTCGTCTTTCCACAGATATCCAGACTGCAATTACTAAGCTGACGTCGGCTCTGCCTGCCAGCGCAGTTGCAGATGCAGATGTAGAAGCGCAGGTCGCAGCTTTGGCTAAGGCAGCTAATGCTCTAGAAGCAGTGGTTAACCCAACTCCAGTACCAATTACAACTCCGGCGTAACTATGAAGAAAGAAACTAAGAAGGGTAAGTCTAAGAGTCCTAAGGGAGGTTCTAAAGTAGGGGGCCCCGTAAAAGATCCAAATAAGGGAAAGAAGAAGTAAATAATGGCTACAGCACAAGATTATAATCACATCCATCCTAAGTCTTCAGAGTCTTACGGACACTTGCAGAAGAAGGGCGGGGATCGTCACGTAACTGCCAAACATTCACGTGGTGAAGCTCCTGGGCATAACGCCGGTGGCGGCGGGATGATGTAATATGAAACATGAAATCACTGGTCCCGAGAGCTGTGAACTCTCGGCTTTTAAACTTCCCGTTACAGATCAGGATACGGAGCGGCGCAACTTCCCGGGGTATCAGACCCACTCATTTGGTGAGGATCTGATGGATAAGGTCTCTATGGAAGGTTCTACCGAGACTCGTGGCGGCAGAGAGACTAACAAGTCTCATTCTCACGCAGCCGGTGAACTAAAGCGTAGATTCTAATGCTAAACCCATTCTTTGATTTCTTTAATTGGGTATTTGGTTTGATCTATGAACTAATACGGCATCTTTCAGGCGAGAATCCCAATGGCTAAACGATCAGCTAGACCTGCTGCTTCCAAAGGAAGCGTTAAGAAGTTTAAGAGCTTCTCTGAACTCCATGGCTCACGTTCTGATGTCTTTAAAGGAGTAGGTGGTGATCAATTAGGTCATGATCAACAATTACCTACTGCAACGCCCATCGGACAGTCTCCATTAATTAACCCAGGGCAACCTGGACATCCTATGGACCTAGGTAGAATAGGTGTAGCAATGGGTAATAATCCTTCGGGGGAAGACTTCTATTAAATGGATTTCGCTACATTGGCTACAATCGTAGCATGGATTGCCGGAGCTATAACCTTTGTCGGGTCTATGGTCTGGTGGCTTGCGTCTCAGTTCAGGTCTACCCGAGATCTAATTTATAAGATGAAGGATGAAATCTTAGAGAAATTAGAATACCATGAGAAGCACGATGATACTAGATTCCAAGATATACGTAACGATATCTGGGCAATAAGAGTCAGAAACGCTGCTTTGGACGGTTTAAAACTTAATGGAAAAGAACATGGATCGAGAGAAGTTAGAAACTAGGCTTAAGCTTTTAGAAACCGAACGTGAACAAGTAAAGAATACAGTTCTTGCTTATGAAGGAGCTATTCAAGAGAGTAGACACTGGCTGTCTCAATTAGAAGAGAAACAAGAAAATGACGTTGAAGCAAGCGCCTAATAGTGTTGAGGCTCCGGATGGGAGTAAATATGTCTGCTTTACAGATGGGAATGGAAATCTTCAATCTTTGGTTACTTCAGCAGGCTCGGGGACTAAAAAAACTGGTTTTCAAGCTCCTGATGGTTCAGAGTATATAACTGTTACCGATGGGAACGGAAACTTAACATGACCGCAAAACAATTAGGTGGCTGCCAAGCTCCGGATGGAAGTGATTATGTAACGCTGACAGACGGCAACGGAAATCTTCTTTCTGTTTCAGGAGGTAGTGGTACGGTTACTTCTGTTTCAGTAACCACCGCTAATGGTGTTTCAGGTTCAGTAGCAACCCCAACAACTACCCCAGCAATTACTTTAACATTAGGCGCTATTACCCCTACAAGCATTAGCGGGACAACGTTAGATAATTCTCCAGTAGGTTCGATTATTGCTTCAACTGGCGCGTTTACGACTCTTTCTGCGTCATCTACAGTGTTTGGAACCGGCTTCTCAACATACCTAGCTAGCCCACCAGCTATTGGAGGCACAGCTGCCGCAGCAGGAACTTTTACAACTCTGCGAGCAACCTCGGCTGGCGCAGCGAATACACCATCTATTGCAGTCGGAAATAGTACAACCGGGCTTTATAGTGTTAGCACAACTGGCCTTGGATTCTCTGTGAATGGAGTAGATCAGTTTGACTACGGTATTTCAAATGCCGGTATTATTACATTTTATCCCGGAGGGACTTCAAGTAGTATTCAGTCAAACGGTAATATGTTCCTTGGCGGTTCTATTATTATCAACGCGTCGAGTGGTTTTAATTGGAACGGCCGAGGTCAAATTTCAAGCCCTGCCGGAGGAACTATTCAAATAGGAGGAGCAGACGCTGCTGCTCCCACAGCCCAAACGCTTCAAGCCCAATCTGTTGTTGCTGGTAATGCTAATACAGCTGGCGCAACATTTACAGTCGGAGGTTCCAAATCTAATGGCTCCGGGGGCGGAGATGTTGTTTTACAGACTACCCTAAGCAATGCTGCATCCGGTTCACAGAATACTTTGGCTACCGCATTAACTCTTAAAGGCGGTACGCAAACTGTTATTACTGCCGCTGCAGTAGCAGACGGCAGTTACGATTACCAGACTCCAGCAACTGGGGGTACAGTTACTCTTTCTAATACAAAATACCATACCATTGTCGATCCTGCAGGTACTTTAGCGACCTTAACCGTCAATATGCCAGCTGCTCCAATCGACGGTCAATATGTCGATGTAAGGTTTAGTCAAGTAATTACATCTTTAACTGTCTCTGGGAATGGTAATTCTATAAAAGGTAATCCTACTTCTGCTGCAATAGGTTCTCAATTCAGTGGAATCTATCGTGCAGCTAACACGACTTGGTACTTATAAGAGGGGGATATGGCAACAATTACATTTCAAGTTGTTGAGACTGGACAGACGACGGCCACTAAAACGTATACACTTCCAGATGCAAATGTGGATAGGTTAGTATTAGCTTATCAACAGAAAGGCAATGTTCTTATCAATGGAGCCGCCACTAGAGCACAAGTGTTGTTAGCTTGGGCTACAGAAATGATAAATAATACAATAGCTAGTGTACTTAATTTTGAATCTCAGAATGCAACTTCAACGGCTCTTGCTGGAGTTAGTGTAATTACCCCTGTGTAATGCCTCGCATTCGCCGCACCAAAATAGAAATGTCTGCAGAGCGTCTATCTCATAGAGATAGAGCTGAAGCAGACTTAGAGTATTTCATAGAGTTTGTGCATCCTAGGCGTATTCTAGGTAACGTCCATAGGGAGGTAATTAGGTGGTGGACTAGACCAGAAGCTAAGAATAAACAGCTTCTGCTTCTTCCTCGCGATCATATGAAGTCAGCATTACTGGCTTATAGGATTGCTTGGGAGTTAACTAAAGACCCTACACTTAGAATTCTATTAATATCTTCTACTTCTAACTTAGCTACTAAACAGCTTAAGTTCATTAAAGACATCCTTACTTCAGATAAGTATAGAATGCTATGGCCAGAGATGGTCAATAAAGATGAAGCGAAGAGAGAGAAATGGACAGAGAGAGAAATCTCAGTAGATCATCCACTAAGGGCCTTAGAGTCTATTAGAGATCCGTCTATATTCACTGCTGGGTTAACTTCTAATATTGTAGGATTACACTGCGATAGAGCTGCTCTAGATGATATTGTAGAGCAAGGTAATGCATACACTAAAGAAGGTCGCGATAAAGTTAAAGATCAGTACTCCTTCCTATCATCGGTGGAGGCAGCAGATGCTGGGGAGTGGGTTGTAGGTACTCGGTACCACCCTCTAGATCTTTATTCGGACTTAGTAAATTTGGAGATGAAAGAGTATGATGAATTGGGGAATGTTACAAAATCAAATCCTTTATTCGAGGTTCTTGAAAGACAGGTTGAATCAATTGGAGACGGTTCTGGGGAATTTCTTTGGCCACGTCAACGCCGCTCAGATGGTAAGTGGTTTGGGTTCGATAGAAAGATCTTGTCAGAAAAGAGATCGAGTTACATTAACCAGCTACACTTCCGGGCCCAATACTATAACGATCCGCACGACGTCGAGTCGTCCCCGATCAAAAGAGAACTCTTCCAGTACTACGATCCCAACAACCTCTTCAAACGAGATACCCGTTGGTTCTACAAACACAACCAGCTTAACGTCTTCGCAGCAGTTGACTTCGCCTACTCTCAAGCGACCAAAGCGGACTCGACGTCAATCGTCGTCGCAGGAGTCGATGGATCAAGCAACTACTACGTCTTAGACATAGACAGATTTAAAACAGATAAGATATCTGAATACTTCAACCATATACTACGTCTTCACCAAAAATGGGGATTTAGAAAAATTAGAGCCGAGGTTTCGGTAGCCCAATCAGTAATAGTCAAAGACTTAAAAGAAAGCTACATCAAACCTTACGGCCTAGCATTAGCGGTTGAAGACTTCAGACCTTCTAGATGGCAAGGTTCTAAAGATGAACGCATTATGGCTGTTCTCGAACCTAAGTATGCCAACCATCAGATATGGCACTACCCTTCAGGTAACTGTCAGTTATTAGAGGAGGAATTGATTTACTTCAATCCTCCACACGATGATATCAAAGATGCACTAGCATCGTGCATAGACTTCGCACAAGCACCTACATTTTCCATTATGAGACAAAGAGTGAATCCAATTACATATAACGCACGCTGGGGCGGTGTTAACTGAAAGTTCTTATTGCTTGTGAATTTTCAGGTATAGTGCGTACTGCTTTTAGAAATAGAGGACATGAGGCTTGGTCTTGTGACTTGCTTCCTTCAGAAGACAAAGGAGAGCATATTCAAGGTAATGTTCTAGAACATCTAAATGATGAATGGAATTTAATGATTGCCCATCCTCCTTGTACGCATTTAGCTGTAAGTGGCGCACGTTGGTTTAAGAATAAACAAACTGAACAGAAAGATGCACTGGAGTTCGTTCAATTATTACTAAATGCTCCAATAGGACATATTGCTCTTGAAAACCCAATAAGCATTATTTCAACTAAGATAAGAAAACCAGATCAAATTATTCAACCTTGGATGTTTGGGCACGGAGAGACAAAAGCAACGTGTTTATGGCTAAATAATTTACCTAAACTAATACCTACTGAAATTGTAAAAGAAAGAAAACCTAGAGTGCATTTTGAATCCCCTAGTGCCGATCGTTGGAAAAGACGAAGTAGAACTTTATTAGGAATTGCAAATGCAATGGCGGAGCAGTGGGGCTAAACAATGACTGGGCGCGCACTCGAATTACTTAACATCATTAGTCCTGATTTATTAGCAACAAGGCTCACAGAGCGTTGGATAGAGTGGGAGACACTACGTCGTAACTGGAAGACAGATAAGGAAGAGATTAGAAGGTATGTATACGCAACAGACACCACATACACCACTAATGCTCAGTTACCTTGGAAAAATAAAACAACTATCCCAAAGCTGTGCCAAATCAGGGATAACCTATACTCCAATTACACGGCGACGCTCTTTCCTAAACGTAAGTGGCTAGAGTGGGAAGCTAATGAGAAGGACTCTAATTCCGTACAGAAGAGAGATGCCATCATCAATTATATGGCTTGGTGCATCGACCAACCGAGTTTCAAGCATGAGATTGATAAGATTATCCTTGACTATATCGATTTTGGTAATTGCTTTGCTACTGTGGAGTGGACAGATCAAAGAGTACTCCAACAGGACAATAGAACTCAAGCCGGCTTTGTCGGTCCAACCATTCGAAGAATAAACCCTCTTGATCTAGTAATGAACCCTACTGCAGAGAACTTCCTGCAGGCTCCTAAGTTAGTTCGTTCTGTAATTTCTATGGGTGAACTCAGAGAAATGTTACAGAGGATGTCTACTGACGAGAACAGAGAGTCTTATGAACAACTCTACGAATACCTCAAGAATATTAGATTCCACGCCAGAACCTTCGAAGGAGACTGGACCCAAAGGGACCGTCTCTATGACATGGATGGGTTCACAAACTTCCGCGCCTACTTACTCTCTGACTTTGTTGAAGTCCTTACCTTCTACGGAGACTGGTTCGACTATATTAACGATACATTCGAAAAGAACCGGGTCATTATGGTTGTGGATAGACACAAACTTATCTCTAATAAACCGAATCCGAGTTTCTTTGGCTACCCTCCGATATTCCATGCCCCGTGGCGTAAGAAGCAAGATAATCTATGGGGTATGGGTCCTTTAGATAATCTCATTGGAATGCAATATCGCCTCGACCATATGGAGAATATGAAGGCTGATATTGTAGACTTGTGTACATATCCTGTCCAGAAGATTAAAGGCTTTGTAGAAGAATTCATTTGGCAACCAGGTGAAAAGATCTTCACTTCAGATGAAGGTGATGTAGAACTAATAGTACCTGAAGTTCAGCCTCTTCAATTAAACATGGAAATGCAACGCCTTGAAGACACGATGGAAGCAATGGCAGGCGCTCCCAAGGAGGCGATGGGCTTTAGATCTCCTGGTGAGAAGACCAAATATGAAGTTCAAAGACTTGAGAACGCTGCGTCTCGCATTTATCAAAATAAAATCAATCAGTTTGAAGAGCAAATAATCGAGCCTCTTCTTAATGCAATGCTAGAACTTGCTAGACGAAATCTAGTAGGAACTACAGCTATCCGTGTCTTTGATGATGACTTCAAGGTAGCTTCATTCCAAGAACTGACTGTAGAAGACATAACTGGCGTAGGACGTATTAAGCCTATAGCTGCCAGACACTTTGCTGAACAAGCAGAGATCATACAGAACTTAACTAACTTAACTGGCTCTGGCCTATGGCAAGCCGTACAGGCCCATTTCTCCGGAAAGAAGCTAGCTAAGATAATTGAAGATATATTCGATCTTAAAGACTATGAACTGGTGACTCCTTTCGTAGCTCTGGCAGAACAAGCTGAAGGTCAGAAGCTAGTCCAAGCTCTTCAAGAGCAATTAGCTCAACAGACCCAGACAGCTACAGGCATGGGAGAAGACTTTGACCTAGAAGGTCCTCATCCTCAGAAGCCTAAACCCCAAGAACCATTTAACTTAAGGCGACAGCCGCCTGCAGGTGCAGAACCTGGAGGAATGCTCGGAACACAATAAATGACAGATTTATTTACTAATGATGACCAATCCCAAATCGCTGCGTATATCCCTTCTGAAACATCTAAATATAAAAGCTTAGATGAATTAGCTAAGGGAGCATATGAGAAAGACCGTCATATAACTACTCTTGAACAAGAGAATAGGGAACTTCGTTCTACTAATCTCTTACTTAAAGAAGATAATATGACTAAGGCTAAACTGGAAGAGTACGTAGACCAACTTACTAAGAGTGCTTCAGCAAGCGCTCGTCCAACATCAGACGGCACCAACCCTAAGCCAGCAGATGTCTCGCCATTCGATCCCAGACAACTTGAACCTATGTTCGATAAACGAATTAAGGAATATGAAGCTTCTAAGACCAAGGAGCAGAATGTTAAGGCTGTTACGGATGCACTTAAAGAACGTTATGGACATTCATTTCCAGAGGTTCTTCAGAAACAGACCGAAGAGTTAGGATTAACTAAGGAAGCTGTGAACTATTTAGCAGAGACTGCACCTAGAGCCTTCTTCAGGACACTAGGTTTAGATCAAGCTCCTCAGAAAGAAAGCTTTGATACGCCTCCGAGGAAGAGTGTTCACTTTTCCCCTATGGCACAGCCAGAGCGTACTTGGGCTTACTATGACGATCTTCAAAAGAAAGATCCTAATACTTTCCGGTCCCCTAAAATTCAAGAGCAGATGTTGAAAGACTATACACGTCTCGGACCTAAATTCGAAGATGGTAACTTTCTAGCCTATGGGCAACAGTCTGCTTTTTAACTAGAGAGACAACTTAATGGCTGGTTTTAATACCAACAACACTCAATATCTGTTAAGGACTAATATTTGGTCCCGGCAGATTAAGGAGCTGTTGTTAGATGAACTAAATGCTATGAAGTTTGTCCGTATCGTGTCTGATTTTCCAGATGGCGTTACGTTAAACATCCCGTCGATTGGCGAAGCGGAAACAGCTGACTTTACAGAAGGTCAAGCAATTAAGTACAATGCGATGGATACAGGTAACTTTACCTTCTCCTTCGATAACTACAAGTACTCTGCTAACGCAATCTCCGAGAAGTTTAAGCGTGATTCTTTCTATAGTGCAGATGTAGTCGCGGCCTTTGTGCCTCGTCAACATCGTGCTCTTATGGAAGCTGTTGAGAGTAATATCTTAGCAAAGGGCAACGCAGGACAAACAGCTAGCAATGTTAATGCTATCAATACAGCGGATCACCGATGGGTTGGTTCCGGCACTACTGCTGCTATTACTTATCAGGACTTCGCCCGTGCACACTACGCTCTAACCAAAGCTAATGTGCCACTGACGAACCTGATTGCAATTGTTGACCCGTCTGTCGCTTATACACTTCAGACTCAGGCCAACATCGTATCATTGTTAACTCCTGATCGCATGTGGCAATCGGTCGTTCATGATGGCGCTGTCACTGGATTTAAGTTCCGTTTCAATGTGTTTGGCTTCGACGTCTATGTGTCGAACTACCTTCCCAGCATTGCCTCGGAAACTATTACCAGTGGTGGTGTTGCAGGTACTGTAACTAATGGTGTAGCTAATTACTTCTTCTCTGCGGCTCCTGGCGATACAATGCCTTTCGTCGGTGCTTTCCGTCAGATGCCTACTGTCTACTCGGAGTTCAATAAAGATCTCCAGCAGGAGGAATACCTGACGATTGCAGAATGGGGCTTTAAGCTCTACCGTCCTGAGAACTTTGTCACCATTCTCACCAACACCTCGGTCGTTCCGAGCTAATTATAGGAGAATAGAAACATGGTTTCAGGAACTTGGCTTAATCAAGATAATCTCTATCTACAGTATGGGACTCAAAAAGCTGTCCCAGAAATTGGTGGTGATTATCTTATCTATGGCGAAACACGAGAGATTGAGCAACTCATTCCTCTGGTTCCCTTTCAGCTGACGGCGTCCGGACAACCTGTCCCGGCTCCGGCGCAGACGACGTTCTCCGGAACGACTACTGCAGCAGCTGCAGGTATCCAGTCGCTGACTACAATCTTTCCACTACAACAGACTGCTCCTGTAGTTACAACTACAAGCGGTACTCTTATCCTCAGCAATCCCCAACTCTTCATTGAAGAAGTGACTGTCGAAGGATTGGTTACTGCAGCGGGCGGTACAAGTATCTCAGTAGGCTTGGTAACAGGCTCTCCTGGTACTCCTAACTCTTCGTTTGTTCAAGTAACTCCTAACGCAGGTGTTCAGATCATCAATGGTCTGCTCGCTGCGAATATGGTTGCTGGACAGCGAGTCTCCTTCACTCAGCCCGGGACTACCGGATTGGTGTGGAGTGTCGGTGCTACCCCCGTCGCTGGTGGTGGTACTTGGGTTGGGACTAACATGCCTTTGGTGACTAATGCAATTGTGCCTCTTCCTTCGAGTGCATACTTCTCTACGATCCAGACAGGTACGTTTACCAACGGACTTATTAAGATGCGTGTACGTTACACGGTCTACGGAAACATACCCTATTAATATGGGTATATAAATGGAGTGCCCCCGTAACTGGGGGCTTCTCCTAGAAAAGGAATTTAAATATGCCTATAGTTGACTTGGGGGGTTGCGATGTCATCGCCAACACCTTCACGCCTGGTGTAGCTTTTGCAGGGTATGGCGGCGGAGGGGTAAGTGTACCTCCAGTCATTAATGCAGGCAGCACTCTTACAATTAGCCCTAATACTACAGTTTCACGTACTATCGCTTTAAATGCGCTGACCGGAAGTGTAGTGACTCTTCCTACTGCAACTGGTTCAGGGACTACATATACTTTTATTGTCACTGTCTTAGCGACATCAAACTCACATATAATTCAGTGTGCTAACGCCACAGATAATATCCAAGGGTTTATCGTATCTACTCTTTCAGGAACACCTACGACCAATAATACCTGGTTTGCTGTGGCGGATACAGATACTATTACTTTGAATAGAACTACGACAGGCTCAGTAACCATTGGAGAAAGGATTACTCTTCGAGACATTGCTACTAACGTCTGGCAATGCGAAGGTCAGACTTCTCAGTCTGGTACTGCAGCTACACCATTCTCTGATACGGTTGGCTAATGAGTAAAATAACATTATCAAGCGTTTCGGATATAACGCAGGCAACGTCTAAATCATGAATAGAGAAAAAATAGAAGAACGTATTAAACTTCTTGAATCTGAACGGGAGCAATTAAAGAACAATTTAATTGCTTATGAAGGTGCTATTCAAGATAACAGACATTGGCTTTCTCATATTGAAGAGGAAGAAAATAAATTAAAAGAGAGTAAGAATGACTGATAAAGTAGTTTTAGGCAGTATTGCCAGTTTTCAAAATGATACTACGGCAGTAACACAGTATAACGCGAACAATACTGCCTTAACTGCTGCGTTAGATAATACGTTGTCTAGAGATGGCACTTTACCCAATCAAATGAGTGCTAATCTAGATATGAACTCTAATCAAATTATAAATCTTCCTACCCCTACTAGTAACTATTCTCCCTTAAGAACTATTGATGTTAGTACTATAAATACAGGTGGTATCACAGTATCCCCACTTCCTACTGCAGGTGTTGTAAGTCAAGTTTTAACAAAGAATAGCAGCACAAACTTTGATGTATCTTGGCAGTACCCTATCCCTATAGGCGGCACTCTTAATCAAGTCTTAACTAAGAACAGTGGAACTAATTTTGATATTTCTTGGCAAAGTCTTCAAGCAGTACAAGCAATTAACATAGGCACAAGTACTGTTTTAGGAGGTGGCAGTAATGCCACGCACTACGGATTTTTATACAATGCAAATGGTGTTGTAGGAGATAGTGCAAGCAATGTTGCACAGCCTTTAGTTATTGGATCTCCTAACTTACCAGCTGGTGCTAGTGCTTTAAGTATTAATAATAGCAATTTTATATTGCCTGCTTTTGTTAATTCTGAAAGACCTATGATAACATTGTCTGGTGGTCAAGATATAGCTACGCAAGGAGAAACTATACTTTTCTTCGATACTTTTGGAGGAAATGCTAATGGAACTATTTCCATGTCCAAAAGTGGAGGTGGAAGTGTTAACGTAGGCTCCGTAACAGGTACAGTTCTTACTGTTACTTCGCAATCTTCCGGTACTATTGCTACAGGTCAACTTGTTATTGCTACAGGTTTACCTCCAGCTACAACGATTATTTCTTTTGGTACTGGTGTGGGTGGAGCAGGTACTTACAATCTTAGTAATTCAGGCACAGTATCAGGTGGATCTACTATCTATACAAACGATTCTCCTTCTACACCAACAGCAACACAAAATGGAAATATATTAGGTATAATCAGTTCTTCTGGTTGGTATAATAGTGCTCCAGGAGTACGTACTTTCGGCACTGCCAACATGCAGTTTACTTCTGCCGGTAATTTTACTAGTTCTTCTTGGCCTACTAGCATTAGATTCTTTACTACACCTGTAGGTGGCAGTGCAGAGCTTTTAAGATTTACTATCGGAGCTTCAGGGACTCTTACCCAAGAATTGGACTCAATAGGTTCAGGTCAAGCCGATGGTTTGATTCTTCAAAATACAACTGCCTCTATTCTTGGAACTTCACAAAATAGTCCTAGTTTACATTTTATTGGACAAGGTTTTGAAACTAATACTTCTGCCAGTCAAACTGTAGATTGGATTATTAATAACAATCCGCAGCAAGGTTCTGCTAATCCATCTACACAACTATTCTTTAGTTCGCAGATCAATGGTGGAGGGTATATCTCACAAGCCCGTCTTACTTCTGGCGGAATATTAAACGTATCAAGTGGTTTTCAAATTGGAGGTACGGCTACAACTGGCAACGTTCTACGTGGTAATGGTACAAACTTTATAAGTGCACAACTTGCTAGTACAGATCTATCTGACGTTACGGAAGCTGGTTCTTGGACTCCTTCAGACCAAAGTGGAGCAAGTTTAACATTTACAAATGTAAGTACTAATTATACCAAAATAGGAAATATGGTTTTTGTTTACGGTAGATTTACTTTCCCTTCGACAGCAAATGGTTCGAACATTTCTATAGGTGGTCTTCCTTTTACAACTGCAAATCAAAACTATTCATCTGTACCTGGAGTAGCAAATAGTAATGGGACCATAGGGTTGCAAGTACAGCCGAATAAGAATGCAACTACATTCTTTGTGTTAAATACTGTAACTGGTGCTTCGATAACAAACGCAACTATGAGTACTATTACCTTTAACTTTAATTTTTCATACACAATCGTCTAAGGAATTGAAATGGATAGTAACTTTGACAAATGCTTAGCCTTCGTTCTCAAAGAAGAAGGCGGCAATGACGATGACCCTAATGATCATGGGGGTCGTACTTCAAGAGGTATAATCCAACGTGAATGGGATAAGTATTTAATTACCCACCCAGGTCTACCTTCGGACGTATGGAAAGCACCAGATGCAGACATCAGGACTATATACCATGATTCGTATTGGATGCCACATTGCCCCGCTCTGCCTGCTGGCCTTGATCTTGTTTATTTTGATTTCGCAGTGAATGCTGGCCCTAAGCAAGCCATCAAAACTTTGCAGAAGGCTTTAGGATGTACGGTAGATGGTATATGGGGCCCACAGACAAGCACTACAGTCCTAGCTTGGGAAGGGCGAAATATACTCTCTGTTATAAATGAATTCTGCGATGAAAGAGAGAACTTCTATAAAGGCTTAGCTCAGTTCTCAAGATATGGCAAAGGATGGACCAGTAGAAATGAAGCTTGCCGGAAGGAAGCTTTATCTATGATTGGAACTCATGTTTCTTCTCCTCAGGCTAATCCTCTAGATAAGAAGCCAGCTATTCCTCCGCATGGTCCTTCTGCTGGTGCTGCTACTGTTGTAGTAGGTACTGTCGCTGCTTCTCACTATAGTTCACCCCTAATTTTCTTTGGTGCTATTGCAGCTGCCATTGTCATTGGATTTATTGTTCACTACTTTGTAACCCGAAAGGTTTAACATGTCCTCTATATGGACTTCAATTAAGAATACTTGGAATTGGTTTGAAGGCGAAGTGGCTAAGATCATGCCTGGTCTTAAGACCTACTTAGTCACCTTCTTAGGCGCCTTAGGTTCTTTCGCTGCAGTAATGCAAGAGTATATCAGTGGTCTTCCTCTCTCTGAATTCATGACTGGAACTCAAGTAGCCATTGCCACTACAGTATTGTTTACCATGGCCTTCTGGTTTCATAATCTAAGCGATAGGACTAATACTCCTAAGGTAATCTAATGCTTAGCGGCATATTAGGCCTATTAGGTTTACTGCCTAAAGCCTTTGATACTATTGATAATATTACTAACGCTATTTCTAATGAGAAGATAGCTCAGATCAATGCTGTCACAGACCAAGAGAAAGTAGCAGCCCAGGAACGTATCTCTGCTCTACAGTCTGCCAGGGATGTATTAGTAGAGGACGCAAAGCATTCAAATCTAGATATCTATATTAGATCTGCAATTGGAGCTGGAGTAGCTTCTTATATAGTTAAATATTTTGCCTGGGATAAAGTCATTGGTTCCTTTGTAGGGTGTAATGGACATACTGATCCAGGTACTTGTATGATATTTCAGACCGACGGTCTAGATGTTAATATGGTACTTGTCATGTCTGTTGCTTTAGGTTTCTATTTTGTACATTCTATGGCCAGAGGCAAATGAAGAGAACTCTTCTAGATTATACTCAAAGTATCCTATCGAGTTTAAACTCAGCTGAAGTAAATTCTATTGGCGATACAACCGAGTCTCTTCAAGTAGCCGAGATACTTAGGACTACGTACTACAACATCTTAGGTCGAGCTGAGTTACCTGAGCATGACAAGCTATTTCAACTTACGTCTTCAGGAGATCCTACTAAGCCTGTCCTTATGTTCAGGCCTAATGAAGGTGTAGCTAAACTTAACTATGTCCAGTACTTTAACTCTAACGCTACAGGCTCAACTACTGGCGAAGGAAGTATGAAACATGACTTAGACTTAGATCTAAGTGAAAGCGACGTAGGGCTTGGAGGTGCTTCGCCTCCTGCCTTCTCATATGTCCAGATACTTCCTGTCGAAGACTTCATTGCTATGGTCAATAGCCTAGACACTACACAGTCTAATGTGGGAAGCTTTGTCTTCTCAGATCAGTTAACTACTTCCGAGATTAAAGACAACTTCGTATTCAACTATAGGAATGATAAACAGCCTCAATACTGCTGTGTAATACAGAATTACTACTTTATATTCGACTCATTCGATAAGACCCAAGACAGTACACTACAAACTAGTAAGACCTTATGCTCTGGTTTCATTACTCCGTCTTGGCAGATGGTAGACACCTTCATCCCTGACTTGGATGATTGGGCTGTACCTCTCTTATTAAATGAAGCTAAAGCAGCTGCCTTCTATGAGCTTAAACAGACTATACATCCTCATGCAGAGCGTGAGATTGACAGACAATGGGTAGCTCTACAGAAGACTAAGTCTGTTGTAAATAAACCAAGTTGGTTTGACCAACTACCTAACTTTGGGAGACGACGATGGTGGCCCTAGGCTATTATTCAAATACATTTATTGACCCTAATAAGAATACTAAGATGAGGGGCAATGACCGTGCTTTTGTCTTAGAACAGATTGACGATAAGGCTCCTATTGGTTCTACAGGTCTAGTCGATAAAAGATTATTTACTGGAGATAATAAGATCCATGCGGTAAGAGACGAGATGTCTTTTAACCTCTGGTACTTTAAATATGACAAAGGCAGTCTTCCAGGACATTTAGAAGGTGTCAGGTTCACTAAGTTTGATCAAGCACAGAAATACTTAGAACAATATTTCAATACCCGTAACATTCGCATAAAGGAAGTTATAGACTAAAGTGGCTAAACCGTCTGGACGTAAAACTTCCCAATTTAAGTTATCCCAAGGCCAGCCTCAACCGTCTGTTCCCTATCTAGAGAACAGCTTTGTAGCTGGTCTTAAAACTGAGTATACGGGACTTAACTTCCCTGAGCATGCATGTACTGCTACGCAGAACTGTACGTTCACTAGGGTTGGTAATGTAATGCGTCGTAACGGTATAGATTACGAAGCTGGCTTTGCTACAAGTTCTATAGGCATTACTAATCAAGCTATTTCTACATTTATATGGACTAATGCCGGAGGAGACGGTAATACTAAAATATACGTAGTCCAAGTAGGCCAGAACTTATATTTCTATAATATAACAAATGCTACGGTTTTATCTCCTTTATCTACTACAAAATTAGCAACTGTTCTTCCAATGGTTAATAATGCAACTGTCGAGTGTCAGTTTGCATCAGGTAATGGGTACTTATTTGTTTTCAATTCTACTAACGATCCTTTCTATTGTACATATTCCGCAGGAACTATTAATAGCTTTGGCATTACAATTCAAGTCAGAGATTTTGTAGGCATTTCTGAGCCTGGGGTTGCTGATAATGTACGTCCTGGGGCCCTGTCTGCAGAACATCAATATAATTTACAAAATCAGGGATGGACGCAAGGTTCCGCTTGGATAGCTAATTCAACGACAATGGCTATTCCGTTTAATACCCCTATGACATTTTCTCTAGGTAATACATCTTTTACTGTTGCTTCTGGAATTACAGGAATAAGCAATGGACAGGCAGTAACTGTTTCTGGTTACATCTTTACAAACGGAACTCATGTAAATATTAATGCTTCTGGAATTGTTAATTCTTATTCAGGAACTACATTAGTAATTAATATAACATCCTCTTCTTCTTCTTCAGGAACCCCTTGGAGTATTGGAGCTACTGAAGCTTGGACGATTACTCCATCAAATACAGGATACATAAGCACTTGGTTTTCTGCTGTCGGAAATTATCCATCTAACGCAGACGTATGGTGGACTTTTAAGAATTCCTCTAATGTATTTGCTCCATCTACTACAGTAAATAACGTTACTTTAGGTTCAGGTCCAGCTCCTAAAGGATTTTATATATTAAATGCTTTTAATCAGCAAAGAAGTGTTCTCTCTGCTATTGCAGGTCTCACAGACGTAACAACAACTTCTAGACCAAAGACAGGAGCTTGGTTCCAAGGCCGTGTTTGGTATTCAGGAGTAGATTCTTCTTTTAATCCTTCAGGAGATGAACCTTTCTCTACCTGGACAGAAAATATCTACTTCTCTCAGATAGTTACAAGTACTGCTCAGTTTTCTAGATGTTACCAGACGAACGACCCTACCTCTGAAACACTATTTGATCTTCTTCCTTCTGATGGCGGGGTAATAACTATCCAAGGTAGCGGTTCAATATATAAACTATTTCCTATGCAGAATGGTGTACTAGTTTTTGCTGCTAATGGAATATGGTTTATTACAGGTAGTTCAGGAATAGGTTTTACGGCCACAGATTATGTAGTGACTAAAGTATCTGGAGAGCATGCACTATCTCCTACATCCTTTGTTGATGTCCAAGGATCTCCAATATTCTGGAATGCAGATAACATATATACAGTAGTTCCAGGACAATCATATACTTCTGGGCAGAGAGGTTTAGAAGTTAAAAATTTAACACTTCCGACTATTAAGAGCTTTTATCAAAGTATTCCTCTGTCTAGTAAACAGTATGCACGTGGGTCATACAATCATCTTACAGGGACTATTCAGTGGTTGTATAAAAGTACTCAAGAAACAGGAATAGGAGATCGTTATAAGTTTGATTCCATACTCAACTTTCTTACATATACAGAAGCTTTCTATAACTGGACTATATCTTCTGGCGCGACAATAATTGGCTTAGATTTTGTAGACTATATTAATAGTGCCCCAGCTCCTACATTTAAATATTTAACTAATACCAACTCAAACACCATTACATTCTCTGAAGAAAGAGATAATATTAATTGGCAAGATTGGAATTCTTCAGGTACTTTAGTTAATTATATAAGTAGTTTTACTACTTCGTATAGCTTAAAAGGACAAGGACAAAGGAAATTTCAACCTCAATACATATACATGTATTCAGAGATACCCACGTATCAATATAAGATACAAGGTATTTGGGATTTTGCCGCTACTCCAGCGTCTAATAGATTTTCAACAGAACAGATTATTATAGGAAACAAACCATTTTATTCTAAGGACTTACGGAGAATAAGAATAAGAGGCAATGGCTATGTCCTCCAGTATAATATAACTTCAGTTACAGGCAAGCCCTTTAGCTTTGCTGGTTGGAGTGTCCTTGACACCATAGGTATACAATAATGGACCCTATTACAGCAGCTATTGGTATTGCAGGTTTAGGTATGCAGCTCTTCGGAGCTGGAGGTGCTTTTGGGGCTGCCAGTCAAGAAGCAGGTATATCTCAACAAGAAACTGCTCTATCTCAGCAGAATACTCAACTACAGATACAGGAGAATGCTCAACGTCAATTAGCGATGCAGATATCAGCTCGTAGACAGCAGACACAAGATGTCCGAACTGCACAGATGACTGCTGCTCGTAATCTATCTGCAGGCGTAGCCCAGACTGGAGGTACTTCAGGAACTGGAGTTCAAGCTGGTCAGCAAGGAGCCGCTTCAGGCGGAGCTTATAACCTACAAGGTGTAAATCAGAACTTAGCCATAGGTAATCAACTCTTCGGGTTACAAGGTCAACAGAGCCAGAACCAGATACAGATGGCCGGTCTACAAGGACAGATGAATACTCTTCAAGGTCAATCTAGTATGTTTCAGGGGATAGGGGCCTTAGGAGGCTCACTGGCTAACTCTGCAGGACCTTTAGGTAATATTCTAGGTAACTTCTTTGGAAATAAACAAGATCCTTCTTGGCAAGGATCACAGACATCTACATCACAAGGCATGTCTTTTGGAGCGACAGGCGGTTTATATTAATGGATCAAGATCCGATCAACATTCAACCACCGGCTCAGCCTACAGCTCCGGGAATAGCTATTCCTTCAAGTGATACTCCGCCGCCTCTTCCTACAACTGCACAGAATAGAGGAACAAGAGCTGCTGTGGGTCTATCTGTACTTATGGATATGAAGCAACCCGAGATTGCTGCTCAGATTGCACAACCAGGCGGAGAAGATGAATTTAGAACTAAATCAGCTTTGGCTGTAGATAACTTTAATGAGAAGGCTAGAGTTGGGGCTATACAGGATCTAGCTCAAAAAGGACAACCACTTCCTAAAGAATTATTACAAAGTCCTGAACCTACTAATCCCTCTACTGTAATTGAGAAATCATTTGCCAATGGCTTTACTGCGGATCTCTTTAAGAGAGATGACCCGGATGGTATTATGGCAGATATTTATAAACAGCTTCCGACTCATGCAGAAGAGCTTCATAGGTTTACGAAGGACTCTATATCTAAAAGACAATATGCTTTAACTAAACTTGAAGGCGTCAGCGATACTCTAAAGAATCAGAGTTGGATAGGCTGGGGGGTAGACCAGGCTTTAGAAATGTTCCAACCTTATAATGAATTTAAACTTAGAGGTAATACTGCCGGAGCTAATACTTTTGCCTTAAGAATGTTAGGCTCTGACATAAAAGAACAAGCAGATGCAATTAATTCAGAACCTTACTTAGAAGGCTTTACGGCTAAACTAGATAAAACATTAGAGAGCCTTAAAGGTAATCCTGACTTACAACATAAGTTCTTATCTTATGTCTTAAACTCTGAGTCTCCTAATTGGGATAACTTCTGGACTGCTGCTATGATTGGCGGTGGCTTAGCTTCGACTGCCAGCAAAGCATTAAAGCTTACGGTTAAGTTTGCACATGCGGCCCAGGCTGCAAAGGATGCTGAAGAGTTATCTAAACATGTCGGTGTCGGGAAAGAGGCAACTGATGAGGTAGCTCAATACGCTACAGCTTCGCAAGGTCTTCCAGATACAGTTACTAAAATACCTGAAGTACAGATGGGGGATGAAGGTCCTATTCATGATGCTTCTGAAGAAAGAATGGTTCCTCAACTTCAGCAACAACAACAAGGTAAAGCTCCTTGGACTATAAGTCCTGAAGTAGCTAAACCTTTATCTACTGGAGATTTACCTGAAGCGGCAGTACAGCAGTCAGTAAAGGAAGATGAGCTTAAAGTCTTAGGTAAGTTTAATCCTACCCAGCAAGCTAAAGATGACATGGCCTCTGCATTCAAAAGAATTGCAGATACAATGGGTTCTGCTGCAGGTAATGTAGGCAGAGACGCTCTAATTAGAATTAGAGAGCGTCTAGAGAATATGGGAACTCAACTAGGAGATCTTTTAGGAAGTCAGCTACGTCCTGATCTAAGTTCAGAACTTACAGGTAATCCTTTAGCTAAGCGAGCTGTCCTAGATCTAATTAGGAAAGAGAACCCTGAGTTAGATTCGCATGTTATTAATCTTCAAGACATAGTTCATGAACCTATAACCAATACTTATTATGCTAAGATGATCTTAGGTGAAAGCGATGGAGGGTTCTTTACTGGAGTAGATGGAGAGGCTAAGGCTAGAAGTTGGGCGGATCATGCTAGTATTGAATTATCTAAACAGGAAGTAGATCCTACTTCTCTTAAACAAGAGCGTAAGATTACTACTTCTGGAGCTACTGTCGAGAGCGAGAATGGTGGTTGGTATGTAGCTAAATATCTTCCAGTAGATTTGAATAAGCCGATTATGCAGCAGTTTATAGGGAGCACCGCAGAGTCTAAAGCTCCTTGGGGCCCTATTAAGGCATTCTTTGACTGGGTAAGTACTCCTGAGAATTCTATGTCTACTGATCAGAGAGCTAAGAGGTTGATCGCTACTGAAGGTCCTTCTAAGTTCTATTCGTTTATGTCTGACTATACTTCCACTATTCCTAAACTATCTAGAAAGGAAGCTACAGCATTAAAGAGAATTATAGCTGCCGGACAGAATATTCCTAATAAAGAACTCGGGAAGATGGGTTACTTCTTTAAGGATATTAATGAGTTTAATGATTCTTACCTACGTCTAGAAGGAGGCCTACCTTCAGAGAGAACTACTCAAGCATATTTTGAATTCAGAGGAGCTATGGAAGCCGACTACTGGTTTAGAGAAGTAGCCTTACATAGAAATGCCTTACAAGATGGCAATCAAGAATGGCAGTTCAGTTCTAAAGGAGAGACAGATCAACTTAAATCTCCTTGGGTGACAGGCAAGAGAGAGCAAGTATTTCCTCGCAGCCCAGATGCAATTGTAGCTCATATTCCTAGTAAGGGCGAAGGTAAAGTACAGGCTGCCAATAAGTTTAACTATGAAGATATCCAGAATGATATTAGCACTGGTAAAGCCCAGTTAATTAAAGTCTGGAATACAGACTTAAATGAGCTTGCCGGTCATTTCGGAGTAGGGGAAACGGATAGAGTACAATATGTTTTATCTTATAATGCTAAAGACAGAGGTTTATCTTGGGGTAAACTAGGTCGTACCGAAGGTGGTCATTTAGACCGTGAATACGATCACTACATAAGCCAAGCGCATGTTCACCAGAACCCTATAACTAAAAGATTTATATACCTAAGGGATAACAATCTCTTTGGGGTCATGCACCACGGGCAGGCTTTAATAGCATCTAAGGTCTTGGACCAGATGCGTTTATTTAAGATTGCAAATGATGAAGAAGGTGCCAGAGCGTTCTGGAGTAAAAATATCGTTGCCGGTATGGATTTTAAGAAAGTCTGGGGTGCGTTTGATCCGACAAGGGATATAAAAGGTAAAGTAGTTCCTCCTCGTCTAAACCTAAGGGAGCCTATTCAAGCTAGATCTAAAGATAAGAGCTTGATGGATATGGGACAAAGTGTTCTTCAAGACAGGTACAAAGACTTAGGCGGGTTAATAGACGGAACCAAAACAGGTAATCCTGCACGTTCTCAAGCCGTACAGTTTACAGGTGAGAGAGATTCTTTTGACTTTGAAGGGCTTAGGGATGTAGGTACTAAGTATAATCCTATATTTAAGACGCAGCAAGATCCTTATATAGACGGCATAGCTATGATGAACAGAGGCTTAGGCCGTATCATTAATAGTTTATTCATGGATGATTATAAGTTCTCTGCAGTTAGGGATTGGCTTCATGGAGCCCATGTTCCTAGTGCAGCGGATCCTACTAAGCTTGTAGGTGCAGCGGAATATTTGAACAGAGGTAAAGAAGATACTGACGCAGCGTTAAGGCTTTCTCCACATTATTACTTTCAACATGGGCGTCTTAGTTCCGCAACACCAGGTAATGTAGCATCTGCCTTAGAAGCAGATAGAATGAAGATCAAAGCTTTCGTAGGTGTCCCTAGTAAGATGGATACTTATCTACATTCATTAGAACAACATATCTCTGATTCTATCTATGGTAAGTATGGCCCTAAGGCACTTAAACTAGAGCCTTTGTGGAGGCTGTCTGCTTTGTCTGATGGACCTAGGTTCTTAAGGTCTGTTCTATATAATACTAAGATGGGATTCTTCTCTCCTAGACAATTCTTAATCCATTTTGCTACTTTCGTAAACGCTGCCTTAATAGCGCCTAAGTACGCAGGACAGGGAATGTCTGGAGCTATGTTTCATGGATGGACTGCTCTTAATCGAGATCCTGCTGTATTAGCTCACTTAGATGAAAGAGCTTCTAAGATGGGTTGGAAGCCAGGTGAATGGTTAGAAGCGCATCAAGCTGGGCTAAGTACTAATTATTTTCATGTCGAGTCTGGTCAAATAGCTCTATTAGATGATCCTACAAAGACTAGTTTAATTTCTAATAAATGGAGTCAGTTCTTAGACTTAGGTATGACACCATTCAAGAAAGGTGTTCAATCTCTTAAGACTGCTTCTTGGTATACAGCCTTTAAAGAATATAGAGATTTAAACCCTACGGGTCCCTTAGCTAGAAAGGATATAGAGAAGATCCTTCTAAGAGCTAATGACCTTTCTCACAATATGTCTAGGGCTTCTACGTCTAGTATCCAGAAAGGGGTCATGACTTTCGGAGCACAGTTCTCTTCTTATAACCTTAGAATAGCGGAGTTGTTGACTGGAAAACGATTATCGAACCCGGAGAAAGCAAGGCTGTTCTTTGGATATATGGGTATCTTTGGCGCTCCTACTGCTGGCGGCATATTTGGCCTCTCTTCTCTATTACGATCACAAGTTGATAAAGGAAACGTGCCAGGACTCAGTGAGTATGTGCCAGGCTATAACTTCCTCTCGACAGCAATAATGGAAGGTATACCTGCAGCAACATCTGGGGCGCTTACAGGACACGTACCGAATCTAGGAGAATCTTACGGGGCAAAAGACTTAGAAGTTATTGAAAGGACATTAGACCAAGACTCAACAGTCTGGGAGTTCTTTGGCGGTGCTGCATTTAGTACCCTATCTAATACTTGGGCAAATAGTTCACCATTTAGACTGGCTATGATGAATATGCTCAAAGGTGAAGCACCTTACAACATCACTCCGCAAGACTGGATACAGATGTTATCTGAAGTATCTTCAGTTAACTATGCTTGGCGTGCGTATATGGCTGCAGAGACAGGTAAGTTTATGTCTCGTAATGGAACTTACTTAGAGTCTACTTCCCCTGAGTGGGGAATATTGTCTGGGATAACAGGTCTATCAGATCAATCAGTAGCAGATATTTATAAACAGACACAGACTATTTCTGAACGAAGAAAGATGGAGGGTCTGGCTTTTAGACAGTACTCTCAAGTAATGCAAAGATACTTCCAAGCTATGGTAGATAATAACCCTGACCAAGCAGATGCATATGGTAAGAACGCAGCTATATTACTACAGATGATGCCTATGCAAGAGCGAGCTAGAGCTATCGCTAGGATTGCAGGAGAGAGCCAACCTTTAGTTGACCGGATACAATGGTCTTATGCTCATGATCCTCGTATGCCTGATGCAGATCGAGAACGACAACAGAATATGTATAATAAAATACAAGAGATGAAACAGCAGAGGGTCCAGTAATGGCAGACATAGCTACTCCCGTACAAGGTCAACCTGACCAACCATATTTTTGGTCTAGACCTACCTCTGAGCCTAAGCCTGATATCTCCGGTGAAATAAAAGGCAAGGCGATTGGGAGTGCCTTACAAGCAGGTGGGTCTGCAGTGCGAGAAGGCGTACAAGGTATTACTGCAGCTTACGAGAAGGGTATTCAGAATAGTATATATGCTGCTGTAGATCCTGTGCGTGATGCATATATTGGTCAATTACATTCTGCAGACCAAGCTCTTCAAGGACGAGATACTCCGGATCCTTTAGGCAGAGATGCTCCTCATGATGTCAAAGGTTTACCTAGAACCTTAGGGACATTAGATAGTGCTAGACAGAATGGTAAGTTGTCTCAGACTGATTATGATGCTCGTCTTACTGCATTGGCTAAAGAAATACGAGGTAAGTATCCTGGGTTTAGGCAATATGTAGATGAAGAGTTTAAACGGGTAACTGGACGTGACTCAGCTAATCAATATATTCGTTCTGTTATTGGAGACATTGATAGCTTCATAGCCGGTAAGCAAGCTAAGAGAGATTCTTTAGAAACTCACCTTATGACTAATGGTCTTAAATATCATGGGTTTGATAATATCTACGCTGCCTATAAGAAGAACCCAGACTTGAATGGTCCTATGGCTCTAAAGTGGCTAAATGAGAATATGGCTGCTGACCACGATACTCAAGAATATGCAGCTAATTCTAGAGCACAAAGAGACCAGATGCAAGTTAGTAAAGAAGTAGAGGATAAAGCATTTCAGCAGTATGCGTCTTCTTCTTCAAAGCATTGGTGGAATGCAGCTGGGCATGGGTTAGCTATGTCTATTGATTTGCATAATCCTAAGTGGAATGCAGATGCTCAGGCTATAGAACGCGGAGAGAAGATTCCAGATATGGGAGATGAGGAAGCGACTGCAGTTGGTTCTTGGTTTAAATCTCAAGGCGAAGCAGCCATGGTCGCAAGAACTAAACAAATTAGGGATGCTTTAAATACTAAGTCTTCTGGGGGGCCGACAACCAGTGCAATAGATGAAGACGTACGTTCTCAAATAACTGATAAACAAATAGAGCAACAAGTAGAGACAGAACGTAAGATGTTCTGGGATCCTTATGGGAATGCTTTAACTGAAGGAAACTATGCTGCTGCTAAGCGTCATTTTGAGATGAATAAAGGCAGAGCAGAAGATGACTTGAATGTTCTTATGACAGATAAACAGTACGGATCTACCATACAACGTAGAGAAACTCTTAGAAAAACAGATCCTACTTTGTATCAAGAAGTTACACAAGCAGCTAATAAAGTAGAATCTGCTTTAGTTCCTTATCTGTCTAAACAAATGATTGATGCTACTACTCCTCCTACATTAGGTGGTAGACCTTTCTCAGAAATGCAAGAGGAGGCTCTACATAAGAATGTTTCGCCAGCTTTCCATGGAGCTATGGCGGATATGATTCCACTTCTTGGAAAGACAGGTAAAGATGCAATAGCCCCTGCAGCTAGAGAAGCATTAATTAATAATGTATTTGGTGATCCTGATGGAGCTAAGTATTTACAGGCCTTTATAAACGACGAGAAGATTCGTAACTATAGGGGCGGTACAGCTAAAGGTAGACAGTTTGTCTACGATCAGATGTACTCAGATGCAAATGTTAAGATGGTAGAGAAGATGGCTAAAGATAAGCCAGAACTCTATGAACATCTCAGAAACTCTGTAGCAACTAATGTAGCGGTAATGATGCCGCATGAGTACTTAACAGCGGCTCAAGTACCATTTAATCCAAAGACCCGGGAGTCTCGTCCGGAAGGATTGGATGTCTATTATAATAATAAAGAGGGGACCTTTTCAAGTAAGGCGCAAGGACCCGGCACATCTAGATCAGCTAAGATGCAATTTGATCAGGTTGCAGCCAATCTTCATAGACTTGTAGTAGTCGATCAACATGATCCTAAAGGTACTGTAGACCCATCCGTACTTCTTTATCAGCATCTCAAAGAGAGTTATCCTTCTGAAGAAGGAAGTATGATTTGGAAGATGCTAGGAGCTATCAGAGCTTCGTATCAAGGCGGCGTAGGTTTTAAGGGACAATGATCGGCTCGTCTACAGGTAAGCAGTATGAAGAGGACTTTGACGTAGAAATCGGCAATCATGTTGTCGATGATAAAGAGGGTGATAAAGCCTCTAGGAAGCCCGCTGGTGAGTCTAAATCTGCCGTTCCTATCACACCTGGGGCTACGATCGATAGAGGGCATCATGTGCCCCTTGTAGCGTCTGCCCTGACAGATAAAGACGGGCAGATGTACGGTATGGCCATAGACCATCGTATACCTCCTAACCCAAGGTACGAGAAGCATCTCTGGAACCACGAGGCTTATGAGAATGACTACATGAATGACTTAGTCAAGAATGGTATGTCTTCTCAAGATGCTTACCATAAGGCCCATGACTGGTCTACTGCCAGAGAGTCTGCTGCTGTCACCGCAGAGTACGGAGAGAAGGGCCTAGAAGACTATAAGCAGCACTGGAGAGATGCAGCTAGTATAGCGGCAGAGCCGACAGACCGTCCTAGGCACCCAGACGCTCATACGACAAAGCATGGTCTAGATGAGGCTGAATTAGGCAGAGAGTTTGGAACACCGCCTAAAGGCAATGTGGCTGAGAGCACAATAGATGTTATGAAGCACGCTCTTCCTGCATTTGCAAGTAAAGGATTATTCGGAGTAGCTAAAGAAGCAGGACTTAATCCTCCGGGTGAAAGTCTTTCGCATGCTTTAACAAACCCAGATGCACAGACTGCCTTAGGATTATTTGGCGGAATAAATGCTAAGACTGCAGCTAGTGCAGAGAAGTGGTGGGCAGGTGCAGAAGGTAAGCCTAGGTTTGAGATTCCTGATATTAATTCTCGTATGAAGCCTGCATTTAGAGACATTCATACTCAAACTATGTTTGATCCAATTATGAAATTGAATGAAGTATTCCATCATCCTGAACTATTTAAAGCATATCCAGAGTTGAAAGACATTCAAGTTTATACGATGCCTGCTAGGTATCCAAATACTATAGCAGGAGTTAGTGTAGATAGTAAGACAATCTACTTAAGTAATATGGGTGAAGAAGCAACTCGATCAGCTTTATTACATGAAATACAGCATATTATCCAAAGAAAAGAAGGCTTTATACAAGGGGCCTCTCCCAGAAGAATGAATCCTTATGTAGATGAAGCTTTACGTAGAACTAAACAATATGCACCAAGTTTTGAAAGAACAGATGCAGCTTATGAGGCTTATCGTAATGTAAGCGGTGAAGTAGAGTCTCGTAATGTACAGACTCGTAGAGACTTCAATGAATATGAAAGAGCATTTAGGTCTCCTAGATCGACAGAGGATGTGCCTAGAAGTAGACAGTTAAACGCACCCAAATAGACTCCAGAAGCTACAAGACAATAAAAAAGGCCCCCATCCGTAAGGACAGGGGCCTTTAGCTTATCTGCTTTCCTAGATCGTCAGGTATTCAAACCTTCCCTAGGACAAACAGACCTTATCTGGACTCACCCCACGAGGGAGGACCAGGTGGTCCAGTGTCAATGAAGCTTGGACTTCTCGAACTTCTCCAGGATCTTGATGAAGTTCGCAGGCTCGACCTCAGCCCAGATCTCGTTCTTGAACTTGGAATGCTCGGCATCCAGAAGTTCACGGGCAGCATCATAGCCCTTGCGATCTTCCTTGACCTTGGTCCAACGGAACCCATGCATTGGGTTCTCATACCGACACCAAGTCTCTTCGTCATCGTCCGGATCATAGCTCTTGATGAACGTATAGTTCCCAGACTTGATCCACTCGACAAGCTCCTTAGGAGACGTCGGATGTTTTGCAACATCCAGACCAAACTTCTCACGAAGCTCCATATTCTTCTTGTTGAAGATGCTGCTGATCTCACTCAGGAAATGCTCCCGACGAGTATCCTCGGTGGTCTTCTCCTTGACAGTCATGTTCTGTTCGACGTACATGTTATCGTTTCCTTTTCTTGGAAGTGCTTCTATGCACTTCTGCAAAGACGCCTGCTTAGCGCAAGTGTCAAAGGCAATGAAACTATTCTCAATAACGTCATTGATAGAATTTCCACGCATCTAATTACTCCTTATTTACGGGAATCCCGCCTTCTTCCTCGACAGTGACGAACTGTCGTTCTATCTCGATGGCGGCATCTGGAATAATCTCCAGTTCTAAGGGAACTCGTCTCAACGACTCTGGGATCTCAGGGAGTTCTGTCTCTTTGGTATCCATTACTTTTCCTTCAGTTGTTTGAGTTCTTCTCGGGCTATTCTCCTTGCGCCTCTGCGAAGCATCCATATCCAGTTTTCCATGGCGTAAGGATCAATCATATAAGCATGCAAGGAAGCTGGTCTGCTAGTCGCTCTACGCATTAAGTAATGCGCAGTACCTATGATTTTGGTATGTTCCCTCTTAGCAATACAGAACTCACAGTCGCAGGCATAGTTAATGCCGCGTCCTGTGTGTCTGTCAATTGCTTTCTTCAGTAGCAGAGGTATCAGTTCCTGCCTTACCCTTCTCTCCACCGTCTCCCTTATCTCTTGCAATATTGTAGGCATCGCTGACATCTCCGTTCAGAGCCTTCTCGATGGCCTTGGCAATCTTATCAGCCTTCTCACGAAGAGTCTTTAAGGCTTCATAAGCCTTCTTAGAGAAACTCTCAGAGACTACCTTGCCGTCTTTGTCCATGGTGACATTGTCCGGGCGCTCAGCCTTGCGCATCTCTCCGCGAAGCTTCTGCCACTTGTCATAGCATATGACCAGAGCATCAACCCTCTTGACCTTCTCTCTGTCAACCAGAGCATCAACCAGTGCAGTCTTGACATCAGGGTTCATGCCTTTGATGTCTTCGGCTACTTGATCTGCGACCTTCTCTGACATGTTAAGACCTCTTAGGTTGCCTACGTCTATTAACTACTCTAGGAACAATATGAGTACGTACCCTAGCTAGGGAGCCTTTACGGTGACTACCGCTATGGTCGACCTCCTTACCGTCTCCTGGACGCACTCTACCAGACTTAACTGCTTTACGTCTAGCTGCATTACGCTCAGCTCTACGCTTAATCTGCTCTGGCTTCCCGTGGTATGAGTCGTACTCACTTCCTGGGGAGCCTTTCTTATAGACTCTTTCACGTTCCGTCATTCAACACTCGATACCTAGACCGGCTATCTTTACCTTTCTTAATGGTTATCTTGACATTGATCATTTGAGGAAGGTTCTCAATTATCTCTACTTCATCATCATCTCCTATGACCTTCATAGAAGACCAATGGACATGAAGTAAATCAGCTAAAGTCTCTCTATCGACGAAAGTAGGGAATGCTTCTTTAACTACTGAGATCTTCCTGATCGGCTTCATCTGGTCGCGCTCCTTCCGAGGGGGCTGCGTCTTCTGGCCTGTGTTTCTTCTCATGTAATTTCTTTAACCTTAATCTCTCTGCTCTAGTCTGAGGATGTTTAATCATAACTATACACCTAAATATAAACCTACTAAGAGTAGGACAATGAAGCAGGTAATAACTCCTGCAAAGAAATAAGCAACATGACTACCTTCCATTAGACCATTCCTTTAATTCAGGATAAAGATCAGGACGTGCCTCTTTCATCTTCCACAGTTCAGTAAGTCTTTTCTTGTCGTTTTGTTCAGCAGCTACACACATTTGTGTATAAATCCAATTCTTTAACTTCATAGCCCGACCAACCAATCTTTAGGGACAATCCCTATTGACCATCTAAACCCTGCACGTTCAGCCCAGGCTATGTACTTCTTCCTGGACTCATAGAATACTATCCTGATATCTAGATGAGGGTTATATTTCTTAACAGCAATTAGTTTACACTTATCTTCGGGTCTTAGGTATCCCTTACACTCTATGTACACTTTGCCCGTCGGTGTAGTAAGGATGAAATCAGGGACATAGTGCCGTGCTAGAATGTAAGGGATACGTTCAGTCTCGTACTTAAATACAATTCTACTTCTCTTAAGCTGTCTTTCAATCTTAGCTTCGAAACGATTTCTAGTTTTCTTCTTCTTTATCACTTAAATTTACATCATACCTAAATTGTTTAATCTTAAGGCCTTCTTTCCTTAAGTCTTCCATGAACTTCTCAAACTCTTCTCCTGTCTTCATGACCTGTTCTACAGAGCCAGTAATAGTAAAGGCACCGTTAATGGTAGACAGTGTTGCCTTTGGCGTCGATCTCTCGGACATGATCGGCAGGTCTCCGTTTTACTACTGTTAAGTATCTAGGTCCTTCTGAATATAAGAAGGTTCTAAGATGCGGGAAACAAGAATGTTTGAAGTTAGAGTAACTAGCTTTTGCGTCAAGTCTAATATTTCCGCTTTCTCCGTCTGGCTGAACTCCACAAGTACAGTCAGGCGGGCTAGGTTGAGCAACGATCCACTTAGATCGTCCAATGCGCTCCCTAATTGATGACTCCCTAATGCAATGTTCATATAAGCACATATGTCCTAATGTTTTATCAATGGCAAATATATACCCCTTATCCTTTACTGTAACAAGAGGGTCTTCAAGTGAGCCCACCAGATATCCGTCCATCTGGTCCAGATAGCTAGAAAGAAAAGGATCGTTAACCATCTGTTTACGTTTAATAGTCTCAAAAGAACGACTGTTACAAGACTTGAAATCCACAATACAGCCATCCACCACAGCGTCTCTATGGCCGGCCACACCGTCCACCCAGAGTTCATCTTGCTCTCCTGTGACTGTGTGTCCTGCTGCTTTACATAGAGCTATCCCGAATGCCTCAAGTATGTGTCCAAACGAGAATTTAGCGTGGACCCACGGCGGTAGAGGCTCGGCAAGTTCTGGGTGATGTATAGAGTACCAGAGAGCCTTTGGACATTTTGGACCCATAGCTGACAGTCTGAGAGCAGCCTTCTGCCCTTCGGGTCTTTCACCCAACTGTCCGTGAAGGCGGCTAGAGATACCCGAGGATAAGTCACTAACAATCTCAGGAGAGAAGTTTCCATCTCTAGCCTCCAAGACTTGGTAGATATCTGTTATAAGAGTAGTAATTGATTTCAAGTTATTTAAGTGCCGATGTAGTTAGAGTTGCAATAAGCTGATGTAAGGCAGCTATGGGCGGAGACAGGAAATATAGAATACATGCAGCCTGGAAATACCATAAGGCTTCTTTGGCTAACTCCTTCTTCTTTTCCTCTTTCTTAGGTTCTTTGGATTTACGTCTCTGGACTCGATCCATAAACTCCATAATTCTAATAGGATCTACACCAGGAGGAATCTCTACTCTAGGTCTATTACGACGAGGACGATAATCATCATCTTCATCATAGGGTTCGTAATGCCACCTGCCCATTGTTCTTCTCCATTATTATTGGGCCTTGGTAAGCTTATTTAACATAGGAGCTAAAGCTTCTGCATCAACTCTTGAAAAGAAACATCCAAAAGAATTACAAGACTTATTTCTAATTATCCAATAAGGCCAGCTCTGATCTTCTTTTACACTAGCCGTCTCTGCATAGAAAGGAGGGATCATACCTATGCCTTTGTGAGTAGCAAGAAGATGTTTAGTTTGTTCTTCTAAAGTCATGAATTCCTTTCTGAAGGTCCCATCCCCAAGTTAACTTAGGGTGGTCTGATGGGGCGAAGAAGGTTCCTAGTCATGTCAGGTCACCTCTCTGTATAGTTGATACAGCTTCGTCCCTTAATCCATTCTGTTTAGCATCTCTAACCAGACGGATAAGAACTGACGTAGAATTAGTACGAGGATCATGTGCCTACCAGGTATGCTCCCTTCCCCAGGGATTAGCATAGGACTTAACATGCAGCCTTTAGGGGCCTCTTTATCTCTCGGGACAGCTTGCTGACAGAGACAACTCAGCTGCCTCTACTTTCTCTAGTCGATGAACTCGGATGTAGAGGGAATATGACCCTCAGTCCAGTCTATTCAGGACTGGCAATCAACCCACGTTCCTATTCGTCATGTCAAAGCCTCTACCCAAAGGATGGAGTTCTCTTTGACTACCTTCTATGCACCGCCAGTCTCCAGTTCATGGAGTAAGGAATTGAACCTACTGTGCACTCGTACTTTCGGAACTTACGTCCCCGGATCAGGGACTACTTAGGTTATACTCAGGTTTCGACATCGAGTTAGTATCCTAGGCCTAGCCAGTATCGTGCCTCTTGGCCTTAATCTGGACCGCCTATAAGATCTTCGTATGGGTTTACCTCAACGAACCGGAGTCGAACCGGACGCCATACGGGCTGTTTGCTACTTCTCTGTCGATTTGCGCATCATCAACAAAGCGGACATGTCATCAATCTTTGCAACCTACCTGGATCTCTATATGGACTAGAGACGCTGATGTGCCGTAGTCTTCCGACCAGGCCACTTAAGGAGACGGCCGCCCTCAGCTAGGACTTTCCACTGTAGTGCGTGGCGGAACCACAGACATCAGAGTGTCCCTTTCCATCCTACTTTGGTATTGCTACCTTGTCTTCTCCGCGTTAGCAGGTCATCGCGGTCGACTCTCCCAATCACCGGTCAACAGCCGGGCTGGTACTCAGCCGGATTACATGGCCTCCGATCCTTCTTTGAAGACAGGAGGCTGTTCCTTGAGGAACTCTAGTCTCCTCTCCAAGATAGCGATCTCTGACGCTCGCTCTGCTTCTCGGAGTAAGGCAGACTTCCTCTTCTTTCTCTTGACTGTGATCTGACTGACATCAGTCACTGTATTAACGAAATGTTCATCCAACCAATCCAAGACCTCTTGCTTGGCATTAAGAGCAGGGCTGCTCTTTCCATTGTCCATTGTCACGGCGTAGAACATCTCATCTGCGCCGGCCAAGGTGGTGTTTGTGAACCTATTCTTCCTGCCCATAATAAACTCCTGTAAGTGGGACTTCTGCTTTTTCATCATGCCGATGTCCCTCTGTGTTAATGGAAAGGTCCTTTAATAGTCCAGGCAAGGCTCGCCATTACGCTTACTTTCTTCCACTGGTAAAGGACCTAACCAAATCATGGAACCATAACTGCCTGTTCCCCCCACTCAGGCATTGGTTTAACTTCTTGTTCTTTAGTATACGGAGGGGCTAAGTTAATAATCTTCATTCCAGTCCACTTAATGGCATGTCCACGACGCATACTCCCTGCAATAGGGTGGTCGTAGTAGTCAATCCATAACTCAACATCAGATCCATCTCCGACAAAGCCATGGACATCAGAGTAGTGGTCATTGCCATCTGGACCTATGACTACAATCTTATTAATTATCTTACGTCCTCTATAGTCCTTTTCCTTAGGACAAGAGACGTTAGTGAATTCTCCGTCTTCGTCTGTACTCCATGTGTTCTTAATGGCAAGCTTCTTCATCTCTTCTAATGATTTATTATCAGGGTAGAAACGAGTGGAGAACTTGCCCCACTCGTTCGTCTGGTCTGGACGACACCACTTGACCTTACCTGTAAACTTAAATGACTGGGTAGACATACTGATTAATCAATCTCCTTAACTGCATTAACATCAAATTCAATCTCTGCTTCGGTATTGGCCCAGACAGAAATATCGCCATGGATCAGGTTCATGGCCAAGTCTTCGGCATCGACCTCAGACGGAGCATCGACAACTACAGAACCGGACAACTCAACTTCATACTTAGGCATAATAGAAACCTCCCAGAATAATAGATGGCGGAATACGTTCGATCTGAAATAGATCAGGTTCATCAATCTTAGTACAGAATGCATGCCCATAAATGCACAGGTCTTCACTCAACTGGTCTGCAATTCTCATGAATCAATCTCCAACTTCTTTTTCAATGCTTCTACTTTATCATAATCTGCATAGAAGTATGCATCTTGAAGACCCCAATCGTGCAAGACATGCCGAATAGTAGTCTCTTCGTCTAATGTTAAGTCAGTTGCAAGCATTCTTACTTCCTTCTACTGGTTAAATGGTAGCCGTTGCAAAATGGACAACGGGTAATTGTCAGTACTTTCTCCGAAGCATAATAGGCAAGTTCACATTCCTTCGAAGCTGCCTTAATGTCTTCGAACCGTTTCTTAGGAAGACAGTTAATGCGTCGAATACCAACACGAACCAATTGTATAACGTTGATGGTCTTCATCGTAAAAGCTCCCTTTCATCGGACAATGAAGCTTAAGTTCTTCACCTGCCCATGCGATTGAGTCCGAGACTATTTGACAAGCTTCTAAAGCAATCTCTTTATTAGGAGACTCGCCCTGGTATTCATCATGAACTATATCTACTAAGAAACTATCTAAGACTTCGAGCTTAGGTGCGCAATGGCACGCCGCTGTCTTAATGACAATGGCTTCTCCACACTGGAGGTATCCACTGGGTGCAAGGTGTTTTCTTTCTCCAATTGTATCTCCTGGAATTGGAACTCGTCGTCCGTCGAGGCCAATAAAATATCCTTGTTTAGCGTCACTTGTAGCGACTTCTCGCTTAACGTAGTCAATCCCAGGATATTCTCTGAGCAGGACAGCGAGAGCCTTTTCTGCTTCCCTTTCTGTGGAGTCCAGAATTTCACTAAGTTTGCCAATGCCTGCACCAAGAAAGGCAGAGTAAAGGAATTGTTTAGCCGCTTGTCTAGACTTGCAAGCCTTGCCGAGGAGTCTTTGATTAAAGGAATGGGTATCGGTTTTATCAGCTTTTCGTCCATTGACAATTCTCTCAGTTAAATTCTTGTCGTTAATGTAATGTGCAGCTACTCTGAATTGAATACTATCTGCATCTACCCCCCATAGTATTCTACCTGGAGTATGAGTCCATAAGGACCGTAACTCCTTGCCTAGATACTTGACAGCCCCCGTAGAATTGACAAACTCATTAGGGATGTTGGCGAGGTTAGGCTTCTGATGAGCCATCCTCATGGTCCAGGCACCGATCCCTTGGAACTCACAGTGAATTCGACCGCTTGGGGAAAGGAGAGAAAGCCATTCGGTCAGGGTTCGACGCCTGGACTCACGGAGGATCCTACGATGTAGTAGGAGGGCAGTAGGAGGGGCAGAGGCGGGGAGAGTTGCGAGGTTGTTTTCGTTAACGCGAAAACCATATTTCTCTAATGAAATTAGTTTAGCAGATAATTTCTCTAAGTCAAGTACTTTCTTTGGATCTTTACTTCTTTTAAGCTTATTTATTTCTCGGAGGGTTTGGATGTGGGTATCTGTCTTCTCAACGGGAGCCCATGCTGCATCAACGAGAACTTCAATAACTTGCTTATGAGAAGCCGGATTGAAGGGAACCCACTTACATCTACTGAATGGCCCTCCGTTGAATTCGGTAAGATCACCACCCTTAACCCAGCGGAAGTCACCTCTATGTAGAGTGCCGTATCGGGTAAGTTTTGGATGAACTTCTTTGACCAATCGTAGTCTGTCCGGGAAGGCTTCCTGTATCTCGTGGTCGAGTGCATTTAGCTCTCCTTTTACTTGATCCAATAAGGCCATAGCATCGGTAGAATTAAAAGCAAAGCCACGATCATGTACGCTATTAAGAATGAGTTGGAATTGCTGCTCAAGCGATATACTTGGACGCCAAGCAGGATCAGAGATAGTATCCAGAAAGCGTAGATACAACCTATGACAAACATCAACGTCTCGTACACAATACTCCTCCATCTCTTTCGAGTAGGCAGAGAAGTCCTTGAACCAGACTTTGTCTAGACCAAGCTCTATTCCCCATGATTCTAGAGAGTGCCCGTATTCTCTAGTGTAATTAACCAACCTGCTAACAATAAGGGTATCAATGCTTCTATGGGCGATGTCAGGTACCGATAAGTCCAGAAGTCGTCTGAGGACAGGGTAATCAAACTCGATAATGTTATGGCCAATCCAAAGGTCAATGCCCTGTGCAAATGTAAGGAAACGCTGCTTCTCTTCTTCACTCTTTGTAACCTCTCTAAATATATAATAATTGTCTGTATCTATATCTTTACAGACAATAACCCATATCTCTGTCGGGTCATAAAGTTTATTGGTCTCGATGTCCAGTACGCATTTCAAGTCGATTAATCTCTAATAAGTGTTCATTAATTAATTTCCAATCTTCAAACGCTCGGTCCGCTTCTGCTTTGCGGTGGTCTTTCCACCATTGAACTCTTTCAATGGCTCTCCGTCTTTGGTCTCGACGCTTTCTACTTTTATGTGACAATGCTATCTCCTAGAAATCCGATACTTATAGTTCCTGGCCTCTCTAGACTCCGGGCCGAGGACAGGCAACCGGCTCTTTAGTTACTGATCTCGCTCCCTGCCCAGCCCAGACCCGTCGGTCCTTGATGTGGCAAGGCAGATCGTAGTTCCTTCAATAACTTCGGGCACATAGGTCCCGCCAGGAGATAGTCATTTCTTTCTTTTCAAACGTTTTCTTAATCGTTTCTCTTCTGCCTGAGCAAGTCTTTGATGATCTTTCTCATCCATCAACTCCGGGTTAGCTCTACGATCTAAGACGTACTGCGATACGTTCATGTCCTACTCCTCAAAGTTATCTAAGACTGCCGGGGATCGAACGATCTGGGATAGTGTTGTGGGGGGTCTTTGAGCACTGGAGATTGGGGTATTTTGAAAGTCAATGTATCGAGCGATAAGATTACCTGGATGTTTCCAGCCAATATTTGTACCATCGTCGACATGTCCACAGTCTGGCCTGTGGAATGAACAGCCATCTCGAAGTCCCCACTTGGTAGCAAACTCCCCGATATGGTACATGGTATTTGCAGTACGCCCCCATCCGGTTTGATCGAAGTCACAGGCTCCTCCATGGTAGTGGTTAGAGTTAGGGACATGAGTACCGACAGGTGCCCAACAACCTATGTGTTTAGGAGTATACCCTATTTTAACTAAGTCGTCAATGAATCCTTGGAACTGATTAACTAATTTTCTTTCCACAGTGATTGATATGCCAGCGGCTGTGGGGACAGTAACCAGACTTCCCGACTCCTGGGTAAGAACGGGAACGGTCGTTCGTCTAATAGATAACTGTCTGCGATGGGACAGTCTTCTAGTGCTGGTTCTCGTTCTGGTATCTTTGCTAACCCTAGTAGTTGGTTGTACATAGCCAGAGAAGCCAGTAGACCAACTATTGCTAGGAGCTTCCACTCGTGGTCTGTTATGCGCATTCACTTCCCCCATTGTTAATAGAAGTAGTATCCCGACGCAGATACCCTTCAACATGCCAACCTCCCTCATTGTCTGGCTGAACGAAGATACTCTTGGTAAGCCCCTTCTTCTACTTTAATAGCAGAGTCAAATAGACCTTCTTTGTTGTGTCCTTTAAACCATTTAATGGAATCTCTTAACAGAGACAAAGTACTAAAGGTATTATAATCAACTACGTTACTCATTTAATCCTCTAAAATATCTGCGAAAGTCTTCTGAAAACAGAATGCTTCAGGTATGTGCCAACAAACACTGCTATCTCCGTGATCAATCAACTTCACATAATCGCCAGGACTCCTGGCTAATACTTCTAATTCCAGAATGTTCTTAGTCTTATTATCCATACACAAGAATCTGGTGCCTACGGGTAAAGGAGTGATCCAGTCCTTGTTTCCTATAGGAGGACCAGGACCGAAGTCGTTGTTAACTGCTAATCTAGGTTCCATGAACAGTCCTCTTTATTTCCTCCCAAGACCAGGTACGTCTTCTGACATAATTATTCCAAGAGCAATTTACTTCATTCTTACTCTTTCCTAATGCCTGGGCTATTTGAGCAATACTCCTACCATCCTTCTTACCTTGAAATAATATCCATATCTTTTCGGGAGTCCATGTCCTCTTGGGCATAAGAAGGTCTCCCATGGTAATCTGCAGGCCAATGAACCTTAGCCGTTGGATTTGTTCTTAAGATTATTACCTTTTCAATAGCTTGTCTAAGTTCTTCAATTGAAGTGTCGTTGTATGTATCTAAAGTAACTCTGAAAGATACCCTATTTCCGTATCTACCTCGTCTCATTCCAGCCTCCAATCAATAGCTTCTTTACCTAACTTAACTAATTTGGAATTGATGGTGGAGAATAGGCGGGAACCAGAGAAGGGCCTGTTTCCTTTGAGAGCAGCGAGTGGAGATGGGTGTGAGAACGAGAGGAGATGATCGGGGCGAACATCGCCACAAAAAGACTTAGCAAAAGACCCAAGACTAACCACCAGAGTATTCTGTTCATTGAGCTTCTCCATGATCTCCTGAGTTAAGAAGTACCACTCGTGCCAATTCCTGTGGGATGCTGGAAGCCCTGCCTGACAGGTGGGTAGTGCATTCCACAGCAGTACGCCCTGCTTGCACCACGGTAAAAGGCTTCCGCAAGAAGGGTAAGGATATCCTAAGTCTTCTGAGTATTCTTTAAGGATGTTAAGGAGCGTCGGAGGAAACTTAGATGAGCCCACCGGGATGCTAAAGGCAATGCCAGTTGCATTATCATGCTGAGGATACGGGTCCTGTCCAAGGATAGCCACATTAACCCTTTCAGGACTAACAGCATCCAACGCAGCAAATAGATCTCCACGGTCAGGATTATCCACAATACCCTGTTCCAAGCGGTCACGGAGTCTCTCCTCTAGTACTTGCCATTCCCCTGACTCAAAGAACTTAAGGTTCCATTTGGCTAGGCACATGCAGTACCTTTCCACTCAGCATTATCATTGGCTACTTCAGTAAACTTCCTAGTATTACTATTAAAGGTAATGCTCCCAGCAAAGCCAGAACGGCCTGTAAACCTACAAGGTTTACTAATCGTTTGGGTGATCGTGCTCTGTATAATGGGATCAGCACTGAGTACATCTCTAGAAAGATCAATGCGGATATCAGCAAGTTTACCAGGAGCACGACTTCCACGAGTTTGTCCAAAGTCATTGACATGGCTCACTATGATTAGAGCAAAGCCTAGTTCCTTGACCATCATCTCTAGCCTAGACATTAGATAGTCTAAGGCTCTTCTCTCGTCTTCCCCGGCCAGGCCCGTAACAGCCATGGTGATATGGTCCAACAGGATATACCGACAAAGACAGGCAGACACCAGAAACCTAATAGTGTCCAAGAGAGTGTCAGGATCAACTGACCCAAAGTGAGAGTACAGAAAAAGACGCTCATCTCTCTTGAGAAGCTTTCTGAGGGTATCAACCTGCTCAGGTACTGGAATGGCTTGGTCTGGAAGATGTACGGGTTTCCCTTGTTCAATTC
>Ga0210400_10000409_pt1 | contig 49153 bp, 38 predicted proteins | sample IncBWH26MmetaG_FD_155456 | JGI IMG/M metagenome (GOLD analysis project Ga0210400, IMG submission 155456) | Forest soil microbial communities from Barre Woods Harvard Forest LTER site, Petersham, Massachusetts, United States - Inc-BW-H-26-M | ecosystem: Environmental > Terrestrial > Soil >...
CTCGGCCGCATAACAACCGTTGCCGTCGGAGCGATTCTGTTGGTAATGAGCTCAGCGACTTTGTCTCTTGCACAGAAATCAACTCAGGAGACTTATCCCTCTGCTGAAGAAGCTGGTCATGCGCTCTTCGTCGCTGTCCAGAGTGACAACGAGCAGGCCGTCACGAAAATCCTGGGAGGCGGAAAAGAACTCGTCTCGTCGGCTGATGACGTCGAAGACAAGCTTGAACGCGAGCAATTCGCCAGAAAATATCAGGAAATGCACCGCCTGGTCCGTGAGCCAGATGGAACCACGGTTCTTTACGTCGGCGCCGAGAATTGGCCCTTCCCCATCCCCCTGGCGTCGAAATCGGGAGCGTGGTACTTCGATTCAGATGCCGGTGCGCAGGAAATCCTGTTCCGCCGAATCGGAGAAAATGAAGCCACCGCAATTGAGATCTGCCACGCCCTGGTTCGAGCGAGAAAACACGCGGCTACAACAAGCACAACGACCAACGACTCCATCAGTGAATACGCCCAGACTCTTGTCAGCGCCCATGAAACGAATGCGGGCAATAGCGCTTCCGCGAGCAAGGAAGAAACATCCGGTCCGCTCCAGGGATACTACTTCCGGGTGTTAGATGCACCACGGAAGAATAGCTCTGGAGCGAAGGACAATGTCTCCGATGCTAGTGCGACGGCCGGATATACTGTCATCGCGTATCCGACGGACTACCGGTCGTCGGGTGTGATGACGTTCATTGTCACCCCGAATGATGTTGTGTACGAAAAAGACCTCGGACCTAACACGGCGAAACTCGCTAAGAAAATGACCGCTCGTACTCCATCTGCGGGCTGGCATCCCGCGGAATGACGGTGACAGCGTGTGCTTTCACTCAAGCTGCCCGCTATTATCCGAGACATGAAGCGACGGACGCTTTATCGGTTCGCCAAAGCGCTACTGCTTGATGCTCGCCAGCAGCTTGCTTTCGTCCGGCGTGGCGGGCTCGAATCTTCCTCCCAGGTATTTTGCGAGAAACTCTTCCGTCGCCGCATTGAAGGCCATATTGTTGGTCGGCCGCGCAAAGCCGTGCCCTTCGTCGGGAAACACGTAATACTGTACCGGCTTATTGTTCTTGCGCATGGCAGCGACAATCTGATCGCTCTCGGCTTTGTTTACGCGCGGGTCGTTTGCCCCCTGGCCGATGAGTAGCGGCGCTTTGATCTGGTCCGCCTTAAACAGCGGTGACTGTTGCTTGAGTATTTGTTCCGAGTCGCCCATGCGCTTGTGGAAAGTGGCCAAGAGTGTGGACCAGTAAGGTGGAATGGTCTTGAGCAGGGTATTCAGATTTGAAGGACCGACGATGTCAACGCCGCAGGCGAACGCATCCGGAGAGAACGTAACTCCCGCAAGCGTCGCATAACCTCCATAGCTGCCGCCCATGATGCAGACCTTTGCCGCATCTGCGGTTCCTTGCTTGACCACCCAGTCTTTTCCGTCCAGTAAGTCGGTATGCATCGTTCCGGCCCATTGGCGATCGCCGGCGTTCACATATTTCTTGCCATAGCCAGTCGATCCCCGGAAATTAATTTGCAAAACCGCATAACCACGATTCGACAGCCATTGCGCGTAACGGTTGTAACCCCACTCGTCACGTCCCCAGGGACCGCCATGCACAAACTCCACCATCGGCAGGCTCTTCGGTTCGACTCCCGCGGGCGTAGTCAAATAACCGTACAGCTTCATGCCATCGCGAGCCGTAAACTCGATGGGTTTCATCGCCGACAGCTTGTATTTCTCAAGCAGCGGCCGATTGCTGAACAGCAGCGTGGCTTGCTTCGCCGCCCGATCATAGACATACCAGTACTCAGGCGCGTCATCGCTGACAAAGCCGACAATCCATTTGCTGTCGTCGAGATTTTGCGAGATACCTGCGATATCGCCATTGCGAAGTTTCTTTAGAACCTCGAAATCCGCTTTCACATTCGGATCGATGAACACATATTCCGTACGCTGTTTGGCGTAGCTGACAGCTTCCAGAGCATTCGTCTTGGGATTGTTGATCGTACTGTTGACGTCGAACTGCGGATCTTCCGTTATAACTTTGCGTTTGCCAGTGGCGATGTCAATCTCGAGCAGACGAGCCGCGTTCACGTCGAGACTGGTCGTAATCCAGAGCGACTTGTTGTCCGGTGAAAACCCGTTGACTCCTCCGAAGGTTTCATCCGCGCCCCACTTGATCAGTTCGCGCCAGGGTGACTTACTGTCATCGCGTACGCGGACAATGGTCCCGCCATCCGGCGTCTCCGCTTGCGCGCCCCGGATCTGCAGCGCATTGTCGGCTTGCCAGCTTTGAACGTCTCCCGGATTCTCGGTATCGAGATTGACCTTCCCGCTGTTGAGATCAATACGATGGACGTCAAATAGCTTGGGGTCGCGCTGGTTCATCTGCACCAAAATTGTGCCTGGAGATTTCCATTCGTAGGCGACGATATCAACGCGGACCTTATCGAACGGCGTTAGATCCTTGGTTTGCCTGGAAGCAATATCGGTTTGGTAGAGCCGCCAGTTCTCGTCTCCGCCAAGGTCCTGGGTGTAGAGAATGTGCTGGTTGTCGTATTGCCAAAGAAAATTGCGGATGCCACGATGCTTGTCGGCAGTCACGGCGCGGTCGTCAGTTTTTCCGAGAGTGCGAATCCACACATTCAGGACGCCATCGACGGGCGCAAGATATCCAAGCTGCGTGCCATCTGGCGAAATCTGCGGGTCGGCGCGCTCCGGATTCCCAAACAACACCTCCCGAGGAATCACTGGCGTTGTGAGCTTCTCCTCGGCAGCGGCAGAAGCGATAAAAAATCCCGCCAATACCAGAACGGCTAGAGCACGTTTGAGCAGACGCATAGGCCCCTCCAAATTCGCGGGTCGTGTTCGAATAACATGATAATCGAACCGCTGACCTTGCAGCACTTGACGTCTCGCGAGATCTTGCCGGTTGGGGGAAGACTCGATAGTAACTTGATCTTGGATGGCATAGCGCTTCAGCGCTGCGGTGGCTGCGAGGTTTTGAGTACGGTTTTGCAGCTTGGTGACAAACTCGGTTTTTGATTCTGATTTTGGTGGCGCAGCGGTTCATCGCGGCGATCACTGGCTCGCTTTCAGAGCCGGCTTCAAAGCGCGCGCTGAGTGCGGCGCTAGGCTCCTCTGGCCGGTAGAGAATGTGGAGCACGAGTAAGTCAGGTGGCGCGCCCCAATATAATCCAAGACGCACCACCTGAAACTTACCTGTGGAACTCATTTAGTCGTCAATCGCGCGGCTAATTCGCCCCCGGACAAGCTCCATTCCCCGTGCCGCTCCACGATCCCGTGTAGTTGGACCCGCCACCACCGCGCGGACCCTGTATCAGCGATTGTTGAACCGCTGGGTTTAGGGGCGTGCCCGCATGGAGGCTCTGATGGTTCGGCAAAATCTCTGCCTGGTTGTTGCCCGGCCAGTACGTGTATACGGCCGCGCTCCACTGCCAACTGAAGGCCAGGTCATTGTCCGTCGACTCCGTTGTGTAGTTGAGGGTCGCACTTCCGCCGCCAGAAATATTAGAGTCCACCGGCACGGCCTGGCCGTCGAAGAAGATCTCGTCAAACAGATTATTCGGGTTGAGAGTCGTGACCCAGCGCCCATTCGGCAAATACGTCGAGTCGAAGCTGGTCGTAGGAGTTGCCGGTGCCGATGGATCGAAGATCAGGAAACCATCCGGCAGCGGATAGGTCTGCCCGTTCAGCGTGAACGTGACCCCCGTGAACTGCACGGTAGTCGCCGCGTTGGTCGGAATGCCGCTTGGCCTCCCTATGTGAGCGTTAATCCAGACTACGTCGGTGGAGCCCACAGTGTTGAACTTGTTCCACGAGACCGCAGAGCCGCTGATTTGTGTGCCGGAGGGTGGAATCGTGCAAACGAAGGCGGTACAGGTCAGTGTGGCCGACGTCCCGCCGTTAATGATGATGGTTCTTACCCTATTCGTGCCGACCACTAGAAAAGCCGTGCCCGTCACCACGCACTTGCCTGACAATCCCGAGCCTGACGGTCCCGAGAAAGTTCCCGAAGTCGTGACGGTCATGGTTCCTGCGGTAGCCACAAACTTGAAGCTTCCGGGCACGTTTACCGGTGTACCACCGTCGCAAGTAACGGTGAAATTGTAGTCGACCGTGTACGTCCTGCCCACAGTGAGAGCGACGGCGACAACTTTCAGGTTGTAGCCTTGGCAATTCGCGGTGGCGCTGGCGCTTTGCAACTGGTGTGCGCTAGCCGGCACTGCCGAGATGGCCACAAGTCCAAGGACGATCCACAGGGTAACTGAAGCGGCGCTTTTCTTAAGCATATCGATTTGTCTCCTCAATCTTCTTCTCGTTTCGATCCCAACACTACAACTCAGAATGACCCCTCGTCGAGATGAAAGGTTTTGCGTCTTATACGCAAACATACCGACGCCACTTCGCCATGCTTGGCAGGTTTCGGACAGATTGCAATTGGAAAAAGATCGAGCGCAACTCCACTCTTACACCGTGACAGCTGTGGCGCTAGTTCTCGGACGCAATCATTCCAACGGTGAGGTCACGTCGGCAGGAGAGTGCGCGAGTTCTGACGGGATTCCTATAGGGTCGTTGTGGTATTTACCGAAGGGTAGTTACGGTATGTGAACACGACGGGAGGGTCCATCTTGATTCTGGGCGGCGCAGGTGTGTTGTTCCTTCAGCCTCCTAGCGCGACATCAGAAATTCCACCTGCCGCTCAATTTCAGCGATAGCGATGGGAGCAAAGTTCTCCTCGCGCAGCTGCTGGTTGAGTTGCGCCAATCTCACTTGCTTGAATCGGGTCCACTCTGCGATGCGCGCTTTTACCTGTTGGCTTGACTCCTGATAAACCGCGATCGCCTGCGCAGGCACAGCACGATCCCCACTTTCGACAACTCGAAGAGCGGATGCCAGACCGGCATACGCATCCTGCAGCCCAGGGCCCGCGTCTGCCGCGTGTTCCATATTCGTTAGAATCTTGCCGATTGCAGATTCAGCCTCCGTCAGCGCCAATTTGAGCTGTGCGCCTTGCGATGCCACCTTCTGTTGCTCCAGCTTCTGTTGAATGTCAGCAAGCTGTTTCTGGACCGAGCCGATCTCGGCCAGTGCGCGGCGCGCTTCGATGGTTTCGCCAAACATCTGCCGTCCCCACTTCAACTGCTGCGCAAGCACTTCCGGAGTTGCGGGCGAGCGTGGATCCATGATGACTTTCAGCGATTGAGTCTCCGTTTTTCCATCGACCGTCAGGCGGACCTGGTAGATTCCCGGCGCGGCCTTCGGCCCGCTCGGATTGCGGTATTCGTAGTCTTCGTCCGCGCTCGCTCCGCCGGAACTGCCCCAGGTAAGGTTCCAGACGAAGCGGTGCGTTCCGGCAGTCTTCTCGAGGACTTCAGGCTTGGGAAACCATCGCTCGGCAATTGGAAGGGGCGGGTGCTTCCCCGTATTTGGATCTTCGGAAGAAAAGTTTCGGACGAGATTCTGATGCGCGTCGAAAACTTCCAGCCGAATGACGCTAGCCGGAGACTGGAGAAAATAATCAATCATCGCGCCGGAGGGAGGATTCGCTGCCGTTGGCTCCTCGGGCGGAAGCGGTGTGCCTGAAAAGGAATCGTTATCGATGCGGACCGCTGTCGCCGGGCGGTAAAGCCACGGGCCACTCGCTCTTCTCGCCTCAAGCAGCTGGCGAAGCGGTGTGATGTTATCGAGGATCCAGAACGAACGCCCGTGCGTGGCAATCACCAGGTCATCGCCGTGGATCGTGAGATCGCGTACCGAAGTAATCGGCAGGTTCAACTGCAAGGGCTGCCAGTGGTCCCCGTCATCAAAAGAAACATACACTCCGAACTCGGTTCCGGCGAAGAGGAGACCTCTGCTCTTGGGGTCTTCGCGAACAGCACGCAGGAATGCGGGAGCACTAATGCCATTCGTGATCAACCGCCAAGTGGCCCCGTAGTCACGCGTTCGATAGATGTAAGGCGTCTGATCATCGAGGCGGCTGCGATCGACCGCCGCGTAGGCGACGGCGGGATCGAAATGCGACGCCTCGATCAGAGAGATTTTGCTCCAGTCGCTCAGTCCTTGCGGGGAGACATCTTTCCAGTTCTTGCCACCATCGCGGGTGAGGTGAATTAATCCCGTGTCGCTTCCCGCCCAGATCAGATCGCGGTTGAGGACCGACGGCGCGATCGAGAACACGACCCCATAACCGGCGCGTTTGGCTTCCTCGACATTTGGCGGACTCGGAGGCTTCTTTTCTCCTTTATCTTTCGGATCACGCGCATCATGCGCGACATGAGCCGCTCCGGTGAGATCGGGGCTCATGGTCTCCCAATGCAGACCGCCATCGACAGTCTTCATCACATACTGCGTCCCGAGATAAAGCACTGTCGGGTCAACCGGGGAAAGCGCCAGCGCCGGGGTCCAAGGGTCACGGTACTTGCGCTGATTGATCTCGACATCAAAAGCAAATGCGGGCCACGGCGCAATATCCTGGCTGAGGCCAGTACGTTTGTTGAAGCGGGCCACGGTACCGAAAGTTCCACTCAGATAAATGATGTTGGGATCATTCGGATCGACCACCAGGTATCCGCTCTCGCTTGGGCCAGCGGTAAACCAGTCTCGAGGCGTGATCTGATCGTGGTCGGTACGGCTTACAACAGCAACACTGCCGCTGTCCTGTTGCGCGCCGTAGACGACGTAAGGAAATTGATTGTCGGTGGTCACATGATAGAGCTGCGCCGTGGGCTGGTTGTACCAACTGCTCCAGGTCTGGCCGCGGTCGAGGCTGATCGTGGCGCCCTGGTCCGTTCCGAGGACCATGCTGGAAGAATTCTTGGGGTCGATCCAGAGCTGGTGATAATCATCACCACCCGGCGCGCCCCGCACGACTGAAATTGTTTTCCCGCCATCCTCTGACCGGTAGAGAGCGACGTTCGGAATGTAGATCACATCGGGATTCTGCGGATCGATAGTGACGCGATTGAAATACCATGCGCGGCTGGTGAGACGAGGATCGGCATTGGCGAGGACCCAGGTATTCCCTCCATCGTCAGACCGATAGAGACCGGATTTTTTCGCCTGCGATTTTGTTGCCTCGGATTTTTTCACTTCGAGGAGCGCATATACGCGCTTTCCGTCCGGCGCAACGTCAACGCCGACGCGTCCCCAATCGCCTTCGGGTAGCCCGTTTCCGTCTAGGCGAGCCCACGTCTTGCCGGCATCTTGCGACCGGTAAAGCCCGCAGCCGGGTCCATCGATCGGAGCATACGTGCTCCATGGAGGACGATGCGTATGCCATGCGCCCGCAAACAATAGCTGCGGCGCAGCGGCAGATATCGCCAGATCTGAAACGCCGATTTCCGGCCCCAGATCGAGAACCCGCGTCCAATGCATTCCTCCATCCACGGATTTATATACGCCGCGTTGTTCGTTGGGACCGTATGCGTGCCCTAGGGCGCCGACGTAAACAATGCTCGGATTCTGCGGATCAATCACAATCCGGCTGATCTGGCGGGTGTCCTCCAATCCGATGTGACTCCACGTCGAGCCGCCATCCGTGGATTTGTAGACGCCATTGCCGGAAGAAAGATCGGAACGAATGTCAGTCTCGCCGGTTCCGGCATAAATTATTTTAGGATCGGAGGGAGCCAAGGCGAGCGCGCCGATTGAGCCCACCGGCTGGCCGTCAAAAATCGGCGACCAGACAACCCCGGCATCGGTCGTCTTCCAGATCCCGCCATCCACCGCGCCAAAATAAAAAGCAGTCGAGTCGCCCGGCACGCCGGCCACAGCCACAACGCGTCCACCGCGGAAAGGGCCGATCAAGCGCCATTTGAGACCATTCATCAGTTCCGAAGGTACCGGCTGGGCAACCGCTGCGACGGTAAACAGGAGAAAAAAATATTCAAGGAGATGACGGTTCAGACACGATCTGAGTTTCGGCAAGTAGCAGGTCCTCGTTTTCGTTCCACCGGTGGTTCAGATATTATGCCCGAGTCTTCGATCCCGCAGCGGTCCGGGATCATGTACCCACGGGCCCGCGATTGCGTGTATTCGTGCTCAAGGCTGATAAACCATGCATTCGAATGACGCTGCCATTCTTCTTCTGATTCTCCTGGCGATGATCGCGCTGTCGCTCTTACTTCTTCATCGCACTCGTCTGGGCTCAATTCTGCACGAGCGTATTGCCGACCGTCCACGCCGCAGATTGTTTCTCGCTTCCGTCAGTTTTTTTCTGACGTTTGCTACGGTACGCGGAATGGTTTTCTGCATCCGCCACCAGATTCCACCGTTTCACTACATCATCATGGATGGCCGGCACATCCATCACCTGGTCCCGGGAATTTTTATTCTACTGGCCGTCGGCTATGGATGGTTGTGCGAAGTTGGCACGGGCAGTGATTCGTCGTCGATTTTCGTCAGCGGATTGATGTCGCTGCTTTATGGAGTGGGCGCGGCGCTGACACTCGATGAGTTTGCCCTCTGGCTGAATCTCAAGGACGTTTACTTCCTGCGCGAGGGGCGCTCAAGCATCGACGCCGTAATTCTGTTCGGCTCGCTGCTCGCCATCGGAGCTTGGGGCGCGCCGCTGTTTGCCGCTCCTGCGAAGGGCAGGACGAAGCAGAGTCGCTAGCGGTGATACCATCAACTGCTTTAACGAACTCCAAACAGCATCACAAGATGACTCGAACCTCCCACTCCGTCGCTTTACCCCGCGTGGTCAGCATCGCAGATTTACGCGCACTCGCCCAGCGCCGCGTGCCCAGGGCCGTCTTCGACTACCTTGATGGAGGAGCCGAAGGCGAGGTCACACTCCGCGAAAATTGCCGGGTGTATGAGGACGTCGCCTTCCGTCCCCGCCATGCAGTCGCGTTTGCCGACTGCTCTTTATGCACTAGCGTCCTCGGCATTGATCTCGCTCTCCCATTCATGCTCGCTCCAGTCGGCTACAGCCGTCTCATGCATCCTACGGGCGAAGTGGCCGCTGCGCGGGCCGCCGGCAATGCGGGCACTGCCTACATTCTCTCCACCATCTCGGGACACAAGCTGGAAGACGTGAAAGCCGCCTCGACCGGACCCGTCTTTTACCAACTCTATCTGATGGGCGGCCGCGCCGCCGCCGAGGCCGCAATTGAACGTGCCCGCCTTGCCGGGTTTTCCGCGCTCGTCGTCACCATCGATACCCCCGTCTCCGGAATCCGCGAGCGCGATTACCGCAACGGAATCAGGGAACTCCTCAGCGGCAGTCCGGTTGAAAAACTCCGGTTTCTTCCGCAAGTCCTATCGCGCCCGGCTTGGCTCGCGAGTTTTCTACTCGACGGCGGCCTGCCGGCGCTCCCGAACGTAGTAATCCCCGGCCAGGGCCCCGTGCCGCTCGTCGATGTCGCCGCCGCCCTCGCTGCGTCGGCCGTGACCTGGAGCGACCTGCGCTGGATTCGCGAAACGTGGCGCGGCCCTATCGTAGTCAAAGGAGTTCTCACCGGAGAAGATGCGCGTCGCGCCGTTGATGAAGGCGCAGCGGCAATTTCCGTCTCCAATCATGGCGGCCGCCAGCTCGATTGCGTTCCCTCGCCCTTGCGAGCCTTGCCGGAAGTCGTCAAGGCGGTCAAGGGACAAACCGAAATTCTCATGGACGGAGGTATCCGCCGGGGTACCGACATCGTCAAGGCCCTCTGCCTCGGCGCGAAAGCCGTGCTCTGCGGACGCGCCTACGCCTACGGCCTCGCCGCCGCCGGAGAAGCCGGCGTCAATCGCGCCATCGAAATCCTGCGCACCGACCTCGACCGCACGCTAAGGCTGCTCGGCTGCGCGTCGGTCGCCGAACTTGATCGTTCGTATGTGAACGTTCCGCAGAGCTGGGACGCCTAAGGGAGTTCGGGAAATACGTCGTTTCGACCACCGTAGAAACGAAGAACCTGTCATCTGGTGATTATCGCGGACGCTCCGCCACATTTTTAAAGTTATCTGTCTTGACGTTGCGCGAAAAAAACGCCAATCTGTGCGAATGACTGCACACGAGGCACCCTTTCTTCACCCGGCGAAGCGTCGCTGGCTGCCTGCGGAGATGACGATCGCCCCCGCCCTTCCAGATATCGCAGACGCAATTCCCACTCCCATAGAACCGTATTACGCCCTCCTGTTGAACCCCTTCTATCGCAAGGACCCTTCCGCCAGCTTCGGCAAGCACGTTCTCACGCCGAGTCTGGCGTTGACCAGCTTCGCTGCCACCACGCCGGATCATTGGCGAATCCGGTACTGGGACGAAAATCTCTTGGACGGACCACCTCCGCTCAACCCAATCCCTCAAGTGGTAGGCATTACCGTTCACCTGACCTTTGCGACTCGCGCGTACGAATTGGCCGACTGGTATCGCTCTCGGGGTGCAAAAGTCATTCTGGGAGGTCTGCACGTCCTCTCCTGTTCCGAAGAGTGTGCGCCGCATGCAGACGCCCTGGCATTAGGCGACGGCGTACAACTCTGGCCGCGGATCCTCGATGACATCGAACGTGGTCGCCTGCAGTCCCACTATGCGGCAACGTATGAAAATAATTATTCCGACGATCCACCGCCACGTCGTTCCATCCTGCCGCGGCACAGCTTCCTGACAACCACCAGTCTGATTGCGACTCGTGGATGCCACAATCGTTGCGGATTCTGCTATCTGGCAACCGAAGGGCTGCGGATGCCGTATCGCATGCGCGATCCCAAGCTAGTGGCGGACGAGTTCGCAGCCGACAACCAGTCCTACGCCGTCTTCATCGACAACAATCTCGGTTCTCGCCGGGACTACTTGCGAGCGCTCTGCCAAGCTCTTCGCCCGCTCAACAAGATATGGAGCGCAGCCGTCTCGATCGATGTTACGGACGACGCCGGACTCATTCGCGAGATGGCCACCGCTGGCTGTAGCGGAGTCTTCGTTGGTTTCGAATCGCTCTCCGACGACAATCTCGCCGCTGCCAGAAAAAAGACTCCGAAGACTTCCGATTACGCCCGGCGCGTCCGCCTCCTTCACGACCACGGAATCCAGGTAAATGGCTCCTTTGTTCTGGGGTTCGACCACGACCGAAAGGACGTTTTTGCCCGCACTGCGGAATGGGTTGAAGAGAACCGCCTCGAATGCGCGACCTTTCACATCCTGACACCTTACCCGTCCACTCCATTGTTCAAGCAAATGGAAGCGGAGGGACGTTTGCTGCACCGCGAATGGAGCCTGTACGACACCGCTCACGCCGTTTTCCGGCCCCGGCATATGACCCCGGAAGAATTGGAGCAGGGTTATGCCTGGATTTACCAGCGTCTCTTCTCTCACCAGTCAATCTGGCGGCGGCGTCCAGCAGATCTGTACGCGGTGCCCCTTTATCTCGCGATGTCTTATCTGTACAAACGGTCCAACCGGTTCTGGCACCTGCTGATCAAACACGACCTCGTACACGCCGTGTGGTCGCCGCTGGTGGAGCTCACTCGCCTGCGACATGTTCGCTATCGAGCGCGCTTTCTGCAATCGGATCAAACGTGTGCGATGGCCGGATCGGTCGTGTCAGCGGGAGTTTAGGGCAGAACCAGGCCGAACCGCCTATCGCGCTCAATTGTTGCAGTGGACAATTCCACCAGCTATCCCGCATGTGCGTTGATGCGATAGCTTTTAGCAGGAGAAAACTTCAGCCTCCAAAGGACGATCGCTAGTGAAATCACCGTCTGGAAAACCGCCCACCGATTCCGGCGCCGAAGCGCAGCGCCGTCTTGCGTATTTTCGTCTTGCATATTTCAAAGAGCGCCGCGACGAGATTGTCTCGACGATCCGCGAACTGGTCGAAATCGAATCTCCCAGCGACAACAAAACCGCGGTGGACGAAGTGGCGGAGGTCGTCGCGCATAAATTTTCCCGGCTCGGCGGTGAAGTACGCTTCCACCGGGCAAAGGACTTCGGCAGTCACCTGCAAGTGAACTTCGCGGGCAAGTCGGCTAAGCCGGTGCTGCTGCTCGGTCATTACGACACGGTCTATCCGCTGGGCACGCTCGCCACCATGCCATGCCGAGCGGTGAACAACAAACTGTCAGGACCCGGCGTCCTCGATATGAAGTCCGGCATCGCGCTTATGCTGCACGCGCTCGCCGGTCTCCAAGAATGGCACCTCAAAGAGCAGAACGGGGGCTTGCCGCGTCCGGTGACGGTGCTACTGGTTTCCGACGAGGAGGTGGGCAGCAACTCGTCGCGGGCGATTACGGAGTCACTCGCTAAAAAAGCTGCGGCCGTGCTCGTGCTCGAGCCTTCCTATGGACCGCAGGGCGCCGTGAAAACGGCTCGCAAGGGAGTTGGAGAATACCTCGTGGAAGTTAGGGGCAAAGCTTCACATGCTGGTCTAGATTTCCAAAAAGGAGTAAACGCGATCCTGGAGCTGGCGCGTCAGATCGAGAAAATCTCCGGCTTCACTGATCTAAAGAAGGGCTTGACGGTCAACGTCGGAATCGTAAACGGCGGATCGCGAACCAACGTGGTTCCAGCCGAAGCGGCAGCGCAAGTCGATGTTCGTATCGCCCGCATGAAAGACGCGGCCGGAATCGACAGGAAGATGCACAGCCTGCGTCCCGTCAACCGCCAATGCAAAATCGAGGTCTCTGGAGGCATCAATCGTCCGCCGATGGAGCGCAGCGCTGGAGTGGCGGCGTTGTATGCGCAGGCCGTCGCTATCGCGCGCGAGCTGGGATGGAAGCTCGAAGAAGCCGCGGTAGGCGGCGGCTCCGATGGCAATTTCACCGCGGGTCTGGGGATTCCTACGTTGGACGGTCTCGGCGGTGTAGGCGACGGAGCGCACGCCAGTCACGAGCATATCCTGATCTCGGAGTTGCCGCGGCGCGCTGCGCTGATTGCGGAACTGATCGAGGCCGTGTGACCGAATCACCCGCTTCGGCGGCTGACCCGGGCCAGTCGACACTCTTTGACCTGTGGGTCTAACTAACCTAGAATTCAGCTGGGGACCTTGGAGTGATGCTGCGTCCGCGCCGGGCAACCCCGCTGGAGGTTTCTATGCCGGGAAAACTGGGACTGCCTGAGATTCTGCTGATTCTTGCCGTTGCGCTCCTCATCTTCGGACCAAGCAAACTAGCCGACCTGGGCAAAGGTTTGGGTGAAGGCATCAAGAACTTCAAGTCATCGATAAAAGAAGGCGACGAAACGCCTGGCGAGAAAAAATCCTAACCGATCCGTGTGGCGCGGGCGCCCTCGCCCGCGAACTGCTCGCACCATCACAAATCTGCTTCACACGATTCCTGACTGCTGAAGCATCCGCCAAACCCGCGCGACCGGCAGTCCCACCACATTGCTGTAATCCCCTTCGATCCGAGGAATCCAGCGGGAAGCCATGCCCTGAATCGCATAGGCTCCCGCTTTATCCATAGGCTCGCCGCTGGCGACGTAGTCGGCGATGTCTTGGTCCGTTATTTCATTCACGCTAACGAGCGTCGCCTCACTGGCCATCGACGGCTGGCCGTTGACCACTAAACAGATCCCCGTGATCACCTGATGTTCGCGTCCAGAAAGCACGCGCAACATGCGCGCGGCGTCAGCGGCATCGGAGGGCTTGCCGAGAAGTTGGCCATCGACCACGACTACGGTGTCGGCTCCGAGCACTTTATCGTGCGGACGTTGACGTGCAACCGCGAACGCCTTCTCGCGCGCCAGCCGTTCGGCACAATCTTTCGCGGCTTCTCCGGGCAGCGGATCCTCCGGGATGTGCGCGGGCTGCACTTCGAATGTGATTCCGGCGTTGCGCAGCAATTCCTGGCGACGCGGCGACGCGGAGGCAAGCACTAGCATGGAGTCATTCTAGAGCGAATGCAGATTTGCTGTGATCGCGGACAGTTGCCGAGTTTCGCCCGGCTTGGACGGGCCCCCACACGAACCACACGAAGCTTACTCCAGCGCTTCGGGCTCGATGGAAATGTTCTTCTCGCCTTTTGCGCGCTTTTCCCAGTATTTTTTTACCCAGGCTTCGTAGCTTTTGCCGGCGGCGGTGTCGCGTCCGGTGAAGGCGATGGCGGCGATTTCGGAGTAGGGAATCGCCGGGCGCTCAGCGCTGGTCGCGAGAATCAGACGAACTACAGAACTCTCGAGCGTCGGGCCGATACGGCGATCGAACAGATAGCCGGTGATCTGGGAACCTTCTTTGTCTTTGTTCTTGCGGGTGATGGTTACGTCGCCCCGATAATCGAATGCTTTTTCGATGACTGCCCGAATGTCGGCTTCGGTGGCGAGTTGCGGAATCCATCCTTGGAGATTTTCGTGCTCGAATCCCGGAACAACTTCGAGGTCGTCGGTCGGGTGCGGCGGCGCAACCGCTTGCGCGCCATGCGGCAGCAAAGGATCGTGCCCGTGTTCGCGACCGCTCATACCCGGCTTTCTTCCGCTTGCGGAGAAGGCGCTTCGATTTGCACGAGCGGATTATAGGAGTGCACCGGCCGCACTTCGCGCTCGAGATCGGCGAGGGCATCTTGATCCGGATAGAGTGAGAAGGTGGCTTTCACCGTATCCGCAAATCCGCGCAACGATCCGAAAGTATCGTCCACCGACGTCGGTTCGTAGCCGCAATGCACCATGCAGTTCGCGCACTGCGGATTGCCCGACTCGGTGCCGTAGCTTGCCCACTCCGTCGTTTCCATCAATTCTCTATAGGACTCGGCGTAGCCGTCCTGCAGCAGGTAACAGGGCTTTTGCCATCCGAAAATGTTGTAAGTGGGCATGCCCCAGGGCGTGCATTTGTAGTGGCGCTTTCCCATCAGGTATTCGAGGAAGAGGGGAGACTGATTGAAGCGCCATGTCTTCTTGCGATTCGAAAGCATGGTACGGAAGAGGCGTCGCGTGCGGGCGCGTCCCATGAAGTGTTTCTGGTCGGGAGCTTTGTCGTAGGAATATCCGGGCGAGACCATCATGCTCTCGACGCCGACTTCCATCATCTCGTCGAAGAAGTTGCGCACGCTGTTCGGATCGGCGCCATCGAACAGAGTTGTGTTGGTGGTCACGCGGAAGCCGGCTTCGATGGCCCCGCGGATTCCGTCGAGAGCGAGTTCGTACCCACCTTCGCGGCACACGGAAAAATCGTGGTGCTCTTTCTGTCCGTCCACGTGAACGGAGAAACTCAAGTATTTGCTCGGTTTGAACAGGTGCAACTTTTCTTTCAGCAGCAGAGCGTTGGTGCAGAGATAAATATATTTTTTGCGCGCGACCAGGCCTTCAACAATTTCGGCGATCTGCGGATGCATCAGCGGCTCGCCGCCGGGGATTGACACCATCGGTGCTCCGCACTCATCGACCGCTTTGAAGCAGTCTTCCGGGGAGAGATCTGTTTTCAGAATGTGGGCCGGGTACTGGATCTTGCCGCATCCGGCACAAGCCAGGTTGCAGCGGAACAGCGGCTCGAGCATGAGCACGAGCGGATACCTCTTGCGTCCGGCCAGTTTCTGGCGCAGAACGTAAGAGGCCACTGTCCACATCTGAGATACGGGAACTGCCATTGCTCCTCCGGGAATGTTTCTCTATTCTACCGGATTCTGGTTGCGACGGCTCCCAGACTGGACACCCTCCCGTAACTCCCTGGTACCGTCCGCCTTCTTAACCGTGCCGCCGCGCCGCGGCTGCCGCAAAGGGCTTGATGGCCCTCAACTCCTTGCGAAGCTTCTCTTTGACCTGATGAACCCCAAAGGCATCCTGCAAGTTGAGCCAGAACTGCTCGGAAGTCCCGAAATACTGTGCCTTTACGGAATCGACGGAGCAATAGGAGAATACTGATTCGCCGTGCCACTGCCGTCGCCTGCCTCCATGAATGCGAGGCCGTAGACCACTACGCCGCTCGAACCACTCATCGCTGCCGGCAAGGTAGCAAGAAGGGTCCTCCATTTGTTTTTGTGAGGATCATACGCCTGCACAGTAGCCACGTCGCCGGTTCCGTTGTTCCCTCCGAAGACGTAGAGCTGACCATTGAGAGCGACGCTGGCTGCGTTTGTAACCGCGGTCGGCATGTGCGCTAATGTCGTCCAGCTGTTGGCCGCCGGATCGTAAACTTCAAGCACATTGGTGAGTGCCCCGCTCCCATCCAGTCCTCCTGCGACGTAGAGCTTGCTGTTGATCGCTCCAATGGCGGGAGCGGAGTGCGCGCTCGCTGACCCTGGCAGGCTGGTCCAGGCGTTGGTCGCCGGATCATACACATCCAGATAGTTTGCGTATCCGCTGTATCCATTGCAGGCAGTCGTGACGTAGAGCTTGCTGTTGATGACGCCGGTCGCGCCACAGGCGCTTAGGTGCGGCATTCCCGTCATAGTCGTCCAGGTATTCGAGGGCGGATCGTACTTGAGGAGTATGTTAGTCGGCAGATAACCGTTCCACCCGCCAGCCACATAGAGCTGGCTGTTAATCACTCCAGCTCCGTCTCCTTGATACAGAGTAAGGGGCATGCTGGCGAGAGTGGTCCAAGTGTTCGTCGTTGGTTGAACGCATGCAGCATTGAGTTGGGACCGCCATTGTTCCCACCCGCTACGTAAATGATCCCGTTGATGGCTTCCGCGGCTGCCGTACCGGTGGGCACAGGTAGAGGCGCCATAGACTTCCATGCCGCGTTAGCGGGGAGGCTTAGCAGTAAAGCGGCCAGGATCCCGACGATCGCACGGTAACCACGTACAGTTCTCACTTCCGATACCTTCATTATTGTTCTCCGTTACAAAGTGAATTTTGCGAACGTTTTCGGGGTATAGGTCGCCGATAGTCGTTAGGGCACTTGTCGGGCCAAAGCAGCTAAAGATCGGTTGTTGTTGTTATCAACGACTTACAACCGTTTCTCGTGCTCCTCCAAAGCTTGGAATGCACTGTGCTGCGTGCCGCAACGGGCGATTTTCCTAGATCGGTCCAGAAAATCCTGCGCGGTCACTCTCGTGGGATGGCCAAAGGGCTACGTCGCGATTTGCTTTGCTTAGAATGACGAACGTGGGGTTGACGCGGCGAAAAGCAGGTCGTGCTCTTCTTCTAGATCTTCTGCAATCTCTGCACGTCGTGGACTCCAGGGATTTGCCGCACGCCGTCAATGATTTTCTGGAGGTGCTTCAGGTCGGCGATTTCCAGGACCACATCCACGCTGGCTTGGCCGTTCTGGCTGCGGGCTTCTATGTTGCGGATATTGGTGTCGGCGTCACTGATCAAAGCAGTGATTTGTTTGAGCATACCGAAGCGGTCATCGCATAGAAGAGTGATCTTTACGGGATATGCGACCGCTTTGCCATCTTTGTCGCCGGCCCACCGCACGTCAATGCGGCGGTCGGGTTCGTAGAGAAGATTGGTGACATTCGGACAGTTGATGGAGTGAACGGCAACGCCTTTGCCGCGGGTGACATAGCCGACGATGGCCTCGCCGCGAATGGGGTTGCAACAGCGGGCACGATAGACGAGGAGGTCGCCGTGTCCGCGAACTACGATGGCATTGCTGTCGCCACCGAAGACGCGGCGCACCACGCTGGTGAAACCGTGCGCCGCCGCCTGCTCTTCGGTTTCGGACATCGGTTCAGCGCCGGCGGGTGCGAATTTTGCCAGCACCTGGCGCGCCGAGTACTTGCCGTAGCCGATGCCGGCCATCAAGTCGTCGGGACGGCCAAGTCCGTATTCGCTCGCCGCTCTTTGCAGGTCGGCTTCTTTGATTTCCTTAAGCGAGATGCGGTATTTGCGCGCTTCTTTTTCAATCAGCTTGCGACCGATTTCAATGGCGCGCTCCCTCTGGTGGACGTTGAGCCAGTGCTTGATCTTGTTGCGGGCGCGGGTGGATTTGACGATCGCGAGCCAGTCGCGGCTGGGCTTGTGTCCGGGCTGGGTGATGACTTCGACGATGTCGCCGGAGCGAAGCTTGTGGCGAAGCGGAACCATGCGTCCGTTGACCTTGGCACCGGTGCAGCTGTGGCCAACCTCGGTGTGGATCGAATAGGCGAAGTCGATGGGCGTGGACTCGCGCGGCAAAACCAGGACTTTGCCCTTGGGCGTGAAGGTGTAAACCTCTTCCGGGTAGAGATCGACTTTCAGCGTGGAGAGGAATTCGTTCGGGTCGGAGACGTCGCGCTGCCACTCGACAACCTGGCGGAGCCAGGCGAGACGCTGCTCGTCCTCGGCGGAGACGGCGCCATCTTTGTATTTCCAGTGTGCGGCGATGCCTTCCTCGCACATCTTGTGCATTTCTTCAGTGCGAATCTGTATTTCGAAGGTTTCGCCGGTCGCGGTAATTACCGAGGTATGCAGCGACTGATAAAGATTGGGCCGCGGCATGGCGATGAAGTCCTTGATACGGCCGGGCACGGGGCGCCACAGATTGTGGATGATGCCGAGAACGGCGTAGCAGTCCTGCACCGAGTTGGTGATGACGCGCATGGCGTAGAGGTCGTAAACCTGGTCGACGCTGATGCGCTGGCGCAGCAATTTCTTGTGGATGCTGTAGAGGCGCTTGATGCGGCTCTCGACGCGGCCGGTGATACCGGCCTCCTTGAGGCCGTCGCGCAGCACGGCCTCGACGCGGGTCATGAAAACTTCGCCGGCTTTGCGACGCGACTCGACGGCGATGCGGACCTGCTCGTGTCCGATGGGATCGACGTATTTGAAACCGAGATCTTCAAGTTCGCCGCGAATCTTGCCCATGCCGAGACGGTGCGCAATGGGAGCATAGATTTCCAGCGTCTCGCGGGCGATTTTCTGCTGGCGCTCGGGATCGAGATGTTCGAGCGTGCGCATGTTGTGCAGACGGTCGGCGAGCTTGATGAGGATGACGCGGATGTCATCGACCATCGCGAGCATCATCTTGCGAAGGTTCTCGGCTTGCGCTTCTTCCCGAGTGGAGAAGTCGATTTGGCTGATCTTGGTGACGCCCTCGACGATGTGGGCAACTTGTTCGCCGAATTCCTGGCGGATTTCAACGGTGGTGACCGAGGTATCTTCGACGGAGTCGTGGAGCAGGCCGGCGGCGATGGAAACCGAATCCATTTTCATGTCGGCGAGAACGTTGCCAACTTCGAGCGGATGCACGAGGTAGGGCTCGCCGGAGGCGCGGGATTGTCCGGCGTGGTGTTTCTGGGAAAATTCGTAGGCTCTTTTGACGAGGTCGAGATCGTCGTTGGGACGGTTCTCTCGCAGCTTCTTCATCAGCTCGCGGAAGCGCGTGACCGTGAGCACGTTGGTCGCAATCTGTTGACGCAACGTCGCCATGATGGATTTTAACTCAGCGGAAAGCTATTTCGCCGCCGAGACGGATAGTCGTGCGGCCTGCGTCCCATTGTTACATTGTGTGTCTAGTTGTCTCCCTATAGAGCAAGTTCTTTAAAGAGAGGCGTTTGGGCTGGTAAATTACGAAAAGGAGATAGGACAGTGGATCGTATTCTTGTGAGTGGAGTTGCGGGTCCGATTGGAGCGGCTCTTCTGTCTTCTTTTGAACCCGAGCTTGAGCCTCGGGGAATGCAGATTGTGCGGTTAGTGCGGAGGCGCACGAAGAGTGGAGCCGAGGTTTCGTGGAATCCTCTCACTCCGCTGTCTCCGGTAAAGGTGTCGGGGTTCGATGCGGTAGTCCACTTGGCCGGGGAAAGCATTGTGGGACGTTGGACCGAAGAAAAGAAAAAGGCGATCCGCGAGAGTCGCGTACAGGGAACTCGAAACCTGGCTGCGGCGTTGGCCGAGAGCGAAGCGAAGCCGTCCGTATTAGTGTGTGCCTCCGCAGTCGGGTTTTACGGGACTCGGGGTGACGACCTTCTACGCGAAGACAGCGCGAGTGGGCGGGGATTTCTGCCTGAGGTTTGCCGTGAGTGGGAGGACGCCTGCCAAATTGCAACCGAGGCCGGCATCCGCACGGTGAACATCCGGATGGGCTTGGTGCTGAGCGCAAAGGGCGGAGCGCTCGGGAATATGCTGAAGCCCTTCAAACTGGGGCTGGGTGGCCGGATGGGATCTGGTCATCAGTGGTGGAGTTGGATTCATGTGGATGATGTCGTGCGGGGAATTCATCACGTGATCCGCACCGCATCGCTATCTGGGCCAGTGAATTTCGTGGCGCCGAATCCGGCGCGCAATGCAGAGTTTACGAAGGTGTTGGCCTCGGTTCTGGGACGGTCTGCATTTTTCCCGGTGCCAGAATTTGCGCTTCGACTGGCTTTCGGCGAGATGGCCGCGAGTGAATTATTGCTCGCCAGCCAGCGGGTTCTGCCTGAGAAACTCACAGCCAGCGGGTATACATTCCGTTTTCGCGAGTTGAGGGCGGCACTGGAGAATCTTCTCTGAGGAGCCGCAACCCCTTTTGGTGGTGGAGAGCCGGGCGTCCCCGCCCAGCCACCGAATTGCAAGACGGGCGAGACGCCCGTCCCTCCACCGTATGACTCATCGCTGGATCTAGACTTAGATGATGACCACGTTCACCGGCTTGGAGGCAATGCCGTTGGCAACGACCTCCAAGTGGCTGGCTCCCAGTTCGATTCCGGCGGGAACATCGAAATGGGTGGTAACAATAAGCGAACCGGTGGCCACGCCCATCGAGCTGTGGGTGTGAGTGCGGGCGTAGAAGACATGGCCGGTAGCGAGGTTTGTGATGCGAACCAGCGGATAGTTGCTGGCCGACTGGGCATCGTCACCGTAGGCGGCGCCCTGTGAGAATCCGTTCAGCTGCGTACCCTTCAGCGCGAAGGTTAGGCCGTGGGTGAGAGTCGCAAGGACGCGCGTGATGGTGGGCGCCCAAGCCGGGTTCGGGGACCCTGGGGAAGCATAGAGCTCGACGTCCGTGGAGCCATCGGTAAGCAGGATTTGTCCGGTCGGCAACACCAGCATGCGGCCATAAAAGGAGGTATTGCTGGGGGAGTTCGGTGTCTTCGCCACTTCCGTGAAGTTCGTGCCATTCCACTCGAAAAAATGCACGCCCGACTTGAACACGCCTGGGCTGGTCATGCAGAGCACATTTCCATTCGGCAGAAGAGCGGCGGGACCGTCGGCGATATCCAGTTGCTGAAGGCCGACCTTCGGAAAGTCCGGTGCGGCAGACCAGGTTGAAGTGACCGAATTAAAGACAGCATTGTGGCCGGTTGCGCCCGTGTACAGAACCGTTCCGTCGGGGCGCAGGACCGCGGGCCCAAGCTCGTGGGAACCAGGGTCGGTGAGTTGGACGATGGTGCTGCCGGCAGAGGACCAGGAACCAGTTGCTGGATCGTAGATCTCGGAGTTTGTGCTCCCGTTATTGGCATCCACCGTGAGCACTTTGCCGCCGGGCAGCAGAGTCCAGCCTTCTTCATCGTTAACGTCAGCTTTGCCGGCGCCGGTTGCAGTCCAAGTCAGGGTCGCGGCATTGAGCAAGGCTTCCTCGGTTGTGCAGCAGTTGGCCACCATCATGGTGCCGTTGCCAAGAACCACGCTCTGCGCATCGCCGACGTAGCTCCAACTCGACGGATGAGTAAGTTTTCTCCACGTGTTGGCTTTCGGGTTATAGATAGCGCCGAGCGTCGTCCAAACCGGGCTCCCGAAGTTGTATTCTCCGCCGAGAATCGCCAAACGTCCGCTGGGCAATACGGCTGAAGCGTAGTACAGGGGAGCATATCCTGCAGGGAGCGAGGCCAGTTTGGACCACGTACCGTTCTGATAACTTCCGTTGGCATCAGGAGTCAGTGCCCACCAGTCTTGCGTGCCAGTGTCCTGCACCATCACCCTGCCGTCGGTGAGAATGAAAGCTGTACTTGCCGAGAAGGTTGGTTGATTCGTCAGGGGGGTCCAGGTCTGGGCGCCGGCGATGCTGAGTCCGGCCAGCAGAATCACACATATGACAATGACTGTGCGCAAAGCTCTCATTCTTAATTCCTCTCAAAACTCAAAAAATCTGGAATGCTTCCCTTCAGCGGGGTGGTCGGGAATGGTGGGGAAGCCAGGGACCCGAGCCGAACCAGCGGAGTCTACCATTGAACAGGGAAACACAATACGCGATTCGTGCCATCTGGCAAGTTTTAACGGGAGCTTAGAGAAAGAAAATGTGAAACACTTTGCATTTTATGGGTGATGATCATGCTGTTTCGGCGCGACTTGCACTCGCAGATCACTTCTGCTCAAGACCAGTTCTATTCTGGGTGCTCTGACGATTGGAGATGAGTGCGCGTGATGCGGTCGTGCCAGCACAATCCGTCCTGGTCAAGAACGCACCAGAAATATCCCAGTCCGGCAGAAAATGCGGAGAGAAATGACGCCAGCACGCGCCAGCGCCGCGCGCGGCGATTGAGAGGAGAGCCGTCAAACCCAGCCAGCCGCAGCCGGGTGGCTCGCAGTCCGGGAGTCGAGCCGGTGTACACCACAAGCAGGAATTTGTAAGCCGCCCAGAGCAGGACCGCAATCATCCCGAACGCACCGGCGAGCATCGGCAGCGGTCCGAGCAGTTCAGAGCCGGGGTTCAGGCGCAGAAAGATTGCGGCAAAAGCTGCCACGCACATTGCCAGGACAACTCCATCCACCAAGGCCGCCAGCGCGCGCCGGGCAATCGATGCGGACGGAAATGCGCATGGATGGGGGAAGTCCTCGCCAGCTCGCCTGTCGGGCTGTTCTTGCTGCGCAGGTTCCATCAGCATTCCGCCCAATGCGGGAGGCGGCGGCAGAATTTCCGGGACTTCCACTATGCGCGGACGCTCATGGTCAAAGACGGGATCGGCCAGGTCGCTCGGGCGAAAGACCGGGATTGCGGCGCAGCGCGGGAACTCAATCACCTTGGCGGACTGCTCCGGCATCTGCTCCGGAGATCGGTGCCGGCCTTGCTCCAATGTCTCGCGAGGGTCGGGGAGGGCTGGCGTCCCAGCGGCGGCGTAATCTTCTTCTATGCGGAACGTGAAATCCTGCCCGGCTCGCGTTGCAGTCGCAACCGCCATCGATCCACTGGACGGCGCAAGTCGGGACCAACTCTCGGGCGAATCAAAAGGCAGGAGCAGAGATGGATAGCGCGGAGTCCGGGGCTTGCGACGCGTGCGATAGCGTGCGAGGCGGGTGGCAACCTCGACGCGCCAGGAATCAGAATTCGGATCGGTGTTCGGATCAGAATTCGGTTTGGTGTTCGGACAAACGTTCGGTTGAGCGTTCGGATCCGAGGAAGCAGGTTCAGCGACGGCCAGGTTGCGCGCCGGCTCGGCGGCATCGGTGACGCAGAGGTGCCCTGTGACGATGGGATCGCCGCCGGTCGAACTGCTCGTCAATCCGGTTGTCATCAGTCCGGCCTTCATCATTCCGGTGGTCGTGTCAGGTCGTCGTATGCAAGTCACGAAGAATGCCAGTAGCCAGAGCCAGGCCTGGCACGATAGCCGGAGACCGCAAAAATGCGCAGCTTTGCTTCGCCTGCCGCTCGCGTGCTAAGGTCAGTTCGTTCCCGTTGGCAGACCGGCTGGCGGAGCGCACGCGCGCCGTGCAGATCACCCGCTAATGGTCATCCGCTAATGATCACCCGCTCTCGAATCTTTATCACGGCCGCATTGGTCTGTCATCTGCTTCTCGCTTCTCGGATAGTAACCAGCCAGACGCTGCCCCCCGCCGCCGCGACCGTCTCTTCGCCTGAGACGGCTCCCAGTACGGTCCCGGCCCTGCCTTCAGCACCAGTCGGCCAGACTGCAGAAGAGGTTACGATCCGGGCTGTGCAACAAGAGAAGGATGGGTCCATCTACCACCTGCGGGGCAGAGTGGAAATTCACTATCGCACTTACATCCTGTACGCGGATCAAGTCACCTACAATACGGACACGGGAGACAGCGAACTGGAGGGTCATGTCGTGCTGGACGGCGGCCCTTACGACGAGCACGTTGAAGCTAGTCATGGCACTTACAATGTCCGGACGGAAACCGGAACTTTTTATAGCGTAATTGGAACCGTGGGATTCCGGTTGCGGAGATCCCGGTACGTGCTTACCACCTCCAATCCATTTGCCTTTACTGGGAAAGTTGTCGAGAAACACGGCCCCGACCACTATCTGGTGCGGCAGGGCTCGGTCACAACCTGCGAGCTGCCGCGTCCGAAGTGGCAATTCAACGCAACGCATATTTCGGTGGACGTGGATGGCAGCGCCAAAATTTACAACAGCGACTTCCGGCTGATGGGCATGCCGGTGTTCTATTTTCCGTTTGTGACCCATCCCGTTCAGAAGCAGCAGCGCCAGAGCGGTCTGTTGATTCCGAGTTTCGGCAACTCGTCGACCAAAGGAAAGATCGCCGGCGAATCCGTGTACTGGGTCTTCAATCGCAGCATGGATGCCACGGTAGGCGCCGAATATTTTTCCCAACGCGGCTGGTTTCAACGCGGGGAATTCCGCGCTCGCCCGAGCGACAGCTCCTACCTGTACTTCAACTACCAGGGAATAGTGGATCGCGGCATCGGCAATCCTCGGCAGGATCAAGGCGGGGAGGACGCACATTTTGTTGCCGAGCGCGCGTTCGGGACTTTCCGCGGCGTCGCGAATGTCGATTATTTAAGTTCGTTCGTTTTCCGCATCGCCTTCACCGATGTGTACACTCAGGCCATCGACTCGGAAGTGAGGTCGCAGATCTTCCTCTCCAATACGACCAACGGATTTCACTTCAATGCCCTGGCGGAACGCTACCAGAACTTCGAAGTTTGCATTCCGGAACCGGGAACGCACACCTGCCCCACACTGACGCAGACCGAACTGATCCGGATTCTGCACACACCAAGTTTTTTCATCTCTGGTGAGGAGCGGCAATTGGGAAATACGCCGCTGTACTGGTCATTCGAGAGCGCGGCCGAGGGCTTGCAGTTGCGCGAACCCTCGCAGGGGAGTGGCCTCGGCCTTCGCACCGGTCCTCTGGTGGGCCGGTTCGATCTGGCGCCATCCGTTGCGATGCCGTTGCAATTGCACGGATGGTCGTTCCGTCCTGGACTTACATTGCGGGATACGTTCTACACGCAGGAATTCGATCCGGCATTGGCCGCAGCGACGGGAAAAGCTGCCGACGACGTTCTGAATCGCAAATCGCTGGAAGCTTCGTTCGAAGTGCGCCCACCGGCATTGTCGCGGGTCTTCGATCATCCCTGGCTGGGACGAAAATGGAAGCACGTGATTGAGCCGCGTATGAAGTACGACTACGTAACCGGAATAAACAACTTCGCCAACATTCTGCGCTTCGATGCCACCGACGTCCTGACCAACACCAATGAAATCGAGTATTCGCTGGTGAATCGTATTTACGCCAAGCATGTAGATCCGAACGCCAAGGATTGCGATCAGCAGGGCATGAGAACGCTGACCATCGGCGGCGTCCCGCAAGTCGGGGCGGTGCCGTGGGAACTGCCTCCGAATCCAGACACTCAACCCTGTGCCGCGGGCCCGCGGGAGATCTTGAGTTGGGAGGTCGGCCAGAAATATTTTTTCGATCCCACATTTGGGAATGCGCTGGTGGCGGGGCAGCGGAACGTGTTTACGACAACTGCGGATTTTACGGGCATAGCGTTTCTGAATTCGGAGCGGCGTTTCGCTCCTATCATTTCCCGCCTGCGCATCGAAACCAGCCCGCGTACGAATACGGAGTGGGACCTCGACTACGACCTTAAGGCCGGCCGTATCAATTCCAGTATGGCGCTGGTGAACTACTACTACGGCCCATTTACGGTGGGGGGAGGGGATGCCTTCCTGCGAGTGATCAACAATTCCCAGGGAACGTCACTGGCGGGCGCTGGCGATTTCCACCAGTTGCGCGTGTTGTTTGGCTACGGTCAACTCAACAAGCGAGGCTTCAGTGCCGCCAGCAGCTTCGGCTTTGACGCGAACCATGGTTCGTTGCAGTATGCAACGGCGCAGACCAGTTACAACTGGGACTGTTGCGGCCTGAGCCTGGAATACCGCCGCTTTGCGCTGGGGTCGGTGCGTAACGAGAATCAATATCGTTTCTCGTTTACCCTGGCGAACGTGGGAGCGTTCGGCAACCTCAGACGCCAAGAACGGCTCTACTAGTCACGGATCGCGTAGGGACAGCCGCCCTCGGCTGTCAAACCGAGCGGAGCTCGCCGCGCACCGAGACTGAGAACCGGGAACTGAGAACTTTTTTCGTACATAATAGATGTAGTGAACACTGCGTCCACCCTCGACCAGAAAGCTGAACGCCTACGCCAGATCCTCGCCAGCGACGGTCGCCTGATCGTCGCCTACTCGGGTGGCGTGGACTCCGCTTTTCTTGCCTGGATGGCGCATCAAGTCCTGGGCGGCCAAATGCGCGCCGTAGTTGCCGATTCCCCCAGCCTGGCGCGGACTCATCTCGAAGAAGCGCTCGCTTTTGCGCACGACCGCGAAATTCCGGTGGAGGTTGTGGAAACGCAGGAACTGGAAAATCCCGCCTACATCCGCAACGATGCCATGCGCTGTTTTCACTGCAAGGACGAATTGTTTACCGTCCTCGAGCGCTACCGCGAGACCTACGGATTCGACACCATCGCCTACGGAGTCAATGCCGACGACGAAGGCGATTTCCGGCCCGGACAGCAAGCCGCGCACCAGCATCATGTTCTGGCGCCGCTGCTCGAAGCCGGTCTGACCAAAGCTGAAATCAGGGAACTGGCGCGACAGGCGGATCTGCGGGTATGGGACAAGCCGGCGTCCGCCTGCCTTTCCTCGCGTCTGGAATACGGACGCGCGGTTACGCCCGAAGCGCTGAACGTTATCGAGCGGGGCGAAGACACACTGCGGGCCCTGGGATTCCGGCAATTCCGCGTGCGCCATCACGGGGAGATCGTGCGCATCGAGATTGCGCGTGAAGAACTGCCCCGCGCTTTGACCGCCGAGATGGCCCGCGAGTTTACCGCCGTGTTCAAAAGGCTTGGATTCAAATTCGTAACTCTTGACCTCGAGGGATTCCGTTCCGGCTCGATGAATCAACTGTTGAGTGCCGAAGAGTTGCTCAGGGGCTTGAAGAATAATTCTCCGTAGAGACGCGGCTCGCCGCGTCCTCGCATTGTCGCCCCGGCCAAAACGGGGCCAACTCCGTCCCTACAAGACAACCGGAGTAACTTCGGGAGCCTTCATGCCATGAGATAATCAAGCGTTTGCTCATGTTCAGGCGGTTTCTATTGATGATAGTGCGGCGCGCGTTTCTGGTTCTTCTATTGGTCTGCCTGGGCTGCTCGGCCCAATCCCCTTCCTCTTCCTCCCTTCCTCCCGGTCCTGCTCCACCTGCGGACATCGTGCGCACAGTCGAGCGGCAGGTGCGGGCGCATTATTCCCTCCCCGCCGACGTAAAAGTGATCGTGGGAACACTCCGGTCGAGTGAGTTTGCGAACTATGACGCGCTGACGGTTACGTTTGCCAGTCCCCATAAAAAACAGGAGTTCGAGTTTCTGCTTTCCCGCGACCACAAGACGCTGGCGCGCCTGACGAAGCTGGATCTGACCAGTGATCCGTACGCTGAGATCATGAAGAAGATTGACGTAAGCGGGCGCCCGTCGCGCGGCAACAAAGATGCCAAGGTGACGGTCGTCAATTATGACGACTTCGAGTGTCCGTTCTGTTCACGCATGCACGCGACACTTTTCCCCGGACTTTTCAAGGAATATGGCGATCGCGTTCTTTTCATCTACAAGGATTACCCCCTCGAAGAAATCCATCCCTGGGCCGTGCACGCGGCGGTGAATGCCAATTGCCTGGGCGCGCAAAACGGTGATGCCTACTGGGACTACGCCGATTACCTGCACGGCAATCAGCGCGCAATCAGCGACGAAAAAGGCCGCGACGGCCAGAACGCGGAACTCGATAAGCTCGCCACTCTGCAGGCTCAGAAGCATAGCCTCGACGTTGCGAAATTGCAGGCTTGCGTCAAAGCGCAGGATGACAAGGCCGTGCGCGCCTCGCTGCGTGAAGGAGAAACAGTTGGAGTAGACGCAACTCCGGCTATGTTTGTAAATGGACGGAAACTGGACGGAGCCGTGCCTGCGGACGAGATACGACTCGCGCTCGACGAGGCGTTGAAGGATGCCGGAATTGCGCCTCCGGAGCACAAGCCGGCCGCCGCGGAGGCAAAGACTCCGCCGGTTGCGCCATCGAAGTAAGTTGTGGTTTTAGATCGCTTGCGTTCTGCGCATCTCCTGCGATTGACGCCGTGGATCGACTCGCCGTTGGGGCGGAGGAAAGAAATTGGAAAATCGTAACTGGTTGAAGCGAGCGGGCCTGGTCATAGTCATCGCCTTTCTGTTGCTTGGGCTGTCAGGTTGTGACCGCAACCGCAGCGGGGGCGACGTCATGTCCTCGGTCAATGGGCGGAAGATTTATCGCAGCGAAGTTGACAAGTATTACGCCAACCAGACGGCGGGTTCCGATCAGCAGCCGGCGGGCGAGCAGGCGGTGAGCCTTCGACTGAGCATTCTGAATGAGCTGATCGAGACGGAAATCCTGATGCAGCGCGCGGAGAAGCTCGGGCTGCTGGCGACGGACGAAGAAGTGGACCGCAAACTGAACGAAATCAAGTCGCCTTACACCGCTGAAGAATTTAACAAGCGCTTGCAGGACAAGAAAATATCGCTCGATGACTTCAAGCGCGACCTGCGGCGCTCACTCACCCGCGACAAGGTATTGAACAAGGAGATCACCTCGCGCATCAACATCACCGACCAGGATGTCTCCGGCTACTACAACGATCACAAGGCGGAGTTCAACCTGATCGAAGCGCAGTATCATTTGGCGAAGATCATGGTTTCAGGAGTGGGGAGCGCGCAGATCCACAACCTGCAGAACAGCAAGGCGCAGAACGCAGTCGAGGCGGGCAAGAAAATCCAGATGATCGCCAATCGCCTCGATAGTGGCGACGATTTCGCTACGATGGCGATGAATTATTCCGAAGACCCGGAGACCAGCAACAACGGCGGCGATTTAGGAATGGCTCCAGAATCCGCACTCAAGAACGCCGATCCGGCAACTCGCGAAGCGGTCATGAAGCTCAAGCCGGGGCAATTCACGCCGGTGATTCCGATGATCAATCCGACCAATCATCAGCCCTACGCTTACATGATCGTGAAATTGATTTCCAAGGAGCCCGCGGGCCAGAGGGACTTGAACGATCCGCGGGTGCAGCAGGCCATCCGCCAGCAGTTGCGCGACCGCCGCGAGCAGTTGTTGAAAGCGGCATACTACGAAACCCTCCGCGACGATGCCAAAGTCACGAATTACTACGCGGAACAAGTGCTGAAGAACGCGGGAGCGGTCAAGTAGGTCTCGGCAGTTAACTCTTGTAGAGACGGGGCAAACCGCGTCTCTAAAGGCAATTATTGGGCGTCCAGCTTCTTCGTCAAAACTTCATTCACCAGCTGAGGGTTGGCTTGACCCTTCGACGCTTTCATCACCTGCCCCACGAAGAATCCGATCATAGTCTTCTTGCCCGCGCGATATTGCTCCACCTGTTTCGGATTCGCCGCGATTATTTCATCTGCGAGTTTCTCCAGAGCCGAGGTATCCCGCGATTGCTCGGGACGCCCTTGCGCTTCGTAAACCGCTGGGAAGTCCTGGTTGCGTTCGAACGAGAGGTCATAAAGATCTTTGAGCATCTTGCCTGAGATTGCGCCTGACTCGACCAAATCGGCCGAAGTCGTAACCCCAGCCATCGAAATTGGCGACTGCTCGAGTTCAAGGCCGTACGCTTTCAGACGTCCGAGTAATTCGCTCTGCACCAGATTGGCGACGCGCTTCGGATTCTTTGCCGTGCGCGCCGCGGACTCAAACTGATCGGCCAGCGCTCGCGTCAGCGTCAGCGTGTGAGCGTCGCCCGCAGTGATGCCGTATTCCTTCATCATGCGCTGGCGTCGCGCCTCCGGAAGCTCGGGCAGGCCGGCGCGGACTGCCGCTTGCCATTTCTCATCCACCACCAGAGGAAGCAAATCGGGCTCGGGAAAATACCGGTAGTCGTGCGCCTGCTCCTTCGAGCGCATGCCATAAGTCTTGCCTTCGTTCGAGTTATAAAGCCGCGTTTCCTGCGTGATTCTCCCACCGGCCTCGATGACGCCGATGTGGCGCTCGATCTCGTACTCCAGCGCCTGCTTGATAAAGCGGAACGAGTTGACGTTCTTGACCTCGGTTTTCGTGCCGAATTCTTTCTGTCCGCGAGGCCGCACGCTGATGTTCGCGTCGCAGCGCAGCGAACCTTCTTCCATGTTGCAGTCGCTGACGCCGGTGTAGAGGATGACTTCTTTGAGCCGAGTAAGGTACTCGTAAGCTTCCTCGGGCGATCGCATGTCGGGTTCGCTGACGATTTCGGCGAGAGGCACGCCGGTCCGATTGAGATCGATGGCAGTCTTCGAGGCAGCGTCGGCGAAGCCCTCGTGCAGACTCTTGCCCGCGTCTTCTTCGAGGTGCAGCCGGGTAATGCCGATTTTCTTTTTGCCGCCGGTCGTCTTACCGTCGTTCCTACTGTCGTCCAAGTCGAGTTCGATGAATCCGAACTCCGCCAACGGCTTGTCATACTGCGAGATCTGGTAACCCTTCGGCAGGTCAGGGTAAAAATAGTTTTTGCGCGCGAAGATGGAAACTTCGTTGATACGGCACTCCAAAGCCATAGCTGCCAAAACCGCGAATTCCACAGCCCTCCGGTTCAGAACCGGCAAAGCTCCCGGAAGTCCGAGACACACCGGGCACACGTTCGTGTTGGGCGGATCGCCAAAACGAGTGGAGCATGAGCAAAAGATTTTCGATGCAGTCAGCAGTTGTACGTGGACTTCGAGTCCGATGACCGCCTCGTATTTCGCGAGTAAATCCTCGGACACGGCTGAAGTAGTCGCCATATCGGGAGATTATAGCTGGCCTAACTGGTGGAGCGCCGGGCGCGCCGCCCAGCCACGATGCTGTCCACCTCGGATCCTCTCAGCACGACGCCCAGGACGGACGAGATGCTCGCAGTTCCATCGAAGAGATGCTTACGGTTTCTTCGCTTCCGGCGCGCTCAAGTACTTCTCCATCGGGATTTCGAAATACATCAGCTCACCGCCCTTCCCGTCGTGGACTCCCGTCAGATAGAAGCTGGCGCCGGCCAGCGGATTCGAGATGTTAGCGATATCGAAAAACAGAAAACCACGTGCCGTAGAATGCGGTTCCACGGCCTTAGCGCCAAACTGAGCCTGCTCGATTTCGTCCCACGTCTTGCGGTCCACTCCTCCTTTGACTTCTTTTCGCGGCAGCGGAATCGGCAGCGTATTCGGCCTGTCGTTCCGCGAAGGATGCGAAAGCCGGCGCGCCAGATCTTCTGTAGTGGACGGGAACAGCTTGCTGCGGTCTTTGGTATTCAACTGCGCCTTCATGCCGACGAGCGAGACGGGCTGATCACCGTCGTTCGTGATTACGAAGAAGACCGGCATATAACCATGATTGCGGTAGTTGACGCTGAAAATCGAAGCTTTGTCCTCGACATCATACGGATCGACCGCAACCGCAACTTTTTCCAGGGGATGGTCGTCATGCGCCGGGTAGGAGCGGGCGGGCTGCGCCGCGGGCATGGCAAAGTCTTTTGCCGCAATCGCTGCCAGGCAGCAGAGCAACACAAAAGCAGAGACTGCCGCAAAACGCGGCAACGGAGGCATCAGCGCGCGAGGTGATTCTTGCTTACCTGCATTATGCATATGTGAATTATAGGATGCCGAATTATAGGCTGCCGTCACCGCAAGACGCGCTGTCCCGTCGCCGTCCCGTCTCTATCGAAGATGAGATTTTGGCCCCCCATTTAGAATGGGGCTTCTTTCATGTACGCATTCTATAGTGCGCTGCTCGCGTTTTTCCTGGCGCTGACGCTGCCCTACTGGCTGCTGCAGATGATGCGGCACGGCAAGTATCGCGCAGGGTTGCGACAGCGGTTCGGCGCCGTCCCGCCCGCTCTCGCCGGTCGCGGCGAGAAACCCGCAATCTGGGTGCACGCGGTTTCAGTGGGCGAGGTTGTAGCATCGAGCGCGGTCGTTGAGGCATTGCGACAGAAATTTTCGTCCCATCGGGTACTGGTTTCAACGACCACCAGCACGGGACAGAAACTCGCGGCGCAACGCTTCGGCGCGGAGAACGTTTTCTACTTTCCCCTGGACTTCGCTTGCGCCATCCGGCCTTACCTCGACGCCTTGCAGCCGGAACTCGTGGTCATCGCCGAAACTGAATTCTGGCCAAATTTTCTTCGGTGTGCCAAGCGCAGTGGGGCTCGCATCGCTGTTATCAACTGCCGCATTTCTGACCGCTCGTTTCCCGGCTACAAGCGGTTCCGCTTCTGGCTGCCGAAATTGTTGAAGAAGACGCTCGCGAACGTCGATGTCTTTTTGGCTCAGACAGAGGAAGACCGGAAGCGTCTGGTAGAAATTGGCGCGCCGGAATCTAAAGTTACTGTCGCCGGAAACCTGAAATTCGATGTAGCTCCGCCGCCATCGCCGAAGATCGTTGCCAGTCTCCGAGAGAGCTTCACCCACTCCGGAGCGAGCCCAATTCTGGTCTGTGGCAGCACGCTCGAAGGCGAAGAAGGATCTCTGCTTTCGGCGTTTCGCAACATCCTGGTCAACCATCCGAAGGCGGTGATGATCCTTGCACCCCGCCATCCCGAGCGATTTCCCGAAGTGGCAGCACTCGTCGAGAAACTCGGCTTCCGGATGTGGCGGCGCTCTTTGTGGAGCGGCGAACCACTCGCTGGCGGCGTGTTTCTAGTCGATAGCATCGGAGAGCTGGCTGCCGTCTATTCGCTGGCTACCATCGCCTTCGTCGGTGGCAGCCTGGTGCCACGCGGCGGACACAATATTCTTGAGCCTGCGCTCTATGGCGTTCCCATCGTCACCGGTAATCACTACGAGAATTTTCGCGACGTCGTCAACTTCTTTGCCAGCCGCAATGCGGTCCGCCTCGTTGGACTGGCGGAGCTGCCGCTGGTCTTGATGGAATTGATCGAAAACGGCAACGAACGGACGACGCTCGGCCGGAATGCGCTGGCGGCGCTCGAATCACAGCGCGGCGCTACGGCGAGGACAGTCTCGGCACTCCTCCATCTGATGGGGAAAGAATCGCGCGAGGGCTCGGCATGAATCCGCTCACTGCACTTTACGGCGCCGCCACGGCGCTGCGAAACACCCTGTACGATCGCAGCTTGCTGTCGTCGCGACAGCTGGAGCGGCCCGTGGTCAGCGTTGGGAATCTGTCGGTGGGTGGTTCGGGCAAGACCCCATTCGTGATTGCGCTGGGCGAACGGTTGAAGGCGCGCGGCATTCGTTTCGACGTGCTCGCGCGCGGATATCGGCGCAAAACTCGCGGCGTTTTGGTAGTTGAGACCAATGGCAATGCCGCCGACTTCGGCGACGAGCCGCTGCTGATCGCGGGCAGGCTGGGCGTTCCGGTTGTCGTCGGGGAAAGCCGTTATGATGCAGGCCGAATCGCCGAGCAGAAATTCGATTCGCAATTGCACGTCCTCGACGACGGCTTCCAACATCGTTCGCTGGCTCGTGACTTCGACATCATACTGATGACAGAGCGCGACTTCGACGACCGGATGCTACCCTCGGGGCGGCTGCGCGAGCCGCTGTCCTCGCTGCAACGGGCGGATGCGATCGTGCTTCCGCAAAACTTTCCTGGGAAGAACTTTTCTGTGCATGACCTGACGATCGAAAGCCTTGCTCGGCAAGGAAAATTTATCTGGAGCGTGAAACGCGAATTTGCCGCGCCGGATGCGCCCGCCGAGCCGATTGTTTTCTGCGGTATCGCGAGGCCGCGGCAGTTCTTCGCCCAGGTACGCGCCGCCGGCATCACGCCGGCGGCGGAAGTCGAGTTTCGCGACCACCATGCCTATAACAGAAGTGACATCGAGCGCCTGCTTGCCCTGCAAGGCACCCTCGGCGCCGGCGGTTTCCTGACCACTGAAAAAGATGCGATCAATCTAGGACTACTGCAGGCGGAGCTCGATCCGTTGGCGGTCGGCGCGCTCAGCCTTACGCTCGAGCATCCCACTGACATCGTGGATGCCATTTTGGCCAGAACCATTTTCGCAAAATCAGGGAACTGAAGCCCCGCTCATGAGAAAATCTTGGGTTGCGCCACATGACTAATAATTGATGACAAAACATACCAAAGAAAACGGCCGCCTCCGGAAGATCGTCGAATCTTTTCCCAAGCTGACGGTAACCGTCCTCGCGGATCTGGTCGCCGATGAGTTCGTGTTCGGCGAGATATCTCGCGTCTCGCGCGAAGCACCCGTGCTGATTTTGAAGCACCGCGATCGCAAGATCGTCCCCGGCGGCGGCGCCAATGCGATCTGCAATCTCGCCGACCTCGGAGTGAACGTCTTACCGGTGGGCGTCGTGGGTGACGACGAGCCGGGAAAGCTGCTAATGCGCGCTTTCCGCCACAAGCGCATTCCGGTCAGCGGAGTTTTGAAAGACAAGAGCTACACCACCGTGACCAAAACGCGCATCCTGGCCGGATTCGCGCACACTGCCGGACAACAGGTCGTGCGCCTCGATCGCGAGCCCAGTGAAGGCCCCAATGGGCATCTGCGCCGCGAACTCGTACTCGCTGCCCGCGAATATTCCCGGGCTTCCGACGCGTTGCTGATTTCCGACTACGGATACGGCGCCGCCACGCCGACCTTGCTGAATGTAATTCGGGAAAAGCGCTGGCTGGACAAGGTTCCCGTGACGCTCGACTCGCGCCATCGCATGCTGGAGTTTTCCGGCGTCACCGCCGCCACGCCGAATGAATCTGAGGTCGAAGAAGTTCTCGGCATCCGCATCGGCAATGACTGGGAGCGCCTTCTGGCCGCCGGCGACCAGATCGCCGGCGAGATGAATCTGGATTCACTGCTGATTACGCGGGGCAAGGATGGCATGGTGGCTTTCCCGCGACGCCACAAGCCGATCGATATTCCGATCCATGGCAGCGATGAAGTTGCCGACGTGACTGGCGCCGGCGATACCGTCATCGCGACCTTCACTGCCGCGCTGGCCGCCGGCGCAACCACCGAAGAGGCCGCCCACCTGGCAAACTACGCGGGCGGCATCGTGGTCATGAAGCGTGGGACGGCCACAGTCAGCCAGCAGGAATTACTGGAGGCACTAGATAAGACGCCGCCGGTCGCGCGAGAACATTAGCCAGGGACGCAAGTACGGTTCGTATCAGGGCACAGGGTTCGTATCAGGGCACGCCTTCAGGCGTGCCGAAAAGTGCCGAGTTAGAAAGCGCCTTTAGGCGCTGAGGCCGAGCGGGATTTGCGCAGCCCCTGAAGGGGCATCTGGTTTCGAAGACTTTCGGCATCGCTGAAGCGATGCCCTGATACGAAGCCAATGCTTTCAGCGGCCTGCTGAATCGAGATCATTGAGCACACCACTCCATCAGAAGATTGTTTCGCGCGATGAACTTCAGCGGCGTGTGGCGGACTGGCGGCGTGCCGGCGATCGCATCACGCTGGCTAACGGTGTTTTCGACGTGCTGCACGTGGGCCACGTACGTTATCTGCGTGCCGCGCGTGAACTCGGCGGCAAGCTAATTGTTGCGGTGAACGCAGATGCTTCGGTGCGTGCGTTGAAGGGTGAAGGCCGGCCAGTAATTCCGGCCGAAGAGCGCGCGGAGATTCTGGCGTCGCTGGCGGATGTGGACGCCGTCGTAGTCTTTTCAGAAAAGGATGTGCGCGCGATCATCCGTGAAATACGTCCCGATTTTCATGCCAAGGGCACCGACTACACGGTGGAGAGCGTCCCCGAGCGCGACGAAGTCGAAGCCTGCGAGGGCCGAGTGGTTATCGTGGGTGATCCCAAGAATCACTCGGCGACTGAGATCATCCGTGCGCGCTCGCGGCTGGGACCGCGAAAGTCGTGAGGCCGTGCTAATGACCGACTCCTTTTCTCCTGGGGATGGTCCTCCGCGATTCGATAGCCTGCTCATCGTGCGCCTCAGCGCCATGGGAGACATTATCCACACGCTGCCCGCCGCAGCCGCGTTGCGCCAGTCTTTTCCTCAAGCCACCTTGGGATGGCTTGTCGAAGAACGCTGGGCGGAACTGCTGTGCACGCTGCGCTATCCGAGATCGGGACCGCGCTCTCCGCAGCGCCCGCTCGTCGACCGCGTCCATTCCGTCAACACATCGGAGTGGCGCCACGCGCCCTTCTCGTTTAACACCTGGCAGCAGATGGCCGTAGGATTAAGCCAACTACGCGGAATTCGATATGACGCGGTGATTGATTTTCAGGGCGCGGTCCGTTCGGCATTGCTGGCACGCTGGTCGGGTGCGCCTATCGTCTATGGGAGTACACAGCCGCGTGAGAACGTTGCCAGCATGCTGTACACGCGAAAAGTGCTTCTAAACACGAACGGCACTCATGTCGTTCAACAGGCGATTGCACTGGCGGGAGCGATCGTTCCAACTGCAGTTGTCCCAACACCGATGGCGGACCCTGACGTGGAGCTTCCAGTGGACCCCGATGCGGAGAAGAAAATTGCCGGCCTGACGGCGGATGTACATGACTTCGCAATTCTCAATCCCGGCGCGGGCTGGGGGGCGAAGCGGTGGCCGGCCGAGCGTTACGGACAGGTTGCGAAGGAACTTGCCAAAGATGGATTGTGTTCGCTCATAAACTACGGGCCGGGAGAAGAAGAGCTGGCCGTGTCCGTGGAAGCCGCGAGCGAGGGGGCGGCGCGAAAAATCTCCTGCTCGCTTTCCGAGTTGATCGCACTCACGCGCCGCGCTCGTCTCCTCATCGGCGGCGATACCGGACCGATGCATCTGGCCGCCGCTTTGAAAATTCCGGTGGTCGCAATTTTTGGTCCGACAGATCCGGTGCGCAACGGCCCCTTTGGGACACGATCGGCTGTGCTGCGAAGCGCGAGCAGTTTGACCGATCACAGCCGGCATCGCGAGCCGGAACTAGGATTGCTCAAAATCACCGTCGATGAAGTCGTGGCCGCGGCCCGGAAGCTGTTGCAGAGTCCCATCGCAGAAACTCGCGTTGCAGAATCAGAGTGAATGACGCCAGTGAATGAAGTTTCAGAACCCGGATCGCAACCTTCGCCAACCGCCACCAGCACTTGGTCGCGCGTGGCTCGTCGTATCCGCGTGCCTCTGGGATTTATTTTTGCGGTGGTCTACGTCTGGCTGGCGCGGCCAACGCGAAATTCGCTCATCGCGGGCGCACTGATGTTGCTCCCCGGGCTGGTCTTGCGCGGACTGGCTTCCGGCCACGTGCAAAAAGACAAGCAGCTCACCACCAGCGGCCCCTATGCCTACACTCGCAACCCTCTGTACCTCGGCTCGCTCATGCTTGCCGCTGGCTTCGCTATTGCGGCGCGCAGTTGGTGGATCGTGGCAGTCATGCTCCTGATGTTCGCCGTGATTTATGTCCCGGTCATCGCCGGGGAAGAGCGCTACTTGCGGCAGACGTTCCCCGACTACGACGACTATGCCCGCCACGTCCCGCGCATGTTGCCGCGGCTTACCCCATACGGCAGCCAGCCGAGTGCCTACTCTTCCGCACGCTACTGGAAGCATCGCGAATACGAGGCAAGCATTGGATGCGCGGTAGTACTAGCCATCCTCGTCGTCAAGCTGATCATCAAACCAGTGTGGTAGTCTGCCGTGGAGCATGTGCCGTTTACCTCAGGGGCTAAAGCCCGTCTATTCTGGTGCGCCCCTTCAAGGCACCCGCGGTCTCCTCTCGCTGGCCGGACTGCTCTGCATGATGCTCTTGATCGCGGTCAGTTTGTTGGCGCAGCAGCCCCCGCCCACAGCAAAAACGACAACGATCGGCCCCGCTCCCGTGCAGATCGCGCCTCCGCGTCCCAACTACTCTTTTCCCGATGGAAGGAGCTACGTCTATTCGGTGGAGTGGCACTTGATTACCGCCGGGACCGCTGTCCTGAAAATGGACGCGGTTGGAAACGAACGCAAAGTCACCGCTTCCGCCGAATCCTCAGGAGCTGTTAACGTCATCTTTCCTGTGCACGACCGTTTCGAATCGCGCTTCGATCCCCGGACGTTCTGCTCGCTCTCCATCTTCAAGCACAGCGAGGAAGGCGCGCATAAACGCGAGACGTCGATCCAATTCGATTACGCGCGCAAAAAAAGCACGCTCGATGAAAAGAACCTGAAGACCAGCGAGACCAAACACGTCGAGAACGATCTTGCCGGCTGCGCCACCGACGTCATCACCGGCTTCTATTACCTGCAGTCGCTGCCGCTGCAACCGGGCGCCAGCTACGAGTTCCCGATCAGCGATGGGAAGACGACGATCGTCCGCGCCATCGTTGAGAAGCGCGAGAAGATCAAAGTGCCGGCCGGAACGTTCTCGGCCGTCCTCGTAACCGCCGAGGCCACCTCCGGCCCGCTGCGTTCCAAAGGCAAAGTGTGGGTGTGGTATTCAGACGATGCAAGTCACACGCCGGTACAAATGCGCGCCAAGCTGGGATGGGGCACGCTTCTGTTTCGCCTGCAGAGGATCGAAAAGTAAGTTCTACTTCAGCGCTACCACCGCCTGCTTCGCCTTCGCCACTTCCGGACGCTCTGAACTCGACCCTTCACAAGTCTTGACGAGCACGGCGTAATACTCAGTTGCCTCGGAAGCTTGCCCCGCCATCTCCGCCGCCTGGGCCGCACCATACAGGCTATTGAAGCGATTCGGGAAGAATTTCAAACCAGTCTTATATTCTGCGAGAGCGTCGGTCGGGCGCTTCATCTCGAGCAGCAAGTCGGCGAGCATCTCTCGCGCAGGTATTCCGCCATCGGGTTCGTCTCCGGACGATTCCTGCTTTTCGGAAACAGCGCGCAAGGCGGCAAGGGCAGCTTCATTCTTGCCCTCCGCATGATCCAGCCACGCTGCCGCTTCCTTCTGATCCTGATCCACGGCTTCGGCAGAGCCTTTCTTCTTCTGATCGAGAAGAGTCTTGTGAATGACGTCAATGTGTTCAATATCGGTGCGTGCCTGCGAGACGTTTCCACTACGGGCGGCGCCGATCGCCCGCGCGCAGTAGGTAATGGAAGCATCCCCGGTCTGCGCCTCGGGAACGGGCGTCAGAGAAGCAGCCTCGGTCCAGTGATGCATCTCCAACGCGTAGCGGGCGGGAAACGCGACCAGCGCATAGACACGAGGATCGTATCCCGTTCCGTACATGTCTTTCATCGACGGCATGGCTTTCACTTCTTCGATTACTTTGACCGCATCCGCTTCCCGTCCACTCTGCATATAGGCGGACACAAGGAAATCCATGGCATGGAACTGATGCCCTTCGCCGCCCATGTGCATCGCCGCCGTCTTGCGCGTTGCCGCGATGGACGCCAAATTCGAATTGATGTCGTCCTGCCAGAGTCCGAGTCGAGCGAAGATATGCGATGGCATGTGCAGCGCATGCGGAGCGGCGGGAGCGATCTCTGCGTATCGGCGTGCCGCAGGCAAGCCGAGTTGCGCCAATTGGGGCTTGTCATAGCTGTGGATCAGGTAATGCACAACTCCGGGATGATTGGGCTCGGCGGCGAACAGCTTCTCCACGATGGCGCCGGCCTGCTTGCGGTTGGCAAACGTGGTGTCATTGTCGGGCTCGGCCGCCAGCAGCGAGAGCGCATAAAAAGCAGCCGCCTCGTGGTCGTCCGGATACTTCTGGTACACCTTCTCCATGGCCGCGGAGTAAGCTCGGGCTCGCGCTTCGTGGTCCGCTTTCTTGCTGTTGGAATAGAACGCCTTCAAGGCCAGGATGTAATCGCGCTCGCGGTCAGTCGTCCCGGCCTTCATCTTGCCGGCCTTCTTCAATTCCGCCGAGGCCCGCTTGATGGTTGGTGCGTCCGGTCGATTCCAGAGCTGATGCCACAGGCTCATGGCCTCGCCCCAGTACGCCATGGCGCACTTCGGGTCCTGCTGTTCGACGTCGAGAAAAGTCTTCTCCGACTCTTCGTACCAGAACGAATGCAGCAGCGCGACAGCCTTTTCAAATGTCTTCTGCGCATCCGGAGTACACGACACGGGAAAATGCACCGTGCCCAGTTGTTGCTGCGTAAGCTCCTCGTGATGATGACCTTCGTCAGCCGCCGCCGCGCCGGAGAATGCAGAAGCAATACACAGAACCCAGATCAGTTTGCGCATGGAGCACCCCAGTCGGAGTCTAGTAGGCGAGTTGAGGCGGGGTCAAGGTAGAGGCGGGGTTATACGCATTGAGGGGAAAATGCTACACCTGTACCGGAGGCCAGGGCCGAGGTTGCGCGGGCGAGTAGGGAGGGAACGGGGTCGCGAGGACTATTCGGGCCCGCTTTCCAGGATTCGGGGCGTTGGTCGTGATGCTTTGAATCCAATTAAGTTCCTTGTCGGATGAATTCGTTACGTTCGCTCCTAAAAGAATATTTACACCGGTGTTGTCTTTATTCGGCGCGTACGTAATCGTCGTCAGGTCAACGTTACCGTGAGATTGCCCTTGATTCTGCGCCTTCCTTTAACTATGACTACGGAACCAGCTCAGGGTAAGCATTGGGGTTGAAGTTGGGAACTCGGCAGTTATATTGCGACCGAAAGAACTGAAACTCCCACAATGCTCTCGGGGTTTGCAATGCATCGTCCAGTGGCGCAAGAGTCTCGCAAATCTTCTTCGGCTCGATTGCGGCTTTGGCGGTTCCATTGGCAGACAGCACCTTAATGCCCATGCCGCCATACGAGTGAATAGTCTTGTAGGTTTCAAGAGCCTCGACTTTCGTCGACTCGTCCCAAGACAAATGTGCGGCGGATAGCGAAGTGATGAGCTGCCGCATTTCCGACAAGGAAACATAGGCTGTTCGACCTACATCGGACACCGGCGCTGTATTCGATCGTGGGTCGTTTTTTTCTACAACTCGGAAGAGCAGTGCCACGTGGAAATAGTTGCTCTCGGGGGGCTGGCAAAAAAAGCGTACAACAGAGTCTTTATCAGCGGGCAAGGTCAGGGCATGGCCTTGACTCACGGCATGGCCGGAACTCCACAGTGCGATCATGAGAGTCACGAGAAGTAGGAAGCAAACCCGAGTTACACAATGCACTTTACACATGAAGACCTCCACTTGACCGTCAATTAATTTTCCAAAAAGGAAAGTCGTGTTGCACAACGCCGAGAGCTCGCTGGAGTTCGGCCCCTGTGGCCAGTCTAGGGGGGCTCCCAGTCACCTTGCCATGTTCATCGACACTGTAGCCCCAAGTCATTGCTCCCTTTGCATGAAATGATTGCTTTGTTGCATTGGCACTGACGGGTGGCCCCTATCACCCGCCGGGAAGTATAACCCCGGTATTTATGCACTTTAACAAGAACAAAACGGGGGTGCCCCACTTCTCGCGCTTTTCGAGAAGTGGGCCGTCACCCGGCTGGCACTGAGGGGGTTGGTTCTTTCATCACCGCTGGACCGTGCGCTCCGTCACTGCTCCCACATGCTTGCGCCCGCTACTCTATTCTCATGTGGAGCAAGCCCATCCGCTACTACGGCGCCGGAGACTTACATTTCATCACCTTCAGTTGTTACCGGCGACAGCCGTTGCTCGGCACACCGCGCCGCCGTGACCTGCTTCTGGCCGTGCTGGAGCAGGTGCGCCGCCGCTATCAGTTCGTCGTTGTCGGCTACGTGGTCATGCCCGAGCATATTCACCTTCTGATTAGCGAACCGCAAAAGAAGAATCCTTCGACCGTCATGCAAGCTCTCAAACTCGGCTTTGCACGTCGAGTTCTGGCCCAGGCGAAACGGAAACGCAACCTGGCGCAAGGTAGTCTCTTCGACCACACTCCGCAACATATCTGGCAGAAACGCTTCTACGATTTCAACGTCTGGACCGAACACAAACGCATCGAGAAGCTGCGCTACATGCATCGGAATCCGGTAAAGCGCGGATTAGTGGCGTCCCCCGAACACTGGAATTGGAGCAGCTTTCGGACTTATGCCCTTGGCGAAGCTGGGGCGGTGAAAGTGAACGAGTGGGAAGTTCTCAAGATGAAGATCAGGCCGCCGGCCGCGTAGAACCAAGACCACTCGGGTGTCGGCTGTGTGGCGGCCCACTTCTCGAAATGCGCGAGAAGTGGGGCACCCCTCTTTCGTTTTTTGCTGAGCTGCAAAAGATACGGAGTTATTGCCTCCGCCGGACAAGGGGGCTACGCCCCACTGCCCAGGATATCTTTATCCTTGACAGCGCCGTCGCTCTTGTCGAGGGCCACCCCCTGTGTAGTTTGCCATCGGAAGGCTGCGCGATCCACGGGTGACAGCCTTGCCCATCCTGGCTCAAGGGCCGACTGGAGCAGTTGAAATGTCTGCCAATGAGCGTGTCTGCCGCGCCTTTCGGTGCTATAGTTCCTAGCCGTACCCAGCCTTACAAGGATCACCGGCACCTTATTCAGTGTGGGGAAAGAGGTTTCGGCAGGAGGGAAGAAATGGGAAGCAGGCGATTTTCGCATTCCATGAGCAAGGTTCTAACGATTTCCGCAGCGGTGGCGACCCTGGCTTGCGGCGCCTGGGCCGCAGCTCCTCAGATCATCTACAACTTCGCAGGAGGTAACGATGGCGAGTACGTCGACTCTGACCTGGTGATCGACGGCGCGGGCAACCTCTATGGTACGTCGGTGCAGGGCGGTGATTTCGGGTCTGGCACGGTCTTTCAAGTGACACCCAACGCCAACGGATCGTCGACGCACACTGTACTCTACAGCTTTACCGGAGGCGCCGACGGAGGAGAGCCTTACAAGGGTGTCACGCTTGACAGCCAGGGCAATCTCTACGGCACGGCCGTCACCGGCGGCGGTGGATCTTGCGAGGGTGGTTGCGGCGTGGCTTACAAGTTGACTAACTCCGGCGGCGTCTGGACCCAGACGGTGATTCATACTTTCACCGGCGGCGATGATGGATCGGGTCCCGGAAGCGGCCTCACCGTCGGCCGGCATGGCGCTATCTATGGGGTGACTCCGACCGGCGGGGCGAACGGCGTCGGCGTAGTTTTCAAGCTGAGACCGCTGCCGGATGGTACCTGGAAACTGGAGGTGCTCCACGCCTTCACCGGCGGTAACGATGGATTGGGCGGCTCGGCAGGCCGACTGCTTCTTTCTAAAGGGACTCTCTATGGCGTGACCACCGCAGGCGGCGCGAATGGAAAGGGCGTTGCCTACAAGATTACCCCGACCCATGGGGCCTGGCAGTTCACAACCCTTTACGCTTTCAAGGGTCAACCCGACGCAGGATTTCCCTACAGCACTTTGGCGATGGACAGCGACGGCCGTCTCTATGGCACAACGTACTATGATGGCGCGCATAACCTTGGTTCCGTATATCAACTTAGACTCGGGAGCGACGGCACGTGGAAAGAAAGAGTGCTCTACAGCTTCAAAGGCGGAACAGACGGAAGCAGTTCCATCGGCAACGTGGTTATTGACAAGGCTGGGGCTATCTACGGCACGACCAGCGCGGGAGGCGCGAGTTGTGATTGCGGTGTGATTTTCAAGCTGCGGCGCCTCCTCGATGGAAGTTGGAGAGAGACTGTTAGATATCGTTTCAAAGGCTCCCCCGACGGAGGGTTCGCGTACAACGGAATGGTGGGTGATTCAGCCGGCAACTTCTACGGCACAACGGTACATGGCGGTACTACGGACGATGGCGTAATTTACAAGTTCACCCCATAAAACGCCGCCGCTGAATTAACTGTGGCAGGTGGCCCAGACAATCCTAGGTGCCCCATTCATCGCGTTCTTGGCGATGAGTGGGGTTCGGCCTAGACCGAGCATCCTTACTTCATGGCAGCGAGAAGCGCGTATACCACGAGTTTCCTGGTGTGCTCATCCATTTGCATCTCCGATGGCCCGGCTTTCAGGCCAGCCTCGTTGGCTAAACGCTTGTTCTTGATTCCGATATAGACGGCGCTGTAGGAAGTCTCCCCGAGGTTCTCCACTCGGTGCTTGAAGGGCGGGAACCACCGGGCCTCGCCCGGCTTGGCAAACACCTCTTGTGTCTTGCCATTTTCATCGGCGAAGCGGAGATGTCCGGCAGTGAGGACGACGACCACGCCTCCAGGATGGGCGTGCATGTTCGACCTCTCATGCGGTCCATAGTGGACATTTACCACCTGCACATACTCATTCTCAAAAGCCAGCTTGTAATGCGTGGGCTCAACCTTTGTGGGATCCTGTCCGAGCGCCGCGGCAAAGAAAAGCAAGACCACCAACGCGGCGGCGCAGAATGACTTGCCATACGCATGTTTCCGCATGAGCACGACCTCGGGCTTCTGCAGCCTGGTCAAGCTTATCCCGCCCCGCACAACTGTCAATGATGGAAACTAACGCTCGCACCAAAGTGGTAAGAAGACCGCTCTGATTCCTCGGAGCCCCGTGTGGATTTCGTGCCTGGACTTGCAGCAACACCTTTTAAGAATTGTCATCCCCAGCGAAGCGAGGGATCTGCATTTTTGCGGCGCACTGCTGATTTCGTTTTTACTGCAGCCGGAAGCGTTCATTCATCAGCCGCTGCAGCCGCGGCCGGTAGAGAATATCGTAGGCAAGCTCTTTGTCGGGAAACATGCTCAGAGCAGCACGGCGGGCATTCGCGGACATCTCCGCCGCCTCTTCCAGCGTCAGATCGGGATCCTGGCTGATCACCGACATCACCATGCTCATCATGATCTGCAGGCGCCGCAATCTTCGGGCTTCGTCCACGTGCTCGTTGTATTCGCCGCCTGCCTGTTCGGCCCGTTCAACTTCCATACTGCCCCCGTCTTCTTTGAACTTGGATGTCGGCCGCATCCCCCGTGTTGGCTCTAATCGCCATTGTGCCACCTTCCTCACGCGAATCAAGTGCCCTTGGCCATACACCTTTGTGACCCCCAAGACAAACTTATAGTGACTGCCGTAATCTGTTAACACTTAGTTCCATGGAGGATGCATGCCAGAGCCGACTAACCGCGAGTCTCAACCCGCTCCCCAGCCCAACGAGAAGCTGGTTAAGATTTTCGATACCGAGCAGGAAACCGAAGCGCTCGTCGTGAAGGGGTTGCTCGAATCTGCAGGCATCGACTCGGACCTGAAATCCATTGACGCCGTCCAGGACGCGTTTCCCGGCGTCGGCGGAAGCGTCCTTCTTGTGCGCGAAGAAGACGCGCCCGAAGCTGGGAAAATTATCGAGGCATACCGTCAACTGCCGCCCCTCGATGACGACACCGCCGATATCGATATCAGCGGGTGAAAGCCGAATTCCCGTAGAGACGCGGCTTGCCGCGTCTGCCGCCATGTCCAAAGGTGACGCGGCAAGCCCCCGCTCTACACGGGGAAATCAGTGGATAAGCGCGACGTCCGGAGTTACGGACTTTCCATCCAGATAAAAACTGACCGCGCCCTCCTCGTCGGTGCGGTACGTTTTCACGCCCGCCTGCTGCAGCCGCTCCAGCACTTCGCCCCGGGGATGCCCGTACACATTTCGCGCGCCGACGGAAATAACCGCGTAGCGCGGATGAACAGTAGCAAGCAGATCAACGGAAGTCCCACTCGCGCTTCCGTGATGCGCGACCTTCAGCAGTATCGCCTCCGGATGCTGTTCCACAACGCGCCGTTCCGCTGGACGTTCCGCGTCTCCCTCGAGCAAAGCAGTCGTCCCGGCAAAAGTGACGGTAAACACCAGGCAATCATCGTTCGGCCGCATCGACCCGGTGACTTGGTCGCGCCCCGGAGCAAGCATGTGGAAATGCGCTCCACCGTAATCGAATTCATCGCCTTCTTTTTTCACCGAGACTTTCATTCCCGCTCGCTCGGCTTGCGCAACGATCGGCGCCAATTGGCCCACGGGCTCGTCAATGCTCAGCCAGAGTTCTCGCGGGTGGAAATTTGCAATCACCGCGGGCATTCCGCCGAGGTGGTCGGCATGTGGATGCGTGATCGCGACCACGTCGAGACGATCGATCCCTCGATTCCACAGATAAGAAGAGACCACCTGTTCCCCGAGATCGAAATCCGAATGCATCCACTGCGGCAGGCCTCCGGCATCAACGAGCATGGTGCCGCCCTCGGGCGTGACCAGCAGAATGGAATCGCCTTGTCCAACGTCAATAGTCGTCATCTCCATCACGCCGGTGCGAAGGTGAGGGCGAGAGGGGACAAACGCAATCCAGGTAGCGACGCCGAACAGCAACGCCACGGAAGCGAACGCGGCCAGGCGCGTGCGCCGAATCTGCGCCGCCAGCATGGCGAGCGCCAGCGCGGCAATCGACGCCAGGATCATGGCGAGCGAGGGCATGGCCACGCGCATGTCGGCGATGGATGCTCCTGCGAGATGGGCGCCGCCAAGAAAGTGCACCGTTCCAGCGATTCCTTCGAGCGCGAGGCCGGAAATCCAAACCGCAGGTTTGGCCAGCGCAGTCGAGATGTATCCCAGCCCGATAGCAGCGGCAGAGGCAGGCATCAGCACCTGAGTGAGTGGAATTACCGCGAGGTTGGCCGGCATTCCCATGGTGGTCGCGCGATGAAAGTGGTACGCCATGAGCAGCGCCAGTCCAGCCTGCATCAGCGCCGAGATGAAGATCAATTCGCAGAGGCCAATTGCCATCCGCATCAGGATCGCGGGCAGCGCCAAGCTGAGGCGTGCGCCGGTGAATCTCTTCAGCCGCCCGGCGATCAACCGCAGATCGAGCCGAAATTGCGCCACCCCGGGAGCCACGTGCAAGTCGTAGCTGGCAGTTGGCAACAGCCGCAAGCCACGCGCGTAGGGCAACGTAGTCCGTTCTAGAATCGGCGAGCCGATGCCCGCGATGATAAAGACCGCAAGAAACGTCAGCTGAAAGCTGGCGCCAAACAAGGCGTGCGGATCGGCGATCAGAACTCCCAGAGCCGCCGCTCCAATGGCGTTCATCATGTTGCGTTCGCGATACAGCAGACGCGCGCCTAAATATATCGCCACCATCAGCGCGGCACGCCACACCGGTGGACCCACTCCTACTACGAACGCATATCCGAACGAGACCACCACCGTGGCGATGGCCCCGACCGCGGGATCGACGCGAAACTGGCGCAACATCCAAAAAATGGAGAACGCCAGGATGCTCAGGTTCATCCCGGAAACTACCAGCACGTGATAAGTCCCCGAGCGCTGGTACTCGGTGCGCGTCGCGTTGCGCAGGAACGTTTCTTCGCCGAGAACCATGGCATCCATCAGCGAAGCCTGCGACGAGGGCCATAGCTGGTGAATCTTGGCTACGATGCTGGCGTGAACGCGCATCCGCCAGAATTGAATCCGGCTGCCGGAAAACCCGGGAAGCCGCTCAATGTCTTTCGCCTCCGCCGACCCCAGCACGCTGATGCCGTTGTCGCGCAGATAGCCTTCATAATCGAAGGCTCCGGGATTGCGGTAATTACGCGCCGGATGCAGCTTCGCGCGAATCTGAATGCGCGCACCGTAGGTTAGAGGAAGTGGAGCGACGGGCGCCTCGGAATTCTCTACTTTCTCGTAAAGCGTCAGCCGTACCCCAGCCTGGACCGGCCGTCGCTCGCCCTGGCTCGCGATCTCTTCCGTCTCCACATCGATGGATTCGCGAATCGACCGCGGCCCCGCAGCCTGCGCGTATCCCTCGCGAATCACGCGCGCCGTAAGCGTGACTTCACGCCCATCCGCCAGCGCCAGAATGCGAGCGTCATTCTGCTGAAGTTTGTCCGTGTGCTGACCGCGAACCTGAATCAGAAAGGCGCCCAGAAGGATCCACGCGCCCAACGAGAGCGCTTTCGCCAGCCAGGCTCGCTTCGAAAGAAACCATGACGTCGCGAAGACGAAGGCCAATAGCGCGATCACCCACCACGACGGCGGCCGCCACGCGCGCACGCCCATCCATAGACCGAGCGAAAATGCCAACGCCGCCCAGAACAATGGCTGCCGTGGCGGCTTCCGGTCGCGCGTCATTCGTTCTGATCTCCGGTGGAGAAATGAAGGTGAGCAAGGGAGACGACGAGTGGGCCCTGGTGCGTCCGTCGCTTGCCAGGGCCCTCGACCACTCACTCGTCTTCCAGGAGGAACTGGGCAACGTCAAAACCGTCAGCGCGCCAGCAGCAGCACCGATTCGATGTGAAACGTCTCGGGGAAGAGATCGAATAAGTGTGCTTCCTCGATGTGGTATCCAGCCGCCAGAAGGGGGACAATATCCCTGGCCAGCGTCGCCGGGTCACACGAAACATATCGGACGCGGGGCGCTCCAAGTTCCACCAGAGATCGGATCACTACCTTGCCGGCCCCGGTGCGGGGAGGGTCCAGGACGACCAAGTCAGGACGTTTTCGCACCGGCCGGCTTCTCAGGTAATCGCTCCTCAGGAAGTCCTCGGTTCGCGCGCCGACCGCTTTCACGTTCGCGGGTACATTCTGCACAAAGTCGGCATGCGATGTCTGTGACGCCTCTACACCCAATATGTGATGAAAGTTCTGCGCCAAAGCCGCCGAAAATAACCCCACTCCCGCGTACAGATCGAGCGCGAGGTCCCCGCGCGCGTCGCCGGTCACGACCGAAACCAGTTCGTCGATGAGATAACGGTTCACTTGAAAGAAGGCTCCGGCGCTGACCTGGTACTCGTGGTTTTTCGTTCGATAGCGAATTGCCGTCGCGCCCGATTGCGCCAGCGCTTTCGGGTCCATCGCCGCGTCATCTTCTAGTCGTGATTCTGAAGTCTGGCGCCGTGAAGAGAAAAATGTCACTCCGCTAATTTCCGGCAACTCGCGCTCGAGCGTCTCCGCCCAGCGCAATAGATCTCGCCCTCGCTTGTCAGCCTCGCTGGCACAGAACGCCCACGCCAGCAAACGCTCATCCGCCGCATCCGCGAACAGCTCAATCTCTTCAACCGTCGCTGGACAATTCAAACCGCGCAGTTCAAGGAGCCGCGCCAGCACGCGATTGAGCAGCGGCGAGCTGATCGGACATTCGCGTACCGGTAGAAATTCGCGCGAGCCGAATCGGAAATACCCCAGCGCAAATTCGGGTACAGTCCGCACCTGCAGCCGCGTCCGATTGCGATAGTTCCAGGGAGAGGAACCATGCAGGCGAATCCCGGATTTCAGTTCGGACTTCAGTTCGATCTTTGCAATCCGCTGCAGCGTCTCACGCAGGATTTCAGTTTTGAACTCAAGTTGCGGTTCATAAGGAATGTGCTGATAGTGACATCCGCCGCATTGTCGGAAGTATGGACAGCG
>Ga0210400_10000410_pt1 | contig 49088 bp, 40 predicted proteins | sample IncBWH26MmetaG_FD_155456 | JGI IMG/M metagenome (GOLD analysis project Ga0210400, IMG submission 155456) | Forest soil microbial communities from Barre Woods Harvard Forest LTER site, Petersham, Massachusetts, United States - Inc-BW-H-26-M | ecosystem: Environmental > Terrestrial > Soil >...
CTTCGCGCTGGAAGAAGTCGCGCGGACTCTGAAAGCGAGCGGTCGCGAGTTGATTCTTTGCGGCGCCAGAGAGCAGCCCTTGCAGCTAATTCAGCAGACGGAGTTCGAGCAGTTAGTAGGTCCCGAGAACATTTGCGACAACGTCAAGGAAGCCCTGGGCCGGGCCGAGGAAGCCTTCGAAAGGCTGCAACCGGTGGGCAAGGCAACGACGGCAAGGTAGCCCCGCGAACCGCATTAAGAGCTTTTCCCTGTGTTCCTCTGTGTACCCTGTGGTGAAGATTCTTGCCGCGAACTTCCGGGCTTCCCGCTAGTGCATCGCTACCGCATTCGTAAGGTTAGCATTCAGGTAACGGCTCATCGCCAAGTCAACAATGGCGCCGATCATCTCCGTGTAGGAGAGCCCGTGCGCCTTCGCAGCCATGGCAAATTCCTGCCGGCTCGCCAGCCAGGGATTCGGATTCGCTTCGATGACGTAAACATCGCCGTTCGGAGCGAGCCGCATGTCGATGCGTCCATAGTCGCGCAGCTTCAGCGCCCGGTACGCGGCCAGCGCCGTATCGGACAACCGCTTAATCGTATCTTCGTCCAGATTTTCCGCGATTGATGACTTGGTCAGCTTGTAGGCTTCGGTGTTCTTCTCGAACTTGACGTCGTAGCTGGCGATTTTCGGCATGCCTTCGGGTAAACGCGACAGATCGAGCTCCACCAGAGGTAAAACTTGCGTCCGTTCGTAGCTGCCCAGAATTCCAGCGTAAATTTCCCGCCCCTCGATGTATTCCTCAATCAGGGCGGGCGAGTCGAATTCGTCCTGGATATACTCGATGCGCTCCATCATCTCCTTGACACTTTTTACGACGGAGCCGGCATCGATACCGATTGATCCATCCTCCCACGACGGTTTGACGATGAGCGGAAAAGAAATGTCGTGGGCATGTTCAATGCGCCCGCGATAGGCAGTCGCGAAGAATGGAGTCTTGATGCCGTGAAACGCGAAGATCTTCTTGGCAATCGCTTTGTCCTGGGACATGAAAATGGAATGTGGACCGGCGCCCGTGTAGCGCAATCCCAGCAGGTCGACATAGGCGACCACGTTCATTTCCTTGGTATCGTCGCCGTCGAAAGACTCAGTCAGGTTGAAAATGAGGTCGGCATCGCAACGCGAGAGCGAGTGCAGCGACTGCGGCCTCCCGTCGAGCTCAAAGTAGGAGGGCTCGTGCCCGAGCTTCTGCAGCGCGTCGAAGATTTCCTCGCGGTCGGTCTTTGCTTTTTTTACCTTCTTCACTTTCTTGCGAGGTTTGGGCGCAGGAACCGCCTCTTCCTTGGCCGCCGCCGCGACCGGATCCTCGTTCCACAGGTCGTAGAGCAGCGCGATTTTCAGTTTTGCTCCGATCATAATGTCTCCTCGGAAACCATTCGTTGCTTGTGGAGCGCCGGGCGCCCCGCCCGGCCACGTTGCTGCCAGACGGGCGAGGACGCCCGTCGCTCCATTTGTTTACGGCTGAATAAATTTTCCTTTCGTCACATAGGTCATCACCAGCGCCGTCGCATATGCCGTGACCTCCGCCAGATGTTCCGCGCTGCGCGTCTTGTCGGCGCGTAAGTCGAGCTCACCCGCCCGCTTTTCAATGGTGTCAATCAAAGTCTTGATCAGCGGACGCTGCGCGCCCGTCCATTGCGCAACTTTATCGATCACCGCCTTGCGGTGCTGATGCAGAAATTCCTGCGCCGGCAGCGCCGTTTTCCGCCGCTTCGATACGGGAAAGATATCGCGCAAATCCGTATCCGGTGTAAGCTCGGTGACCGCAACTTCTTCCCGCGCGGTTTGCTGCAGGTGGTAAAACTCCGCCACCGTACTCTCCATGTCATCGACCGTGATGTCGGTCTGCCCGCGCCGCCGTGGAGGGTCGCTCTTTCCCAACTGGCGCGCCAGCCGGTTCAGGTATTGCAGCTTCTCCATCGCACCCCAGCCGCGATAACGCTTTCGCCAGTTCGAGCGCGGCGTCAGCCACACCGCAAACGTCTCGGCAAAATCTTCATCCGGATGTTTCTGCGCATACCATCCCGGCAAATGCCGCACATAATCGCGCGAGAACGGCGCGGGCCGGTAGTTGTCGCGATACGGACGGCGGAACGGCCCGAACGTTTTTTTCCATTCCGGCGAATTGTGCAGCTTGTACGCATAGGTGAACGCGTGTCCCGCCTCATGCCGCAAATACATCATGATCTCTCTCGCGTCTTCCAGATCGTGCGTTTCTTTTTCCAGTTGCGCCAGCGCCGCATTCGCCAGGTAAAACGGAATCCCGATAATCGGCTCGCCTGACGGGCATCCCCACTCATCCGTCAAATAAACAGCCGGACGAAATTTCGTCAGCCCCTTCGCCTCCAACTCGCGATAGAGCTGTTCGACAAAGCGCTCCACCGGCGACCCGGCAAGCGTCAGCCCCAGCTCGCGAATCGGCCGACTCAGAAGTTCGTCGTACGGTGCTGCGTGGTACGCGGGTTCAGGTTTTGCGTTTACGATGTCGTGCACAAACGCTCGCTCACGAATAGTCTGCAACCGCGCGGGCACACACGGGGAGGGGCAGTATCACTAAGGTTAACAATAATGGAAAGCGGGCATCTTTAGAAGTAACTGCGGTAATGCGGGCTCCGCCTCTAATAAAGTTCGAGACACCCGAACAACGACGAGCGGCGCTCGGCGAGGCGGACGAGTGCGTCCGCCCCTACGTAAGGCTTACTGAATCAGCGTCCCATTCCCATTCGGCTCTTCCGGAGGAATCACCACCGCCGCCGCCACCCGGTCTCCCGGCTCAACGTTCAGCAGCCGTACTCCCTGCGCCGACCGCCCCGATTCGCGGATGAACTTCGATTCGATACGGATGATCTTGCCGTACTGCGAGATCAGCATCACCTCGGATTTCTCACTCACCTGCGAGATGCCGACGACCTTGCCGTTACGTTCCGTCGTCTTGACGTTGATCACACCCTTGCCGCCGCGATTGGTCAGGCGATACTCGTCGGCGGGAGTGCGCTTGCCGTATCCATTCTCAGTGACAGAAAGAATCAGCGAGCCCTTTTCTGGGACGAGGTCGGCGACTTCGGGAACGACATCGCCTTCTTTCGCCACTGCTTTCGCCTCCGGCTTGATCGTGGTGGCCATGCCGACGATGTAATCTTTCTCGCCGAGATTCATGCCGCGCACGCCGGTAGCGTTGCGTCCCATCGGGCGCACGTCATTCTCGTCGAAGCGAATCGCCTGTCCGTCGTGCGAGGCGAGGAAAACGATCTGATTGCCGTCAGTCAGCGAGGCCGCGACCAGTTCGTCGCCCTGTTCGATGTTGATGGCGATGATGCCGCGCGACATCACGTGCGAGAAGTCTTTCACCGCAGTCTTCTTCACTGTCCCATTGTGCGTGGCAAAAAAGACGTACCTGCCTTCTTCTTCCAGGTCACGCACCGCGAGCATGGTGCGCACCGTTTCTCCGGGCTGCAAACCAACCAGGTTGCCGACGTGCTTCCCTTTGCCGGCAGCAGCAATGTCGGGAATCTCATAAACCTTCAGCCAGTACACGCGCCCCGTGTTGGTGAAGATCAGAATGTAAGCGTGAGTCGAGGCGATGAACAGATGCTCGACGAAATCCTCGTCGCGCGTCTTCATGCCGGTGCGCCCAGTGCCGCCGCGCCGCTGCATGCGGTAAGTCGAAATCGGAGTGCGCTTCATGTAGCCGGAATGGCTGACCGTGACCGCAACCTGCTCGTCGGCGATCAGGTCTTCCAGCATGATTTCCGCCGCTTCGTCTTCGATGACCGTGCGTCGCGCGTCACCGTAGAGCTTCTTGACTTCTTCAAGTTCCTTGATGATGACGCCCCGCAGTTTCTTCTCCGAAGCAAGAATCGATTCGAATTCGCCAATCGCCTCCCGCACCGACTTCAATTCGTTAGAAATTTCGTCGATCGAGAGCTTGGTCAACCGGTGCAGTTGCAGTTCGAGGATAGCGTCGGCCTGCTTCGAAGTGAATGGCTTATCAGGATCAAGCTTCGGAGCGCGTCCAGTGGTGTTGATGTCAATCTTCTTGCCGCCAAAGTAGGCAACCAAATTCTCCCGAGCGTCGGCGCGATTCGCGCTGCCGCGAATGATCGCGATCACGTTATCCAGGTGATCAAGCGCGGTCAGGTAGCCTTCCAGAATATGCTCGCGATCGCGCGCCTTATTCAGCAAATACAACGTGCGGCGCCGCACGACATCGACGCGATGGTCGATGAAGTGCTTAATCGCCTGGATCAGCCCCATTTCCTTCGGCTGCCCATTCACCACGGCCAGCAGAATCATGCTGAAGCCTTCCTGCATTGACGTGTGCTTAAAGAGCTGGTTCAGCACGATCTGCGGTTCGGCTCCGCGCTTGAGTTCGATCACAATGCGCATTCCGTCGCGATCGCTTTCGTCGCGAATGTCGGAGATGTCATCAATGGTCTTCTGATTAACCAGGTCGGCAATGCGCTCGATCAGCCGCGCCTTATTCACCTGATAAGGAATCTCGGTAACGATGATCGCCTGCTTGTCCTTGGTGACGTTCTCGATGGCCGCCCGCGCGCGCATCATGAAACGGCCGCGGCCCGTCCGGTAAGCCTCAAAGATTCCAGCGCGCCCGTGAATAATGCCCGCCGTAGGAAAGTCCGGTCCCTGCACGAACTTCAGAATTTCCGGCAACTGCGCGCCAGGATTATTCACCAGCGTAATAGTTGCGTCGACAATCTCAGTCAAGTTGTGCGGCGGAATCTTGGTAGCCATGCCGACGGCGATGCCGTCGGATCCATTAACCAGCAGGTTGGGATAACGCGCCGGCAGCACCGCCGGCTGCGTCTCGGTGCCGTCATAGTTAGGATAGAAATCAACCGCTTCCTTATCGAGGTCCTCAAGCAGCGCGGTAGAAACACGCGTCAACCGAGCTTCGGTATATCGATCCGCCGCCGGAGGGTCGCCATCAACCGATCCAAAGTTTCCCTGCCCATCAACCAGCGGAGCGCGCATGGCAAACGGCTGCGCCAACCGCACCAACGCGTCATACACCGCAAGATTCCCGTGCGGATGGTACTTGCCCATCACTTCGCCGACGATGCGAGCGCACTTGCGAGTAGCCCGGCCCGGAGCCAGCCCCATCTGCTGCATCGTGTACAGAATGCGCCGATGCACCGGCTTCAATCCGTCGCGGACGTCCGGCAAAGCGCGGCCGATAATCACCGACAACGAATAGTCGAGATACGACCGCTTCATCTCGTCTTCAATGTTGACGGGCTGCATGTTGAGGGCGCCCGGAGATTGTCCGTCGCCTCCAGGAGGAGGAGTTAAGGGGAGCTCAGGATTCTGATCGTCAGCCATGAAGTTCAGTTCTCGGTTCTCAGTAGTCAGTTCTCAGTGAAGGCTCCCATGAGCCTGTGTCGGGACGGGCGCCTCGCCCATCCAAGCGGGGGAAAGCCCCGCCTGCGTTGTCCGCCACAAATGCCGCTAAGTTCTTGCATCTACAGGTGCTTATGTCGTCGGATTTACTAGAGAATTATACCACGTTCGGGGGCCGCCCCGGGGGCAGGCGACCGTTGGCTTTTCAGGCTCTGGACAGCGTTTGCTTTTGGGCGGCGCAGCGGTTTATCGCTGCATTCCAGCGGACAGTTCCGATGGCTTCAGCCGATGGGGTTCCGGCTGACTATGCTCTCCGTAACGTCAGCAGCGTGATCTCCGGCGGCACGCCGATCCGCACCGGAAAGCCGAATGTTCCAAGTCCGCGGTTCACATAGAGCGCAGCCTTCTGCAAGCCGTTGCCAGCGGACGCAGCGCCAGCGTGCCCATTCACCGGAATAGGCAGCCGATAGAGCCCGGCAACAAATGGCGAGATCAGCCTCGCTGGACTGACGCTGTGATCCACAATCTCAAACTTAATCTGCCCACCATGAGTGTGCCCGGCCAGGCTAAGCTCAATGCCCAACTCCGCCGCCCGCCGAAACGAATTCGGATTGTGTGAGAGCAAAATATTAGGCATGTCGCGCCGAATCAGAGGCTCGATCTCGCGCAACATAGGCCCCATACGCTCCCCGCTCGTCATGTGGTCGCGCTGATAATCGACGCCCAGCAGATTAAAGCGCCCTCCATTGTGCTCCACCACCGCGGAGGCGGCGCGCAGCAACCGCATTCCCTTTTCACGGAAGAGCCGTTCCGCGTCGTCTTCCACTCCCGCATAAATTTCGTGGTTGCCATTGCATCCCCAGACGCCGAGCGGAGCGCGCAGCCGGCTCAACTCCGTAATGCAGGCGTCCAGCGGATCGCCTTCGCTCGAGACAAAGTCTCCCGTAACAAAGGAAATGTCGGGTTGTAGCTCGTTAGCCATGTCCACCGCGCGCGCAATCTCGCGTGGAGGCATGTAGTCGCCAATGTGGATGTCGCTAAGCTGAGCAATGCGCAGCCCATCAAGCTCCAGAGGAAGATTGGCCACCGGTACATCGACGCGCTCGATCGTATAGCGCAATCGCCCCGCGGCAAATCCATAGGTAGCGGCAAGAAATGGAAAGCCTCCAGCCAGCACAGCCGCATATTGAAAGAACGTCCGCCGCGATGGACTGAACCCGCCCGCCACCGCTCCAGAATGAGGCAGAAGCCGGGCCGCGACGTTCGTGACCCACTCGATCGCTCCCACCGATTCGACCGCCAGGAATCCAAAGAATGAAGCGACCATCCACAAGCGAGCAACGGTCGAGAGCGTTTTGCCGAGGTTGAAACTACCAAAGCTGAGGCGTGAGATCGCGTGGCCGAGCAGCGGATCGAGGAGAATAACAAGCAGCGCAGCGGCAAGCGCAATCAGTCCGACATGCAGACCGAAACGCCAGTTGGCATTCGAGAACGAGCCAATCCACGTCCACGCCCGCATGAACCAGAATCGCTGTACGGCGTAGACAGCTAAAAGAAACAACGCGAAGAAAAGAACTCGGGTAAGAATCAGGGCAAACACTCCGTTATGAAGCTCGTTCTGTTAGATGCGTTGCGGGCCGGAGAAGGCTCGGCCAAAGGCGCAGCCTGAGTACACAGTGTGGCTGCAGGGTACGCATAGTAAGCTAGCGGCTCGTGACTTGTTCCAAAGCCCGCAGAGCAGAAGCGCGCTCCCGGGCATTCTGCAGCGCGCGCTTGACGTGACGAGGCGCAGTCCCTCCGGGGACGTCGTGCAGCGCAAGCACCTCAGTAAGTCCCAAGCAGGAGTGGAAGCCCGCGTCAAATCTCGAGTGGATCGCCTGCAGATCGGCCAGAGGAAGTTTTTGCAAATCGCATCCGCGTTCCACCGCCAAAGCAACCGCCTTGCCGACCGCTTCATGGGCGAGGCGCGAGGGCACTCCACGTTCGACGAGATACGCGGCCGCGGCCCAGGCGTTCATGAATCCCGAACTCGCGGCCTGATTCGTCCTGGCGTCATTGAATTCGACCGTGTTCATAAATCCGGTCACCAGCGGCAGCATGCCGATAACCGTGTCGGAAGCGTCGAACAAAGGCTCCTGCGTTTCCTGCAAATCTTTGTTGTAGGCGAGCGGGAGGCCCTTCACCAGAGTTTGCAGCGTGGTGGCGCATCCCATGACGCGCGCCGCTTTGCCGCGCACCAACTCCAGCAAGTCAGGATTTTTTTTCTGCGGCATGGCGCTGCTGCCAGTCGAGTAAGGCTCGGGCAACTCGACAAATCCATAAGCAGGCGTAGAGAACAAGATCATCTCCTCGGCCCAGCGGCTGAGGTGGAGTGCAAGCAACGAGAGCGCATCGACGAATTCGATGGCGAAGTCGCGGTCGCTGGTGGCGTCGATGCTGTTCGCCGTCGGGCCCTCAAAGCCCAACTCCGCAGCCATGGCTTGACGATTGAGGGTGAGCGTCGCTCCAGCTACAGCGCCCGATCCCAACGGACAAAGGTTCGCGCGCTTGCGACAATCGGCGAGACGCGAGGCGTCGCGCAGAAACATTTCGACATACGCCAGCAGCCAATGTGCGACCAGGACAGGCTCCGCTGGCTGCAGGTGCGTGTAAGCGGGCATGGCTAATATCGAAGACGCGCTCCCCGCGGCGTCGGCACGAGAGAGGATCGCGTCGATCCAATCGGCGATCAGGTTGTGCAGGGTATCGATGCTGTGGCGCACGAAGAGACGAAGGTCGGTCGCAATCTGCTCGTTGCGGCTACGTCCAGTGTGCAACTTGTAGCCGGTCGCGCCGATCAGCGCGACGAGTTGCTTTTCGACGAAGTGGTGAACGTCTTCGGCTTCAGGATCGTTAAGAGATTCTCGAGAAGACTCGGCACGCCGCCCGATTTCTTCCAGCGCCTTCACCATTTCAGAAAGCTCTTCCGAGGAAAGCACGCCCGCATGTTCGAGAGCGTTAGCGTGGGCGCGGCTGGCGGCAAGTTCGAAGGGCAGCAGCCGTTGATCGTAGGGAAACGACCGTTGCCATTCTTCAAATTCGGCGTCGAGCGGCTGCCGGAAGCGGCCCGACCACATCTTCATTGCGGAACCTCAACCTTGGATTGCGCAGGAACGGCCTGCGTCTGGGCGCGGCAACGCGAGGGCAATCCGAGAATGCGGATGAAACCTTCGGCATCCTTCTGATCATAGCTCGCGCCCATGGTGAATGAGGAAAGATCAGTGCGATAGAGCGAGTAATCCGATTTGCGGCTGACAATGTTGACGTTGCCCTTGTAAAGCGAGAGCCTGACCGACCCAGTCAGATTCTGTTGTGTGGTTTCGACGAAGGCGTCCAGCGCTTCGCGCAGCGGTGTGAACCACAACCCGAAATAAACTAGCTCGGCGTACTTGAGCGCGACATGCTGCTTGAAGTGCAGTAGGTCGCGATCGAGGCAGAGAGCTTCGAGTTCGCCATGAGCGGCAAGCAGCAGCGTCCCTCCGGGAGTCTCGTAGCAGCCGCGCGACTTAATGCCAACGAAACGGTTCTCGACCAAGTCGATGCGTCCCACGGCGTTGCGTCCGCCGATTTCGTTCAGCAACTCGACCAGCGATACGGGATCAAGAGCCTGGCCGCCAACCGAAACAGGCACACCCTTTTCGAATCCGATTTCTACTTGCTCTTCTTTGTCAGGAGCTTCTTGCGGCGATTTCGTCATTTGCCAAGTGCTCGCGAAAGGAGCATTGGCGGCGTCTTCGAGCTCTCCACCTTCGTGGCTGATGTGCCAGAGATTGCGATCGCGGCTGTGAATCTTCTCGCGGCTCGCAGTCACGGGAATGCCGCGCTTCTCGGCGTAGTCGAGACAATCTTCGCGGGACTTGAGATCCCACTCGCGCCACGGCGCCACGACTTTCAGTTCGGGAGCAAGCGCCTGGTAGGCCATTTCGAAGCGGACCTGGTCGTTGCCCTTCCCGGTGCATCCGTGACTGACGGCCAAAGCGCCTTCGCGCAGCGCGACTTCAACCTGATGTTTCGCGATCACGGGACGCGCGAGCGATGTACCCAAAAGGTACTTGTTTTCGTACACCGCGCCCGCTTTCAGTGCGGGCCAGACATAGCCGGTGAGGAATTCTTCGCGCAGATCCTCAACGACAACCTTGCTGGCTCCGGTCTTGTAGGCCTTGTCCACGACGGCCTCGACGTCATCTCCCTGACCTACATCGGCGACCATGGCGATCACTTCGTAGGCATAGTTTTCCTTGAGCCAGGGAATGATGATCGAGGTATCGAGCCCACCAGAGTAAGCGAGAACAATTTTTTCAGGCATGCGCGCTCCGAGTCGGGAAGCGGCCCACGCCGCCGCCCAAGAGCCATACGAGTATAGCCTTCTGAATGTGCAGACGGTTTTCCGCCTGATCGAACACGACGGAGTTCAGCGAGTCGATGACCTGGTCGGTCACCTCCTGGCCGCGATGCGCAGGCAGGCAGTGCATAAACCGTGCATGAGGCTTGGCGAGTTGCATGAGCGCGGTGTTCACCTGGTAGGGGGCAAAAATCGCGGCCCGTTCCGCTTTTTCCTGTTCATGTCCCATGCTCGCCCAGGCATCAGTATAAACCGCATCCGCTCCGGCAACAGCTTTGCGCGGGTCGGTCAGGATGCGGAGCGAAGCCTTTGTCTGATCTGCAATGGCCTTCGCCATGGTGACGATGACGGGATTGAGCGCGTAGGCCTCCGGAGTAGCGATAGACACTTTCGCGCCCACCGACGCGCCCGCCAGAAGCAGCGAGTGCGCCATGTTGTTGCCGTCGCCCACATAGGCGAAATGAATCTTCGAGAGATCGCCGAAGTGCTCATGCAGGGTGAAGAAGTCGGCGAGCGCCTGACAGGGATGCTCGAGTTCGCTCAGTGCGTTGATGACCGGAACACCGGCATACGTGGCCATCTCTTCGACCACAGTATGACTGAAAGTGCGCAGCACAATGATATCGATCCAGCGTTCGAGATTGTGGGCGATGTCGTAGAGAGACTCGCGGGCATTGAGGCGGCTGGCCGTCTGGTCGACGAAAAATGTGCTGCCGCCCAGGCTGTCCATGCCGGCTTCGAACGTGAGGCGGGTGCGCAGGGAAGGCTTCTCGAAGAACATCACCATCTGCTTGCCGGCGAGAGTGCCGCGGAAGTCCGCAGGACGCTGCTTGAGCATGGAGGTGAGGTTGAAGAGCGAGAGTATTTCGGAAGGGGCGAGATCGTGGATGGAGACGAGATCGCGCGGCGCGACCGGTTCCAGGAGCAGGTTCGGCGGGTTCGTCTTTGTCGTTGTCTTTGTCGTTGGCGGGTTCATCAGTGTCATGGGATCGGTTCTCATTTGCGTTTCGTAACACTCCATTTCTGAGAAATTCTTATGACAGCTCGCGAATGCGTCGGGCGAGCGCTTGCGCTTTCTTTTTGTCGGTAGCGATGACCAGCACGGTGTCGTCCCCGGCGATTGTGCCGACCACCTCAGGCCAGTGCGAGGCATCGAGTGCGGCCGCGACAGGCTGCGCGCTGCCGACCGTGGTCTTCACCACGAGCAGGTTCTGGGCCTGGCGGATTTCGACCACAAACTGATGGGCGAGATGCATTACCGACGGCAAAACGCCTTCCGCGCTCAGGCTTTCGCCCGCCCGCCGATACCCCTCGGGGCCCTTGACGAGTTTCAGTTCGTGGATATCGCGGGAGAGCGTAGCCTGGCCGACTTCGTAGCCCTTGCGCTCAAGCCGCTGCTGGAGCGAGTCCTGGCTTTCGACAGGACCGTCGTCGAGCAGGTCGAGAATCGCTTTGTGGCGTGCTGTTTTCGACATGAATAAACATGCAATACAATGCATAAGTATCCATTGGTCGGCTGGACGTGTCAAGCGGGAAATGCTGAAGAAGCTAACCACAGAGGACACCGGGGCTACACACGGGAACACAGAGAACTCAAGATCTACTTCGCAGCGCCCGCCGGGATCTGGAAGTCCACTCCATGGTCGTCATTGGCTTTGCGCGTGGCTGCGAGATCGAGGTCGGCGAGGAGAATCTTGTGGGTGCGGCCTGAGCCGAAGTCGAATAGAGTATCGCCCACGATGGCGTAGTTGATCACGTCCGACTGATGGCCGTCTTTGAAAACGAGCACGGTCGAAGGCTGGGCGGTCACGGGCGCTTCAGGTTCGCTGGGAGTTGGTTTGATGGAAGCGTCGGCTTTCGATGCGAAAGCGCGGGCCCCACCACGTTTGATTGAAGGCTCTGCGTTTCGCGGGCCAGGAGCGCGGACGTAGTCGGCGTCGCCTGAGTCATCGTCGGCTTCCTGGTCGTAGGAGTCGTAGGGGACGGCATAAGGAACCGCGTATGGGATGTAGCCGCCGACGGGGAAATCGGAGCGATCCCCGTGTCGGTGGCGCCGTCCCGAGGACTCACGACCCGAGGAATGATGGCCCGAGAACTGACCACCACCACCAAAGAACATCGTCTGATCCTGGTTCGCCGGAAAGAAGAAGTTGGCACAGCAGTTTCCAAAAACCGGCCGGCTGTTGCCGTAACCGTTCGGCCCAAGGGACGTAACGCTGGCTCGGACACCGGGAGTGGGATTGTCACTCCCGCCGAAACCGAACGAAGTGACTGAGGCGGGGACCCCGTGAATCTGGGCCAGGACAGGCAAGCAGGCTGCGACGGAAAATAACAACAGAAAGGAAAACAGGAAACAAGATCGCGTACAGGCCAGCATGAGGAGCCTCCCCCAGGGTGGGTACACCGCCTCTGGGCCTTACTGATTAGAAGACTGCGACGACGCGAAAGTTGCGCGAAAAATTTGCGCTGAAAAGTGGTGGGGGCGGCGTGGCTCTGCCCCGTCCAAGCGGCGCGTAGCCCCGCTTCCACACGAAAAGCCCCCGGTTAAGCCGCGGTGAGAGGCGCGCGAGACGTGATCCGGCGCAGCTCGAGCATGCGGTGCCGGACGTAGCCGTCCTCCGTCAAATGGGCGGAGGCAATGGCTTTGCGGGTGGTGGCAACCATCTGATCGAGCGGGCGGCGTTCGGGAAATTCCGGGTCGAGTTCCCGGCAGAATTCACAAGGCCGGCTAGAGCGTGTGTCGAAGCGACTGATGACGGCTGGATCTCTATGTTCCACGAAAGGCGGCTCCTGGAAGAGGCGAGAACGGATTCGCCGGGTTAGTGGGGCAGAGTCACAAGACTCCGCCTCGTGATGATTCATCGAATGTTGACGAGGCCTTTGTACTACAAGGGAAGGCATCTGTACAAGTCCTTCATGGCAGGCGCAACTTTCCTGTTCTTTCCTGCTCCTGGCGCGACGGACTTGGCTCAAATGCAAAGGAAGCGCGGAAAATCGGCTGCGACGCCGGGCTGTGGTTTCTGGCATGATAAGGCCACGTTTTTATCTGGAGATCGCGTGAATCAGGCCGCTGCCCACCCAAGCACCGTGTTCTTTTTCGACGTGGACAACACGCTGCTCGACAACGATCGCGTAGCCGAAGATCTGAAACGGTACCTCACGACTAAGGTGGGCAAAGCCAGCGCCCAGCGTTATTGGGAGATCTTCGACCAGTTGCGCACCGAGCTCGGATACGCGGACTATCTGGGCGCACTGCAGCGTTATCGTGTCGAGCAGCCCCGCGATCCGAAGCTGCTGGCGGTGTCGCACTTCATGATCAATTATCCCTTCGCGAACCGGTTGTTTCCGGAATCGCTGGATGCAGTCGAGTACGCGCGGCGGCTGGGCCGGGTTGTGATCTTGAGCGACGGCGATGTGGTTTTTCAGCCGCGCAAGGTGGAGCGGTCGGGCCTGTATGAGATCTTCGATGGACACGTCTTGATCTATATTCACAAGGAACTGGAACTGGACGACGTGGAGGCGAAGTATCCGGCGAAGCACTATGTGATGGTGGACGACAAGGCCCGTATTCTGTCGGCGATCAAGAAGCATTGGGGCACGCGGGTAACGACCGTGTTTCCGCGCCAGGGGCACTACGCGCTGGATGCGGCGCTGGTGGCACGGTATCCCAAGCCGGATATCACGCTGCAGCGAATCGGGGAGTTGCAGAAATATTCATTGGAACAGATGCTGGCAGCCGCCGGAAAGTGACCATCCTCTCAGCGTCCTCCTGTCAAGAGATTAGACTTCAGAGACGGCGAACCGTCTGCCCGCCAGGCAACTCCGTCAGCAGCTCTCGGGCGGTTTTCCCGAGTTCGGGATGGCGCGCCTCGGGGGCGATTTCAACCAGCGGTTCCAGAACAAAGCGCCGCTGGTGCATTGCCGGATGTGGAATCTTCAAGCCCGGCTCATCCACCGCCCGATCTCCAAAAAGCACCACGTCGATATCAATTTTGCGCGCACCTTTCTCGCGCATGCGGAGACGTCCCATCGCTGCTTCGATCCGCAATGCATGCTGGAGCAACTCTCTCGGCGTGCTATCCGTCTCAATGGCTGCGATGCAGTTCAGAAACCACGGCTGGTCCGGGACATCCACTGGCTGGGTTTCATACAACGCGGAGACGGCCAGCAACCGGCCCGCCACGTCCAATTGTGCAACTGCCGCGCGCAGGTTGGCCGCACGATCTCCCAGATTCGACCCCAGCGACAGATAAGCGATTTCGCTCATCAAGCTAGTTTCGCGGTGAATGGCGCTGTAATCCAGCAGAAACTGACCAATACCACGATTTTCCGCGATGACGAGAAGCCATCATCGCCTAGTACCTTAACCCAGTACCAAGGTCACTATCTTCGCTTCCCCTATACCGTTAGTATCAAAGATGCCATGAACTTGGACTCTCTTCTCATTAGCAACGATGCCGGCCTGCTCGACGTGTTGCGTCCGGCACTGGAGAAGATCTCGGTCAATATCGAGGTTTGCGCAGGGTCCAGAGCCGGCAACGATCTGCTGGCAAAGCGCAAGTTCGACGCGGTCATCGTGGACTGCGATGATCTGCAGAACGGCTTCGATCTCCTGAGCGCGCTCCGCCAGACCCAAAGCAATGCCAAGTCCGTCGCCTTCGCTGTAGTGAATGGAAAGACGACCACCCAGGAGGCCTTCCACTCTGGAGCTAACTTCGTTCTCCAGAAGCCGCTCACCCCGCTGCACGCCGCCCGCTGTTTTAATGCGGCTCTCAATTTCATGGTGCGGGAACGGCGCCGGTATTACCGCCATCCAGTGGAGATGCCGCTACGAATCACGCTTCCGCACAACCAGGAATTGACCGCCATGACGACCAATGTGAGCGAGGGAGGCATGGCTATCCGCGTCGCCGGCAAGTTGGCCAAGGATGCGCAGGCCCAGTTTCGGTTCACACTTCCCATGATTAACATTTCGCTCGATCTAAAAGGCCAAGTTGCGTGGGCCGATGGGAGCGGCCACGCCGGCATCCGCTTCGTCGAGGTTCCGCAGAGCTCACAGTATCAGCTTGAAAAATGGCTTACTGACCACTTCCAAAATGAAATGCCCGAGCAACTACAAGGCTATGCGGCGTTGCCCTAGCCGATCGCCTGGCCTTGTTTGAGCAGGAGCGTCTCGCCTGTTCGCCATTTCCCGCAAACTCCTCCGGAAAACCCAACCCACCCGGCATCCAGCTTGCAACTTGCGCTCTGCCATTGATGTGACACCGTAGGTATGAGGCTTGCCGCGTCTATACCATGATTACATTGGAAGAAAGAATCGCTAAAACTCAGCGCTTGCTGCGTCGTCTGGAAGAGGACCAGCCCTACTTGCATGCGCGCTTATCCGCACTCGGCGCCGAGCACCGCGAGAGCGCCAATGCTTTCGCCGGCCGCATGCGCGCCGAAGCCGAGGCCGAGCTGCAGCGCCTGCTGGCAGAACGCGCATTGCCCTACGAGTGGAACGTGCCCCAGCCCGCCGACTGAAGGTAGACGAGGTCTCAGGTGCCAGGTCCCAGGAGAAGGGACCACAGAGGAAACTCTGGATGGGCGAACTTGCGGGACACGAGGTTAGACGCTAAGACTGGCCGGCGACGCGAGGGCCGGCGTTGCAGTCTCATCCTCCAGCGCTGTCTCTTCCCAATACGAGCGGTCGCGCAAGATGCGCGACACGAGCGCCGTATGCATGGCATGCCCCGCGCGGTCGGCCACTACCGAACCCAATATCTGTTTCCCTATCAGCGCCAAGTCCCCGATCAGGTCCAGCACTTTATGGCGCACAAACTCGTCTTGAAAACGCAACGGAGGATTCAACACTTCGCCGCGGTTCAGCACAATCGCATTCTCGACCGACGCCCCGCGGATCAGTCCCTGCTGCCGCATGGCATCGGCTTCATGCAGAAATCCGAAAGTGCGCGCCGGAGCAATCTCTTTCAGATAACTGCCATTTGTCAGCCGCACGCAAAAGCTCTGCTTGCCGATCAGGGGGTGAGGAAAGTTGATCGAATACGAAACCGAATAGGCGTCGGCCGGATACACGGCAATGAATTTATCGCCCTCGCGCAACTCGATCTCGCGCACGATCCGTAAATAAGTGCGCGATTTACGCTGGCGCCGAATGCCGGCTTTTTGAATCATTTCGACAAACGGCCGGGCGCTGCCATCCAGGATGGGCAATTCCAGATTGTCCAGTTCGACGATGGCGTTGTCGATGCCCACGCCGATGAACGCCGACAACAGGTGCTCGGTAGTGGAAATGAGAACGCCCTTCTTCATCAGGCTGGTCGCGTAACTGACGCGGGCTACGTTCCGTCCACTGGCTTCGATCGCGAAGCTGTCCAGATCGGTGCGGTGAAATACAATTCCGGTTCCTGCAGGCGCGGGCAAAATCCGCAGGCTGACCGGCGCGCCACTGTGGAGACCGACTCCGGTACAGGTCACCGCAGCACGAATTGTTTGCTCATGTGTCAAAGGAAGACGGTGTAAGTCTTTTGCTGTGTATCAGCTTACCGGTACGCGCAGATTCCTGCATGTGGTAAAACAGCCACACTCCGTGGTTTGGATGGTCGCAGCAGGGCTAACTTGTTCAGACAGTTATGGATGTTTAGGGGTATCCAGAGTGGAACTTGGCCCTGTTTTAACTGCCGGCTCCGCCGTTTGATGTTCCGCATCGACGGACATGAAAAGCCTACCGCTTCTTCAGCGGCGCTTTCGGGTCATACGTTACCGCCGCTTCGAACATCGAATCCGGCAGCTTCAGGTTGTAGCTCGCAACGTTGATGAAGCGTTGTTGTGAAGTTTCTCCGTTGAAATACCGGGTGACGGAGTGGGGAGTCCAGATTGTCTGCACCAGTTTGTAATTGTCGTAAACTTCATCTTCCACATTCTTCTGCTTGTCCTTCGGATCGCGCCACGAATAACTGATCTTGACCGGATAGTGCGAGTTCTCGTCCAGAAAGACGCTGACCGAGTCGTTCTGGCTGTTGAGCAGCGTGACCCCTTCGGTTTCCTTCCCATTCACTACCGCCAAGCCATCGTAAAACAGGGCGATGTTCGGATCGCGGATCCATTTGCGAAACACCCACTCGAGCGAATGCTGGCGGCGGCGAAGGTAGTTCTCCAAATCTTCCCGATCCTGCGCCGCCGTTCCCTTGTAGGTCGTCTCGTATCCTTTGTCGCCGTTGTGAATCAGGACAATGTCGAACTTATTCTTGACCTTGACGTCGCCCACCTGCCCCTCAATTAAAAAAATATCCTTCAGGTGGATGACTTCAAAACGATCCTTGTCCGGATACTTGAGGTAGTAGTTATAGGGAATTCCGGTGCTGTCGGTGCGGCCGTGGTAGAGCGGATAGTAGCGGCCTTCCTCGCGCTTGTTTTCGTAAGTGAGGTAGGCTTGCCCGCCCAGGGCCTGGATCGTCTGATCGAGAACGGCCCGCGCCTTGCGGGCATTGTCGGAGTCGTTCAGGTTGACGGCGGACTGGGGAGGAGTGGGCGTAGGAGCGGTTTGGGCACAAGCCAGCGCGCACAGGAGCAGAATGGCTATAGAACCGTACATATCATCTGGTTAGAAGCCGAAAAGCTGATTTTAGCTGTACCACCGAACACGTAGGGACGGCCGGCCCCGGCCATCCGGCAGCGTCGAGACATCACGATCTACCGCTGACCTCGTGTCCGGGGCTCGTCTCTATCCCACCAGCACGGCTCCCCCATTTACGTTGAAAATCTCGCCCGTAATAAATCCAGCATAGGGCGTGCACAGAAACAGAATCGGCCCGGCGATCTCGTCCGGCGTTCCGACGCGCCCTAGCGGGATGCCTCGAAAAATCCTTTCTCGCGTTGTCGGATCATTCAGCGCCGCCGCCGACATGTCCGTATCGACCCATCCTGGAGCGACGCAATTGACGCGGATGCCATCGCGCGCCAATTCCGTCGACAACCCTTTCACCATGCTGATCAGCGCGCCTTTACTGGCCGCATAGTCGCAGTGAAAAGCTTCGCCACGCTGGCCGGCCGTCGAACTGACCAGCACGATGTCTCCGCTGCCCTGCTTCTTCATCTGTCCCACCGAATGCCTGACGAGCGAGAAGACGCTGTCTAGATTCACCGCAATCGTGCGATGCCATTGTTCATCGGACATGCGATCAATGGGCATATCCTCAGGCGGCCAGATACCGTGATTCGCGACCAGAATATCGAGACGTCCGAAGGACGAAATTGCGGAGGATACCAGCTGCTGCGCCGCCTCCGTGGTTGAAAGATCGCTTTGCACGGCGCGACAATTTCCTGCGCCGCATTCCCGCACCAGATCTTCAGCCTGCGCCTTCGCCGCTTGATAATTGAAGACAACTTTCGCTCCCGCCGCAGCAAACAACCGCACCGCCGCCGCGCCAATCCCGCGCGAGCCGCCGGTGATGAGAGCAACTTTAGAGTTTAGGGTCAGATTCATAAACGCATACGAGTATCGCACGGTGGGGCACCTGTCACTCGTAGCGCAGACTCTCGACCGGATCAAGCTGGGAGGCGCGGATGGCTGGAACAGTGCCGAACAGGACGCCGACCAACGAGGAGACAACGATAGCGATGATGGCGGAGAGGCCGGAAATGGGGATGCGGTACGCGGTAAAGTAGCGAACGGAGAAGGGGATCGCGAGTCCGATGACGATGCCGAGGACGCCGCCGATCAGCGAGATAAGGATGGCTTCCGAGAGGAACTGGAAGCGAATCTCGCGGTTGGTGGCGCCGATCGCTTTGCGGATGCCAATCTCGCGAATGCGGGCGCTGACGGTGGCGAGCATGATGTTCATGATGCCGATGCCACTAACCAGCAGCACGACCAGCGACACCGCGAGCAGAACCACGGTCATGGCGGTCGCTGTCTTGTCGGCAACAGCTACGAGTTGGGTCAGATTCCTGACGCTGTAAACGGATTCCGGCCGGTGGCGTGATTGAATGACGCGCTGAACCTGGGCCGTGATCGGAACCACCAGGGACGCATCAGCGGCCGAAAAGAAAATCTGCTTCACCGTGGGCGTTTCCTGAAAATAGCGGATCACGGTATAGGGAATCAGCATGGTGTTGTCGGTCACCTCCGATTGCCCGAAGGTGTCAACGCCCTCGCGGAAGGTGCCAATGATGGTGAAGGGCAGCCCGCTCAACTTCAACGTCTTTCCGAGCGCGGCCTGCTCCGAACCGTAGAGTTCGATGGCCAGCTTGGGCATGATCACGCCGACCTTGTTGTGAGCCTGTGAATCTTGCCGGTCGAAGAATCGTCCCGCGAGAACAACAATGTTGCGAACCCGCTGGTATTCGGGGTAAACGCCCATGATCTGCAGGTCACGCTCCTTGCCTCCGCCGACTGCGACGCGCTCGTTGAGGGGAACAACAGGAGAAGCGTAGGCGATGCCACTGACCTGGTGTTGAACCGCTTCCATGTCGTCAATGGTCAGAGCGTCGCTGCCGGTGCTGGTGATGCGTTCTCCGCCGCTCTCGTATTCCACGTAAACCCAATTGGCGCCAATCGCCTGAATCTGGTTCAGGAGGTACTGCTTCCCGGTAAGACCGATGGTGGTGACCAGAATCAGCGATGCGGTTCCAATGACCATGCCGAGCGCGGTCAGCGCGAAGCGAACCTTGTTGCTCATGAAGGTCTCGTACGCGAAGCTGAAGATCTCGCCGAGGGCAAGGTGGGCGCGTCCGTTCGGGATCGTTGCGGTCTCCATCTGCTGATTAGATGCTACGGCGAGTTGGCGGACGCGGCAAGCGCGGGCCCGCGCGTTTGGCTATGCAGTCGTACCCAGGCTTCGTGCCGATGTCGAAACCTCATTTCCGTAGTAAATGCGTGTCTTATAATCGATGCGAGCCAAACGTTCCGCCTTGCCGCCCTCCTCCAACCCGAGTCCATCCGCCGAAACATCGAGACAAATACGCTTCCCATCATTCCTGATTTCCATGGTGCTGATAGCGCTTGCGATTCGACTGCTGGTTATGGTTTTTCTGCTACCCGAGCAACTCGACCCGCAGCGGGATCACTGGCGTTTCGGATACGAAACCGGCAGAATCGCCCGCTCCATCGCGCAGGGACGCGGTTTTAGCAACCCATTGTTCGGGGACACTGGCCCCACCGCCTGGATGACCCCGGTGTATCCCTATCTGGTGGCTGGCGTCTTTAAGATTTTCGGCATCTACACCAAGACCTCCGCCATCGTCCTGCTTTCGCTGAATGCCTTGACTTCAGCGCTGGTCTGCATTCCCATCTTCTTGATCGCTCGTATCAGTTTTGGAGATCGCGTCGCCAAATGGTCCGGCTGGGCCTGGGTGTTCTTCCCGTACTCCATTTATTTTCCTGTCGAACGCATCTGGGAAACGTGGCTCGCGACTCTGCTGTTTTCCGTGCTTTTCCTGATAACGCTGAATCTAGAAAACGAAGAGAAGGTGTGGAAGTGGATCGTCTTTGGCTTGATCTGGGGACTTGCCGCACTCACCAGTCCCTCACTGCTCGCGGTGTTGCCCTTTCTCGCCGTATGGGTCATTTATCGCCGGCATCGTCGCGGCCGGCGGTGGTTCGCGGTCAACGTCGTGGCGGCCATCGTATTCATTGCGGTGGTCTCGCCCTGGTTCATCCGCAACTATGAAGTCTTCCATCGCTTCGTTCCCTTTCGCGACAACATGGGTCTCGTTTTGCGGCTGGGCACAAAAGGCTCGACTTCTTACTGGGCGCAATCCGAGCTTGGTCCCTGGCGCAACGACATTGAATGGAATGAATTCAAGCAGCTGGGCGAACTCGGATACATGGACAAGAAAAAACAGCAGGCGCTCGAGTCCATCCGGGCCCATCCCGGGTGGTACATGTGGAGGACGTTCCGCCGCGCGCTCTTTATCTGGACCGGCTACTGGAGCCTCGACCGTGATTATCTAGCTCAGGAGCCGCTTGATCCACCGAATATTTTGTTTTGCACCGCGCTGACCATCGTCGCGCTTCTGGGTCTGCGGCGCGCTTGGCGAGCGGATTGGTCAGGCGCTCTGCCCTACGCGCTCGTACTCGTTTGGTTTCCGCCGATCTACTACATCACGACGCCCGAACATTACTATCGGCGCCCCATCGATCCCTTATTCGTGATCTTGGCTGTGCTGGCGCTGCTGCCAAATGCCACGGCAAGAAAGGAAGCCGGCAAAACGGCAGGGTCGTGACCACCGTCAATGGTGTGCGCCACGCCCGCTTGAAGACCGGAGTCGGGACACTGGGAATCAGCGCTTGCGTGAGAGGAAGCCGAGAATCTTGCTGGCGAACTCGTCCGAGAAACCGAAGCGCGCTTTGGCCCGTGAATAAAGATCCACAGCCTCCTTATCCAGCCAGATCATGCAGGACTTCAGCGGGCCGTCTTCCGGTCGCGGACGATAGTTTGTGGAGTGTGCTTTCGCGCCCACTCCCGACTCGATAGTGTAGTAATACAATGCCAAGCTCTTGCGAGATTCGCCTTCGGGACAGCGCAAGGGGTCGGGGAAGCCGTGGTAGGAAATCTCATCGGTACGGAAGATCAGCGCTTCGTTGAACAGCGGTGGTATCTTCACGACGCACCGGCGCACTTCCCGATCCCACAACTCGATCGCGCCGCCCCATTGCTCCTGCCAGTTGGGGTTGAGATAAAGAATCAGGTTGACCTGCCGCCGCCAATGCTTGTGGTAGTGGTGATTGCTGAAATCGGTGTGCACATTCAGGAATCCGCCCGCCCCCGACTGGTGCAGGCCGCCGCCTTCGAGCGATTCGTCCGCCAACAGGTTCGGAATTCCGGTTAACTGCGAAAGCCAGTGCACAAACGCTTCCGAATTCAGTTCATCCACCACCTCGCCCAACAATCGCGGGAAGAGAGCTCGTTTTGCCAGCCCCAGCTTGTTTTCGTTTTGGTGTTTGTAGCGCGTCCAGGCGTCGGTCGCCATGTCAGGAAACTCGCTGGCCATTTCGCCGGCTATGTCATCTTCTAGAAATTCCTTGAGGTGCACATGCGGATAGGGCTGGTTCTCCCGAAATTGCCGCCGCAGGCCGGGCAGTTGGGAGGACCATTTCAGGTAGGGAAACAGTAGCCGGGTTGTGGGGATTACGATCGAGTCCGCCATGCGCCTGAGTCAGTAAAGGTTCGGGTAAGCAATAGGCTAACACATGCCGCGCCGTGTTCTTCCCAAGGACCGCACCAGCGACAATTCACTTCGAGACGGAGCAAGCCCCGTCTCTACCCTCACGCCGTGGCCGGCCGCTCGCCGCCTTTGGCAGGAGCGCGCTCAGGCTTAATCACTTGCTGTACGCCGTCGTCGGTCTTCGCCGGCAGCGGCTTGATCGGCGGCAGGTCCAGCCCCTCGACCAGCAACTTGATTTCGGATGCGTCCAGCACTTCGCGTTCGATCAGCGCCTTCGCGATCCGGATCAGCGTTTCTCGATTCTCCGAGAGGATACCCTTCGCGGTCGCGTACCCCGTGCTCACCATCTTCCTGACTTCCTCGTCAATCTGGATGGCGGTGGCTTCGCTGTAGTCGCGGTGTTGCGCGATTTCGCGTCCCAGGAATATCTGCTCTTCTTTCTTGCCGAAGGTCAGCGGCCCCAGATCGCTCATGCCCCACTCGCAAACCATCTTGCGCGCCAGTTCCGTCGCCCGCTCAATGTCGTTGCCCGCTCCCGTCGACATCTGACCCAGGAAAAGCTCTTCCGCGATACGCCCGCCCATCAGGATGGCAATCTGCGTGTCGAGATAGTTCTTGTAGTAGTTGTGGCGATCGTCGGTCGGCAACTGCATGGTCAAACCAAGCGCCATGCCGCGCGGAATGATCGTGACCTTGTGCACCGGATCGGAGTGCGGCAGCATGGCCGCCACGAGTGCGTGTCCTGCCTCGTGGTACGCGGTGTTCTTCTTCTCTTCATCGGAGAGCAGAAGCGACTTGCGTTCCACGCCCATCAGCACTTTATCTTTAGCCACTTCGAAGTCGTACATCAGTACGGCTTTGCGGTTCTGCCGGGCAGCTGCCAATGCCGCTTCATTCACCATGTTGGCTAGGTCTGCGCCGGAGAATCCCGGCGTGCCGCGAGCCAGGACCGAGAGATCCACATCGTCCGCCAGAGGAATCTTGCGGGTGTGCACGCGCAGAATTTCTTCCCGTCCGCGAACATCCGGACGATTCACCACCACCCGCCGGTCGAAACGCCCCGGCCGCAGCAGCGCCGGATCAAGCACGTCCGGACGATTGGTCGCCGCCATCAGGATCACGCCTTCGTTCGATTCGAAGCCGTCCATTTCCACCAGCAGCTGATTCAAAGTCTGCTCGCGCTCATCGTGTCCACCGCCTAGCCCAGCGCCGCGGTGACGTCCGACGGCATCAATTTCGTCGATGAAGATGATGCAGGGAGCGTTCTTCTTGCCCTGTTCGAAGAGATCGCGCACCCGGCTCGCGCCCACGCCCACGAACATTTCCACGAAGTCCGAGCCGGAGATGGAGAAAAATGGAACGTTCGCTTCGCCCGCGACTGCGCGCGCCAGCAAGGTTTTGCCCGTTCCCGGAGGTCCAACCAGCAGCACGCCCTTGGGAATGCGGCCGCCAAGTTTCTGGAACTTCTGCGCTTCGCGAAGGAACTCGATAATCTCGCGAAGTTCTTCCTTCGCCTCATCCACGCCAGCCACGTCTTTGAACGTGATCTTTTTCTGCTGCATGGAGAGCAACCGCGCCCGGCTCTTGCCGAACGACAGCGCCTTGTTTCCACCTGTCTGCATCTGCCGGATCATGAAGAACCAGAGCGCGCCCAGCAGAACCAGCGGCAACAGATTCAGAATCCAGCTTGGCCAGGTACCGTTGCTGATGTCCTTGAAGCCGTAGGGGACGTTCTTCTCCGTCAGCTTCTTGTACATGTCAGGATAATTCGCCGGCGCAGTCGTATGAAAAGGCGAGTCGTTCTTAAACTTGCCTTTGACTTCCTGCCCGATAAACATCACGTCGCGGACGTTGCCCTGGTCGACGTCAGACAGGAATTCAGAAAAGCCGATTTCTTTTTCCTTCTGGGCATTGCTCCCGGTTTTCACAACCTGCCAGAGCAGGAAGGCCGAGACAACAATGACAGCCCAGAAAAGTACTGTTTTGATCGTAGAATTCACTTAAAACTCCTCTAAGAGCCCGTCCCAGTCAAAAGGAAGAAGGCACCTCTTCATCCGGTATTAGATGCCGGAGGTGGAAATTCGACTGGAAGAGCCTGTGCCCTCATTCTAGCCCTTTTCGGTGAAAAACGGAGAGGTAAAACCAGGCACAGAAATCATGGAGGTACACTTGTGGGAAGCGGGGGTGAAATCGCGATATCCTCGCTCCCTGCTTGTGAAATCCATCAATCTATCGGACAGGCGGCACCCGTTTTGGTTTCGACCAGGCGAATGTCATAAACCGAAATGTCCAATGTCCCGGACGTTGCCAGGTGCAGGACGTTAGGCGTCTTGGCCAAGTCCTGGGACTTGGCGAAGCACGACAACGGAACCGTGAGCGTCACATCTCCCGTCTTGAGCAGCTTGGTGACAGGTACGGTAGAAACACCGACGCCCATGGCAACGTCTCCGGTTGGGGCGGCATTGATCTTGAGTTTCACAGAGAGCATCATGGCGCCATTCGCTTCGCGAGCAATGTCGGTGGTCCTGTCGGCGGCAACCTCAAACCAAGCGTTCTTGCGGCCGGTCCACACCACATTGACCCCGTTGTCGGTTGGCTGCAGCATAATCGCCGCCGAACCGTATAAGGTCGTCTTGCTTCCGACATATGCCATGCGGGCAACATTGTCGTCGCCGATGAACAGCTTATAGCCGTTCCATACATCGCCCTTCGCGTAATAGACATTCTTCTCGCCATATTTGACATTGCCGGGGGCTTCGGCAAGTTGCGCTGTTTGTATCGGCTTGGCATAGGTCAGGCCGAAACCGTACGGGAACTGCGGGTCGTAATTCGCATCGCCAATATTGAGCGGCGTCTGGTCGGGACGCTTCGGCCACGAGAAGCTCAGACGACCCTGAAAATCGTATTGCGGTGAGCCGTCGGCCTTAGCAAGCAGGACATCGGCCACGCCCTGACCTTCGGAACCGGGCAGCCATGCGGCGACGAAGGCGTCAGAGGCATTGATCTGCGGGTTCACATAGAGCGGGCGGCCGGACATCATCACCGCGACGACCGGAATGCCTTGGCTCTTGAGCTTCCTGATCAGATCGAGGCTTTCGGCATTATCGTGATGCAACGCGACGTCTGGCTGGTCTCCCATGAATTCGGCATAGGGCTTTTCGCCGAAAACCACGATGGCAAAATCGGGTTTCTGCGCGGAGGTGCCGTCAGGGCTGAGGATGGCCCGTCCGCCGGCTGCGTCGATCTGCGCTTTCAGTCCTTCGTAGATCGAAGTCGCGCCGGGGAAGTCGTTCGGGCCGTTGTCCGCTCCCTGCCAGCTCAGCGTCCAGCCGCCCGATTGCATGGCGATATTGTTGGCGCCCTCGCCCGCCACCATCACGGTGGCATTCGGTTTGATCGGCAGTGCGCTGTTGTTTTTCAGCAGGACCAGCGATTTGCGAACTGCCTCGCGGGCGACGGCGCGATGCTGCAGCGTGCCAATGGGCTTAAACGTTCCGGTCCGGTGGGCAGGCGAAGGCTCGTCGAACACGCCCATCCGAAACTTCACGCGCAAGATCCGGCGAACGGCATCGTCGAGACGGGCTTGTGAGATAACTCCCGACTTCACATCGCGGACAAGATTGGCGTGCAAAAGCTTCCAGTCCTGAGGCTCATTGAAGATATCCAGGCCCGCGTTGAAAGCTATCGCACAATCGGAATTGGTGCAGCCTGGGATCTGGCCGTGTGCGAGCCAGTCACCCATGATGAAGCCGTCGAAGCCCATGCGGCCCTTGAGCACATCGGTCAACAATCCTTTATTGGCGTGCATCTTGACACCGTGCCAGGAGTTGTAAGAGGCCATTACTGATTGCGTGCCGGCGTTGATAGCGGCAATATAAGCCGCACCATGCAGTCGGGCGAGATCGGTCTCGGAAACAATGGAATCGCCCTGATCGCGCCCGCCGTCCGTAGAGCCGTCGCCGAGGAAATGCTTGGCGGTCGAAATAACATGATTACGGTCGAGGAAGGTCTTGCCTGACCCCTGAAGCCCTGACACCATGGCGGCTGCGTATTTCGAAACGATCCGTGGGTCTTCGGAATAACTCTCATAAGTGCGTCCCCAGCTGTCGTCACGCGCTACGGCGATGGTGGGGGCGAACGTCCAGTCGATCCCGGTCGAACGCACTTCGGCGGCGGTCACCTCGCCGATGCGGTGGAGTAGCTCAGGGTCGTTGGCTGCGCCTAAGCCGATATTGTGCGGAAAAAGAGTCGCGCCATAGACATTGTTGTGACCGTGCACAGCATCCGAAGCCCAGATAAGAGGTATAGTCACCTTTTCACCGGGCACCACCGACGCCTGATAATAGGGCTCGATAAGATCGACCCAGTCCTTGACGGTCGCATGCTTGTTTCCACCGGGCACCGCACCTCCGCCGTTTTCGATGGAGCCGATGTGATACTGGGTTACTTCCTCGGGTTTGATGGTTTTCCATTCCGGTTGAATCACCTGGCCGATTTTTTCTTCGATGCTCATCTGGTGGAGCATCCCGGTGATCCGTTTTTCTATCGCGGCATCAAGCCCCAACGGAGACTTCGCCATCGGCCACATCTCTGGGTGCACTTGTTCCACGCTTGGCGCGGCCTCACCATCGGTAAACAGAAGGCTCACTGCCATGCCAATTCCCAGCCAAAGCGGCAACGAGGACATCAGAATCTTTAAGCGGAAATACTTGTGCGTCAGGGTCATGGCGTCTCTATCGCTTATCTCCTTGAAGTCTTAGCGTTTCGGTGAACGCGGGGGATTGTACAACTGTTCCCGGGTAATTGGTTCACAGAAAGGGGCATAAAGCTTGCTCGGCGCTACCCTAATCGTTCTGACGATTGGTGAATATAGGCGGTCGCTCCAGCTGAGATTGGAGATTATTCCGAGCCCGAAGTCCTCTTATGGGAAGCTGGACATTCCACCCGGGGTTTCGCCTATTTCCGACGGATGACGGATTGGCGGGCTGAAAGCTACGCTCCGCTTGGACGGGGGCGGACCCCCGTCCCACACGATCTATATCGTCGCCGCCAGATACGGCAGGTTCCGTCCCGTCTGCTCCGGACTACCCAGCCCATAACCGCAAAGAAACGTGTCATCCACGAGAAATCCAAAGTAGTCCGGTTGCAGCGGTACTCGGCGCGCGGACTGCCGATCCAGCAGCGTGACCAGCTTCACCGAAGTCGCACCCCGCGCCCGCAGGTCGTTCATCAGGAACTCGCTGGTCACCCCCGAGTGCACCAACCCCTCCACCAGCAGCACATGTTTGCCGGCAATCGGCAGTTCGTGGCTGAACAGAATCTCCAACACAGCGGATTCACCCTGATGGCTCTGCTTGTAGCTCGGCTTGATAAACGAGCAGATAAGGGGAACATCGACCGCCCGCACCAGATCGGCCATGAACAGAAAGCTGTTCTCCAGAATACCCAGCGCGATCATGGTCTCACCGCGATAGTCGTCGGAAATCTGCCGTCCCAGTTCGCGAACTCTTTTCTGAATCTGGTCGGCCGAGATCACCTGGCGCAACCCGGCATTCGGCGAAACATTCATAGCGGAAGTGGCGCCTCCAGCGTGGTATTTAGTTTTGTCATCCTGAGCGAAGCGAGGGATCTGCATTTTGCGGCGAACTGCAGATCCCTCGCTTCGCTCGGGATGACAACTCAAGAAAGGTATCGTTCGTGCACCGTTCCGGACCCGGATTTCACAACGGGCCGGGCGGTAACTATAAAGCCATAACTGTGCCGATGCCATGTTACATCATGCCGGTAATCTCCCGAATCCGAATTGCTTGTGAAGCTTCCGCAGGCGCCTGAAAAGCGGACGGAACCGCAAACCCGCGCATCCAGATCAGCCCGCAGCCTTCCGCCACCGCGACCGGCCAGAGTTTTTTCTCCACTCCGGTTGCATGACGGTCACTTAACAGCTCCTTAACTTTCTTTGTCGCCGCCGTATGCGCCGGCCAGAAACGATCGCCCGCCCGCCAGTTGCGGATCAGAACTTCTTTCGGCATGCGCGCCAGATCCACCAACTCACCGCGCTCGTCCTCAGGAACGACACGCGCATCCACCACCCGAGCTTCGATACAGGCACGTAGTTCGGGAACCTCCACCACGCCCGGCACCGCTAAAGCGTACTCATAGTCCGCCGCTTCTCCGAGGCCGCTGGAAGATTCCAGTTCCAAAAAAAGCTCCTGCCGTCGACGTCGAAGATTCCACCCGCCAGGCAGCTCCAGTTTCTTGCTCGCCGATCCTCTATTTGACGATCCGCGCGCCAACCCCAGCGCCTCTTCGATCAGACGGAACGAGATGGTCAAGTTAGGCGCGTTCATTTCGAGCCACGCGCGCACCAGCCGCCTCTGCGCCGCCAAAGGATGCTCCGACAAACCCCCCACCCATAGAGACGCGGCTTGCCGCGTCTCAGCGGCGCCACCACTCTGCCCTCGAATCTCCGGATGCATTCGCTCCCAATGGTCCTCCTCGGCCCGCGCGATTTCCGCCACCTCGCCCATGTGTTCGATCGCGGCCTCGCCAAATTCTTCCCCGATGATCGGCAGCAGCCGATGCCGCACGCGATTGCGAAGGAAGGCAATATCCCGATTCGACGAGTCCTCGCGCCAGCTCTGACCCCGCTCGCGCAAAAATTCCTGCAATGCAGCGCGCCGGAAGCCCAGCAGCGGCCGCACTAGTTCGCCAAACGCGTGTCCCTGGTCTTCGAAAACGATTCGCGGATGAATGCCAGAAAGTCCCCGAATGCCGGTACCGCGGAACATGCGCAGCAGCACCGTCTCCGCCTGATCGTCGAGCGTGTGCGCCGTCGCAATTTTCGTAACTCGACCCTCGCGCGTCAGTTTGCGAAAAAAACCGCAGCGCAGTTCACGCGCGGCCGCCTCGATACCGGAACTGACGCCGGAACTTTTGCCGAGACTTTTGCCGGGACTCTGCTTCCCGTCCACCGGCGCCTCACAAGCATGCAGTTCGAGTCCGTGCTGCCCCGCCAACTTCGTGACAAACCGCTCGTCCTCGTCCGCCTCTTCTCCGCGCAGCTTGTGATTGACATGCGCAACCGACAGCACGATCCCCAACTCGGCCCGCAACTCCAGTAGCAGGCAAAGCAAAGCCACGGAATCGGCGCCGCCTGAAACCGCCACCGCCAGCCGGTCCCCCGCGCGAATCGACTGCTGCCTCCGAATTGTCTTCAATAGCCGTTCCGTCAGCCCGTGCACGGAGAAATGGTACAGCAGGAATAAAGTTCTCAGTTCTCAGTTCTCAGTGGCAGCGGTTTGGCGGTACTGGATACTGGCAACCGAGTACCAGCAACTGCTATCCTGTTCGCAAAATGTGTAGAGCTTCTCGCTGGATTGCAAGATTTCTGCTGCTGGCCATGCTCGCCCCGGCCTTCGGGCCGCTGGCGATGGCTCGTGCTGCCCAGCCGGGAGGCATGCATTGCCTGCGTCAGCCGGTAACCGGCCAGCCGGCGCAGCCTGCGATGCAATGCCATCATGCGATGGCGCAGTCCAAGCCGCAGCCCCAATCCTCCGAAGCCTCGTTTCAAGCCGCCGCTAACTGCTGCCTGAACCACGATTGCTGCTGCCACGCAGCTACCTTGGAGTGGGCGCATCCCGCCTCCAGTCTGCTCTCTTTCTTTAGCCTTCTGATCGAACCCGCGCGTCCGTCGCCAAGCACGATCCTGCTCTCAAGCGATATCTCCGGACACTATTCCCCCCGCGCCCCTCCTCGCAGCTAGCCCTTTTCCAAGTCCTGAAAAATTAACCCCTTGCGCACTGCCGCGTCCGTGGCCCCTAGAGGGGCGTCGATCTCGCGAATCTGCGGCATCGCTAAAGCGATGCCCTGATACAAAGCCGGATTGTTTTGCTGCAAGGGTATGCGGAAGCCGATTCTCGTTACGAGCGCAATCTGGCGCCGGAGAGAACCGCCACAGCCCTTAAGGACATGAATTATGGCTCGCCAAATTATGACTCGCCCCATGCTGCTGGCATTCGCCGCCTTGCTGTTCCTCTGCCCCGCTGCGTTCGCCAACGTCTTCGGCGCGATCCGCGGCATCGTGCACGACCCGCAGCACCGTCCCATTCAGGACGCCATGGTCATGCTCAAAGCAAAATCGTCGGACTGGGCAAAAAGCGTTACCACCGACGCCACCGGAGAATTCCAGTTCAACGCCGTCCCGCTCGGCGATTATTCTGTCAGCATAGCTAGCCAGGGCTTCGCGCAAACTTCGCAGGATGTCACGGTTATCTCGGGAACGGTGCCGGTCGTTCATTTTCTTTTGAAGGTCGCAGCCGCAAACGCCAATGTCACTGTCTCCGGCGCGCCCGAGGTGGCCCCAACCGATTCCGCCACGCCCACGACTCTCGTCAGCCGCATCGATATCGAGCGCACTCCGGGCGCCGACCGCACCAACAGCCTGGCGATGATCACCAATAACGTCCCTGGCGCCTACGTCACACACGACCAACTCCACATTCGCGGCGGCCATCAGACCACCTGGCTCGTGGACGGAGTGCCCGTTCCCAACACCAACATCGCCTCGAACATCGGCCCCCAATTCGATCCCAAAGACATTGACTTCATGGAAGTGAATCGCGGCAGTTACGGCGCGGAATTTGGTGATCGCACCTACGGCGTCTTCAACGTTGTTCCGCGCACCGGTTTCGAGCGCAATCGACTGGCCGAACTCGTACTCAGCGCGGGCAGTTTCTACCAGACGAATGACTCCTTTAATTTCGGCAGTCACACCCAGCGCTTTGCCTACTACGTCAGCGTCAATGGCAATCGCAGCGATCTTGGCCTGCAAACGCCCATCCCCCAGGTCGTGCACGACGCGGCCAATGGCTATGGAGGTTTCGGATCCTTCATCTTCAATGTCGATCCTTCCAACCAGCTTCGCTTGGTGACCGCGCTGCGTAAGGATTACTATCAGGTTCCCTACGATCCGAATTTCAACGATCTGGAAAGCAGTTTCTTCGACAGCAGCGGACTCCGCGACAGCGACCGGGAAACGGACGCGATGATCAATGCTTCATGGGTTCACACCTTCAATTCGAAGCTCATGCTCACGGTCTCGCCCCTGTTTCATCGCAATACGACAGACTACGAGAGCTCGCCGAACGACTACCCCACCGCCACCACGGATCACCACACCTCGACCTATGCCGGAGGGCAGTTGAGCTTTGGCGCGAACTACGCCCACAACGATCTGCAAGTCGGTTTTTTTGGATTCCACCAGAACGACGATCACCGCCTCAGAATTCTCTTCAATTGCCCGGCCAACGGCGATCCCAACTTCCCCGATTGCGATCCGATGAAATCACCTTTTGCCGATTCTGAGCCCGCTTCCGGGGGTCTCGCCGCGTTCTTCCTAGACGAAAAATTCAAGCCCTTCTCGTGGCTCACTCTCTCGGCAGGGATGCGCCCCACCCATTTCGCCGGTGTTCAATCCGAGAACGCGATCAGCCCGCGTTTCGGGGCCACCGTCACCGTCCCGCGACTGCGCTGGACGTTCCGTGCTTTCTACGGACACTATTATCAAGCTCCTCCTTTGCTCACCGCTTCCGGTACGTTGGCGCAGCTGTGCACGACAAATGGTTGCAAATTCATCCCGCTCCTCGGCGAGCGTGACGAAGAATATCAGTTCGGCGTGACCATTCCCTTCCGCGGATGGACGCTCGATGCCGACACTTTCCGCACCCGCGTCCGGAATTTCTTCGACCACAACACCATCGGAGAATCCAACCTCTTCTTCCCCCTCACCATTGAGAAGGCCCTCATCCGCGGATGGGAACTGACGCTGCGTTCGCCGCGCATCGCGCATCGTGCGCAACTTCATCTTGCGTATTCCAACCAGGTCGCTTACGGCGGGGGCGCCATCACCGGAGGGCTGACGGATTTCACAATGAATCTCTGCGATCCGAGCCCTGGCCTGTGCGCCCTCGATCACGACCAGCGCAACACGCTGAACCTCGGTGGCGACGTCTCTCTCCCGTGGCGCTCCTATGCGTCCACCAACGTCTACTACGGCTCCGGCTTCACCAACGCATTTCCGGGCCAGCCTTATCCCGGCGGCTATCTACCTGGGCACACCACATTCGATCTGTCGCTTGGAAAAGACTTCGGGGAGCGCGTCTCCGCCTCGTTAAACGCGCTGAACGTCGCCAACCGCCATATCGAACTCGACAACAGCACCACCTTCGGAGGCTTCCACTGGAATAACCCGCGAGAAATCTTTCTCGAGATGCGGTTCCGATTCCATTATTAAGCATATTTTTCTGCCGGTTCGCTGGCCGGTTCGCTTAAGGCTGAGGATAGATAAATGACACACACGAAATCCCAACTCTTACTTACGTCAATCCTGCTGTTGCTAACCGCCTCGGTAGGTTGCAATCGCACTCGGAAATATCCGCTGCAAGGCGAAGTGATCGCGAAGGACGCGATGGCCGGCGAGATTACCGTGAAGCATGGCGACATTCCCGGATTCATGTCTGCCATGACCATGCCCTATCGCGTCAAAGACCCGTCGGTTGTTCGGGAACTTCAGCCCGGCGACAAAGTCGCTGCTGAAGTGGTCGTGGGCAACGATTCGAGCGACTACTGGCTGGAGGATGTTCGCATCATCGATGAATCCGGGCGGGTCCAAGACAAGCCGCCCGCTGCGCCGCGTATGCTTATGCCCGGTCAACGGGCGCCCGATGTTTCACTCATCAACCAGGATGGCCGAACCATCCATCTTTCAGATTTTGCCGGGAAGGCGTTGCTGGTTACGTTCATCTATACGCGCTGTCCCATGCCGGATTTCTGTCCCCGCTTGAGCAGCGCGTTCGCGCAAATTCAGAAGGAACTCGAGAAGACCCCCGGCGACTACGGCAAAACACACCTGCTGACCGTCACCTTCGACCCGAAATATGACAAGCCGAGCGTCCTTCGCAAGTATGGCCTGACCTATCTGAATGGTGACGAGAGTGGTTTCTCCCACTGGGACTTTGCTTCCGCAAATCCAACCGATCTGGGCCGTCTGGCCCAGGCATTCGGACTGCATTACGAAGAACAGGAGAACCAGATATTGCACTCCATGAACATCGTGTTGATTGCGCCTGATGGCGCGGTTGCCAAGTTCTGGTCCACGGACTGGACATGGACGGAACTGATGGAGAATATGCGGAACGTTGCCCATGGCGCCGGGACGGACAGCAAAAAGGGATGAACGGAGGATGATCGGGCGCAGCGCTTTGCTCTTGCTGGTCGGTTGCGATGCTCGCGTGTCGATTATTTGACGCTATTCTAAAAAGCTCCGTATAATGCATAGCGTCCACACCCTGATCACCACGCTGGCGGTTCGGCGTGAAGAATGCCGGGCGTCGTACGCACCTTGCGTGCTCGCTGCGCCGGTTTCAGGGCTATGTTTGAGGACTACGACTGAATAGGCTCGGGTTGCGATCAGTTTCGTTGAGCCCGGCGAACTGGAAGCTTCCAGCGTTTCCGAAAAATCCGAAGGAGTTCAAAAGGATCCAATGATTAAGAAGTTTGTGATTAAGAAGTTTGCGTGCGTCACCGTGGCCGTGGTGTTCGGCCTCTCCCTATTCGCTCTGGCCCAAGCCGACGCGGCCGCCGGTTCACCCGCCGCTGCTGCCACCACACCCAACGCTCCCTCCGCTGCTGCGGCGGCGGTGGCGAAGGCTACTGGCACCAAAGTCGGCACCATCAACATCGAACAGGCGATCTTCGCCTCCAATGAAGGACGGCGGGATTTCGACGTGCTCGCCAAGAAGTTTGAACCCAAGCAAAACGAGCTCAAGGGCTCAGCCGACGAAATCGACAGCCTCAAGAAGCAGCTCAATGCCCAGCAGGACAAGTTGAATGAGGAATCGCGCGACAAGCTGGTGAAGCAGATCGAGGCGAAGCAGAAGAGCTTCGACCGCTCCACGCAGGACGCGCAAGAGGATTTCCAGAACCAGCAGGGCGAGATCGGAAATAAAATCCTCACCAAGATGGCTCCGCTTATCGTGAAGTATGCCAGCGAAAACGGCTACGGCATGATCCTGGATACGTCCCAGCAATGGCCGCGTGGACCGGTGATCTGGTACGGACCGGCCGTGGACATCACGCAACCGATCGTCGAAGCTTTCAACGTGCAATCCGGTGTGGCGGCGCCTGCCGCAGGCAGCGTGGCTCCCAAGCCCGTAAGGCCGGGGACGTCTCCGCCTAGCAAACCTGCTGCTGCGCCCGCGACCAAGGCGCCGGCGACTACTCCGCCGAAACAGTAGCGACACTGCTCGGATAGTTTCAGTTCCAGCTTTTCTTAAGGCCGCGTGCAGACGCGGTCTTTTTTTCGTCTCTCTAGTTTGCGGAGAGCCGGGCAACTCTTTCCGCTTCGCTCAGGATCAAATGGCAACTTGTAGGTGTCTGTACGGAATAACGGGCCCGTTCCGGAGGACACTATGTTCAGCGCACTCGAAAGCAACTGGGACCAGTCTGCCCGTCGGGGATGGACCACGCTCGCATCCTTCACCCTGCAAGCTCTTGGACTGAGCTTGCTGCTCGCAATCCCGTTGATCTGGGTTCAGCGGCCACCGCGATTACATTGGCTGCAGCCGCTCGCCTCGCCCGCTGCGCTCACATCACCCGCACCTACCCAGGCTGCGCGCGTGCATTCTACGGCCACTGCAGTCAGCAACCTGCCCCAACGACCATTCATCGCGCCGCGATCGATACCTCTTCAGATCACGGCAATCAACGACGCGGACTCGGTTCCCCCGGCGCCCGACTTCCCAACTATCGGTACTGGATCGGGTCGCGGACCAGGCGACGGCGTTGCGCATGGCGTCGGAGACGGTATTCCCGTAGTGGTTCCGACGCACCCGGTCGCCGCCAAGCCCTTGCGGGTCTCGCATTGGGCCGAGGGCAATCTCATCTATCGCGTCCAGCCCGCCTATCCCCCAATCGCGCGCCTTGCGCGTGTTCAGGGCACGGTCGAGTTGCGGGCGATCATCAGCAAAGCGGGGACGATCGAGAATCTGATCGTGGTCAGCGGCCCCCCGACGCTGGTCAAATCCGCGATTGAAGCGGTACGGCAATGGCGGTACCGCCCGTACCTCTTGAACAATGAGCCCATCGAAGTGGAAACGGAGATCACTGTGAACTTTGTGTTATCGGGCAGTTGAGACTCATTAGTTACCATTGGTACTTAACAACGTGGCTCGTGCGGTCACTATAATCGGCTACGTGAACGCCCCGCGTCCTGATTTGTCAAAAATGCCCGAGCGCCGCTCGCTGATTCTCGACGGCCGGACTTGGGCGGAAGTTTCTCTCGGAGCGCTGGGACAAAATTTCCATGCGATACAGAAGCAGGTCGGCGCAGGCGTCACCATTTGTGCCGTGGTCAAAGCCGACGGTTACGGCCACGGCGCGGTCGAATGCGCGCGCTCTCTCGAATCCGAAGGCGCTCGTTGGCTGGGCGTGACCGATGCGGCCGAAGGCTTGGCGCTGCGCGGCGCCGGCGTCACCGCCCGCATCTTGCTGATGACAGGAATCTGGAAGGGCGAAGAAGATGGAATCGTCGCCCGGAATCTCACTCCTACGATCTGGGAACCCTGGCACATCGAGTTGCTCGAACGCGCGGCGCGAAAACGCCACAGCGATCTTCCCTCACATCGTTTGCCTGTGCATCTGAAAATCGACACTGGCATGAACCGGCTTGGAGCATCGAACGAAGCGTTACCGCATTTGTGCGAGATGTTATCCGCGTGCAAGCACCTGACTCTCGAAGGAGTGAGCACGCATTTCGCGTCGGCCGAGGTGCTCGACGCCGAAGACGCTGTACGCCAAATGAAGCGCTTTGAAGAAGGACTTGTCGTCCTGCGCAATTACGGACTCCAGCCTCCGCTGATTCATATGGGAAACTCCGCCGCCATGAGCGCGCGGCCCGAGACGTGGAAGACGATGGTTCGGCCGGGAATCGCGCTTTACGGATATTCGCTTCCTTTCACGCGTGGCGGCGAGCCCGCCACCGTGGCGGAACTTCCGCTGCGTCCGGTGCTTTCGTGGAAGACGCGCGTGCTGACCGTGAAGGAAGTTGCAGCCGCTCAAGCGGTCGGCTACATGGGCACCTTCGTGACCAAAGCGCGGAGCCGCATCGCGGTGCTGCCCGTTGGTTACGCGGACGGTTATCCGCGGCTGCTTTCAAATCGCGCGCGGGTGATCGTAGGCGGCGAGCACGCGCCGGTGGTGGGACGCGTCTCGATGGACTTGACGATCGTGGACGTCAGCCATATTGGCGGCGTCGCGGTGGGGGATGAAGTCGTCTTAATCGGTAAGAGCGATAGCAAGAGCGTGGATGCGGTGGAACTGGCGCGTTGGTGCGAAAGCGTGCCCTACGAGATCCTGTGCGGCTTGTCGCAGAGAGTGCCGAGGGTCTACAGCTGAGCCGTCATCATTCAGCATTCAGCCAACATGGTTTGTATCAGGGTATCGCTTTAGCGATACCGTAAGTCCTTCGAAATGAGATGCCTCTCTAGGGGCTGGCATCGGAGAACTACTGAATGCTGACTGCTGAGTGCTGAGTGCTGAATCCCGCCATTGAACCTAACTCGAGTCGCCAATCCGAGCCCGTTTGTTGTATTCCTAGATAGAGATGCCCTCGCGCTACGCACAATGGATGTACGACTGGGAGACCCGGCTCACGTCGGTGGACAATAACCGCGTGGTGCGTCCGCTGGACTGGGGCCTCGATTGGACGCACAGCTGGCCCGGCCGCAACGGCGGGCCTCCCGGACAAAACTCGCGCGATTTAGTGGAATATTTCTCACGCTTCAACGACCGCATCATCCAGGCGAGTGACGACTTTTACGCTTACCAGAAGCCGGCGGATTTCCAGTTGGAGCGCCGTGAGGTTCAGGTCTTCAGCACGCGCGAAGTGCCCGACCCGCGCCTCGAAGAAAAAGTTCGCGGCACGCATGCGGAGTTTCTGCGCTTCACCTCGCCGGTGGCGACGCCTTTCCCCGAAAATAATCTGGTGAACGCGCGCTGGTTTCCGGCCCGCGGCCGCCGCGCGGTGGTTTTGCTGCCGCACTGGAATTCAGATGCGCTTTCCTACAACAGCCTCTGCCGCGTGCTGAACTGGATGGGGATTGCGGTGCTGCGGCTGAGCATGCCCTATCACGACATTCGCCGTCCAGCGGAGATCGACCGCGCCGACTATGCCGTTTCCGCCAACATTGGCCGCACGCTCGATTCCGTGCGCCAGGGCGTGATCGATGTGCGCTGTTGCCTCGACTGGCTGGAATCGCAGGGTTACAACCGGCTCGGCATCGTCGGCACAAGCCTCGGATCCTGCTACGCGTTTATCGCCACCGCGCATGATCCGCGCATCCAGGTGGCTGCGTTCAATCACGCCTCGACTTACTTTGCCGACGTGGTGTGGCACGGGCAGTCCACGCGCCATATCCGCGAGGGACTGGAAACGGCAATCGATCTGGAGAATCTGCGCCAGGTGTGGCGCGCTGTCAGTCCGACGGTCTACTTCGATAAGTTCTCGCGTTGGCCGCGCCGGTCGCTCATTATCTATGCGAAGTACGACATGACGTTTCTGCCGGAATTTTCGGAGCAGGTGGTCGAGCAGTTCGAGAACCACCAACTCGATCACAAAGTCGTCGTGCTCCCCTGCGGGCATTACACCATGGGGGAAACGCCGTACAAATACATGGACGGATGGCAGCTGGCGAGTTTTCTGCGGACGGCGTTTGAGTAGGGCAATTCCGAGATCCCGATTGCCACGATTGCGTGGGCGCTATTTCTTGGCCGTGACCTGATCCGCAATTTTGTCGTACTCGGCCTTTGGCATGATGTGGCGTTTTACCAAATCGCTGGGATCGTTATAGGGACGACCCGCGATTACGCGATCGGCTTCTGCTTCCGTCATGCCCGGCAGGCTCAACATCTGCTCTTTTGTAGCAATGTTCAGATCGAGTGGCTTGTCGCGGCTCCAACCCTCGCGTATGCCAGCCGCTACCGCCTTGGCATCACGCTTCACTTCGGCCGTTGCCTGCGCGGTTTTTTCCTTCAGTTCCTGAGAGTTCTGCGGTTGAGTGCAGCCAGCGAATCCGGCCAGGAGCAAAATTGTGGAAACGTGCCGATATCTGAGGAAGTCCATTTTGATCAGCCTTTCCGCCTGTCTTGGATGATATCTCAGCCCTATTCGGTTGGCCATTCTTGGGGGAGGGCCGTCCAGGGTCCGAAAGGTTCGCAGCCTTTCGCGGACAGGAGTGTCCGCGCCACAGTAAAATAGCTTCCGGTCCTAACCGAGTATCAAACTATGAAGAATTCTGACATGTCGCGCCCTCTCTATGAAGTTGATCCGCAGATTGCCAATGCTATTGACAACGAAACTCGCCGCCAGCACGAAGGTCTGGAGCTGATCGCCTCCGAAAACTTCGTCAGCGAGGCTGTGCTGGAGGCTGCCGGTTCTGTGTTCACCAACAAGTATGCGGAAGGCTATCCCGGCAAGCGGTATTACGGCGGATGCGAGTTTACCGACGTGGTGGAAGAACTTGCGCGTGAGCGGGCGAAGAAACTTTTTGGCGCGGAGAATGCCAACGTGCAGCCGCACTCGGGATCGCAGGCCAATCAAGCCGCTTACTCGGCCGTGCTGCAGCCCGGCGACACGATTCTTGGCTTGAATCTTGCTCATGGCGGGCACCTGACGCACGGGCATCCTCTGAATTTCTCCGGCAAGACCTACAAGATCGTTCCGTACGGCGTGACTAGGGAAACGGAGACGATCGACTACGATGACCTGGAAAAGATTGCCACGGCGGAGCGTCCCAAGCTGATTATTGGCGGCGGCAGCGCTTATCCGCGAATCATCGATTTTGCTCGCATGCGTCAGATTGCGGACAAAGTTGGCGCCCTCTTTCTTGTCGATATGGCGCATTTCGCGGGACTGGTCGCCGGTGGAGCGCATCCATCGCCCGTGCCGCACGCCCACATTGTGACTTCGACCACGCACAAGACGCTGCGCGGGCCTCGCTCAGGCATGATTCTCAGCAAACAGGAATTTGCGGCGGCGATCGATAAGACTGTCTTCCCCGGCATGCAAGGCGGGCCGCTAGTCCACATAATCGCCGCCAAGGCGGTGTGCTTCCTCGAGGCGTCGCAACCGAGCTTCAGCGAGTATGCGCGTCAGATCGTGGCCAACGCGAAGGTGATGGCCGAGACGCTGGCCGCCGATGGCTATCGCATCGTCTCCGGCGGAACGGATACGCACCTCATGCTGGTGGACGTATTCGCGAAGGGCATGCTGGGCAGCGAGGCGGAGAAAGCTCTCGGCGAGGCTGGTATTACGGTCAACAAGAACGCCATTCCTTTTGACGCAAATCCGCCGATGAAGCCGAGCGGCATTCGCATCGGCACTCCGGCGGTGACCACGCGCGGCATGAAAGAGGTGGAGATGCGGCAGATTTCGCACTGGATCGCCGAGGCGCTCAATCATCGGACGGATACCGCTGTGCTGGGGAAAATCCGCAAGCAGGTGCTGGGGCTGGCAGAGGCGTTTCCGCTGTATGCCGAGCGCCGGGCGCGGGCGCAGGCGGAAGTGCGGGCCTAGCATTTCTTGAATTGTCATCTTTTGATTGTGAATTGTCCTCCTGGGCGAAGCGAAGGACCTGTTTTTGCGGCGAGCAGCAGGTTCTTCGCTTCGCTCAGGATGACAAAGTCTAGTAGTCGCTAGCAAATTCCCTGTGTTCCCCTGTGCTCCCTGTGGTTAAATTCAGGCTGTGAAAGTAGCCATCGACATCCGTCGCATGACGGAATTCGGGGTGGGCACATACATACGGAACGTGGTCCGCACGCTGGCGCGCCTGGACCCCGATAGCACGTACTTTCTCATCGGATCGCCGGCGAAGGTTGCGGAATGCGGGCCCCTGCCGCCGAACTTCCAGGCGGTGGAACTGGCCGGCCGCGACGATACACTGAAAGGAAATCTGGAATTCCGGGCGATCGTGCGGCGGCTGGAGTGCGATCTGGTTCACGTTCCGCACCTGTTCTGGATTCCGCGCGGGCTGAGTTGTCCTTATGTTCTGACCGTGCACGACCTGTTGGAGCATATGTATGGGTCGCGCAACGCGTCCAGTTTGCGGCGCAATCTGCACTTTTATCTGACGCGGCGCGTGTTACGCAAGGCGGCGCGTGTGATCGCGGTGTCGCAATTCACGAAGAACGAAATCGAAAAGCTGCTGGCCATTCCGGATGAGCGCATCGAGGTGGTGTACAACGCGATTGACGAGCGTTTTCTCCGCGGCCATGCCACCGAAGCGGATCGCGAAATGATTGCCCAGCGCTACTTGGTGAACTATCCGTTCATTCTGTATGCGGGGGCGATTCGGCCGCACAAAAACGTGGTGCGCATTATCGAGGCGTTTTCCGCGTTGAAGAGCGAACTGCAGAAGGAGCAGCAGTTCCCGGATCTGAAGCTCATCATCATCGGGGACGATCTTTCAAGCCATCCGCGCCTGCGCCGGACGGTGGTGCGCAGCTGCGTGCAGAACGACGTGCGTTTCCTGGGATTCGTGCCCATCGAAGTGCTGCGCATCTTTTATGATGTAGCCAAGGTTTTTGTCTTTCCATCGCTTTACGAAGGATTTGGGTTGCCCCCGCTCGAGGCGATGGCCCACGGAACTCCGGTGGTCACTTCGAACACTTCAAGCCTGCCGGAAGTCGCGGGGGGCGCGGCGTTGCTGGTGAATCCGGAAAACGTGTTTGAGATCCGGCGAGGCTTGCAGCGAGTGCTGCTTGATCCGGTACTGCGCGCGCGGATGAAACAGCGCGGCTATGAGCAAGCGCAGCGATTTTCGTGGACCAGTTCGGTGTCGAGAATCCTTGAGATTTACCGCGAGGTGGCGGGCGACCGTGTTCCCACCGGGGTTGCCGCGGACTAAGGTTGTATGGTGGCCAGACAGAGTATCCGTCACCACACTCCCGTATAATGATGAATCCCGCAATGAATCCGAGCACTGCGCGCGATCTCGAACTGCCGGCAATCGAAAGCGCGACCCGTCCAACCATGATCCGCCCGACAGACTACGCGGGAATGAACCGTCCGAACCGGTTGCTGTCGGACTGGCGGATTTCCGTGCTGGTTCTGATTGGATTGTGGGCGATCATCTACATGACGGGACTCTCCCGGCCCGCCTTGCTCGACGATGCCGACACGGTACACGCCGAGGCGGCGCGGGAAATGTTGCAGCGGCACGACTGGGTCACGTTGTACGCCAACGGCATTCGCTATCTGGAAAAGGCTCCGCTGATGTATTGGGGCGTGGCCACGAGCTACACGCTGTTCGGCGTCAGTGAGTGGAGCACCCGCTTCCCGCTCATGCTGGGCGTGCTGGCGATGATTCTCTCAACCTACGGCTTGGGACGCTGGGCCCTGGGCAGCGAGGGCGGATTCGATTTCGGGCTGGTGCTGGCAACCGCGCTCGGACCGTTTCTCTTTACCCGCTTTCTGATTCCAGACGTCGCCGTCGGTCTGTGGCTTACGCTGACGTTCTGGCTTTTTCTGATATCGCTCGAGCAACCGAAGCCTGCGCTCTGGACTTGTTGGGGTATCGGCGCCATGTGTGCGCTCAACGTGCTCACCAAGGGACTCATCGGGCTCGTATTTCCGATAGGAGCGATCGGGCTTTACTTGCTGCTGACCGGGAATTTGCGGCATTTGCTTAAGCTGCGCCTGGTTTCAAGCGCGCTGGTATTTCTCGCAATTGCTGCGCCGTGGCACATTCTGGCCGCTCTTCGGAATCCGGCGCAGGGAAACGTCCGCGGTTTTCTGTGGTTCTACTTCGTCAACGAGCACATCCTGCGTTTCCTGAACCGGCGCGTTCCGCGAGACTACGATAAGGTTCCGCTGCTGCTGTTCTGGGCGCTTCTGGTTTTATGGCTCATTCCCTGGACCGTGTTTCTTCCGCAGTCGCTGCGGGAAGTGCCGCGGCGGTGGCGCGAGTTCCGCGCGCAGATGACCCGGCGCCAGCGCGCGTATCTTTTATTTCTTCTGTGGACCTTTGTCATCGTGGGCTTCTTCAGCCTCTCGACGCGGCAGGAATATTACACGATCCCAGCGATTCCGGGGATGGCATTGCTGGTCGGCGGATGGCTGCAAAGGGAGCGAGCATCGGCTCCGGATAGCCGCGAGCGGCGCAGCGGAATGATTTCGTCGACCGTGTTGCTGGCGGTCGGCGTCATCATCGCGGTGGTTGGCTTTGCATTGCTATTCATTTCGAAGGCGCCCGCTGCGGGCACGGATCTGGCGGACCTGCTGCGAAAAAATCCCCAGGATTACGCGCTCTCGTTCGGCCACTTTCTGGATTTAACCCCGCAGGCGATGGGGGCCTTCCGAGTGCCGCTGTTCGGCTTTTCTCTCGCGTTTTTGCTGGGAACGCTGGCCAACTGGATACTTCGCCGTCGCGGGCGGGCGGGTGCGGGCAATGCAGCGTTGGCCGGGATGATGGTGGTTCTGCTGGCGTGCGTGCGGATTTCGTTCGGGATCTTCTCTCCGATTCTTTCGTCGAAGGACCTGGCGATGGCGATTCGCGAGCAATACCGGCCGGGCGATCAGATCGTGGTGATCGGGCTGTATGAAAATGCGTCCACGCTGAATTTCTACACCGGGATCCCGTTGCACAGCCTGCGCGCGCCCGGGGGAAACATGTGGTACGGCACGCAGTTTCCCGGTGCGCCGCGAGTTTTCGAGACGCAAGCGTCATTTGTCGAAATGTGGCAGGGACCGCAACGCGTTTTCTTGTGGGCTGAAGAGGATGCTCCGCCGGCATTGCGAGGATTGACGAGTTACGTGGTGGCCCGCCGCGGCGGCAAGATTATTTTCTCTAATCAGCCGATGATGGCTTCGCGCTAGTCAATCGGCCGTTTTTCAGATCGAATACATCTCCTCGCCAATAGATGCGGTTGCCCATAAAGCTCGCGGCCCAGAAGAGCGGGGCAATCAAGTCCCGCAAGGGCAGCAGGAGAATGTACCGAAAAAACTGGTCGTCATTGAGCACAAAGATCGACGGGACAAAGCCTACGGCCAGCCTCATCGCGAGTGTCAGCGAAAATAGCGACCACGACCACGCCGCTCCATGAGCAGCTAGCAGCGTCAGCAATGCCCAGGGCAGGCCAAAGGTGAAAAGCAGTCCGGCGTATCCCCAGCGCCGGGCATCCCTGATAGTCCGCGACCACCGCAGTTGATGGCGGAAAAACTGCCGCAGTGTGTAAGCAGGCAGAAAGGTGGCGACGGTCGCCCCGCTGAGTTCGACTTTCTTTCCCGTCGATGCGATGCGGCGGCCGAGTTCATAGTCGTCAGCCAGATAATCCAGTAATCCTTCGAAGCCGCCGATGGCTTCGAGTTCGCGGCGGTGAAACGCCAGCGTGGATCCTAATCCGAACCGCAATCCTTTCTCGAGAAACCTTGCGCTCAGAACCCCGGGCATGAAGTCGGCGCTGATGCCCAGTGCTTCGAGGCGTGAACCGATTGTCGGGCTGGCGACTCCGCGGTAGAGGCAGGTCACCAGTCCCACCGAGACGTCGGCCAGCGGCGCGACCACCTTGCGCAAGTAGTCCGGAGGGACACGGATGTCACTGTCATTTACCAGCAGGAGTTCGTGTCGTGCCGCGGGCAGCATCTGCGCCAGATTACTGACTTTGATATTCGCGCCCAGAACGCGGTCGCACACGATCAGTTCAATCGGAAGGTTCGGGTATTTTGCCTGAAGCTTGCGCACCACCTCGACAGCGGGATCGGCGGGATCGCTGACCCCGAAGATCAATTGAAATTGGGGATAATCCTGTTCGCAGTGACTGCAGAAGCTCTCCCAGATTTCGGGATCGACACCTTTCAAGGGCTTGAGAATCGAAACCGGGGGGAGATGGCTTTCCGATAGCGGAGGCTGACTAAGTCTTTTGCGGCTGTCGCCAAGAAAGCTGGCCAGCGAGAGCGCGGAGAGAAAATAGAAAAACAAACTGCCGACAGTTCCAATCGCGGCTATCGTTTCAAGCACAGTTCTTATTGTGAAAGCCTGGGGCACTGGCGCCATCAGCAGCATGTTACTCGTAGCGCAGCGACTCGATCGGATCGAGGTTGGCCGCTTTCCACGCGGGATAGATACCGAAGATCAGCCCTACCGCGGCCGAGGCAACAAAGGCAAACATCGACCAATACAGAGACATGGTGGCCGGAAGCGATGGAAACACTGCTGGGACGATCGTAGTGATGAGCGCGCCCAGCAGGAGCCCGATCACTCCGCCGACGGCGGTAAGCATGACAGCTTCAAGCGTGAATTGCACGAGGATGTCGCGCTTGCGGGCGCCCATGGCTTTGCGCACTCCGATTTCGCGCGTGCGTTCGGTCACCGAAACCAGCATGATGTTCATCACGCCCACGCCGCCAACGATCAACCCGACACTCGAGACCGCAAACATGAAGACGAAGATCATGCCCGTGATCTGATTCCACACGTCGGAAAGCGAGTCTTGGGTGAAGACGGCGAAGTTGTCCGGCTTCTCCGTCGGGACCCTTCTGCGGCGGCGCAGCAACTCGCGCATCTCGTCCATGGCTTTGGGCATGTCAGCATGCGAGGTCGCCTTGACGCTGATCCAGTACTGCTTCAGTTCGGGATGCAACTTGCGAAAGGTACTCAGCGGGAAGAAAACAATGTTGTCATCAGGATTCTTTCCACCACCGAACACGCTCTTGCGGATTTTCGCCACACCGATCACGGTAAACAACTGCCCTTCGATGTCCAACTCCTTGCCCAGCGGCTGCTCACTCGGGAAAAGTTCTTCCGCGGTATCGTGGCCGATGATGATGGCCGGGGCGCGGCGCTCTTCATCGATGTCGCTGAACCAGCGGCCGGAGTCCAGGGCGACGTCAATGACATCTTTGTACGAGGCGGTGTCGCCTTCCAGAATAGTTTGCTTCGCTTTGCGGTCTTTGTATTTGACGGAGTAAGTGCCGGTGCCGAGTTCAGGCCGGAAAAAACGCACGCCAACGGTGACCGCTTTCACGTGCGGCAGATCCTGCATCGCCATGGCGTCATCGAAGGTCAATTCCTTGCGGGTGCGCATTTCTTCCGTTGGACGCCCGAAGGTAAAGGGCTCCAGGTGGAAAGCGAAAATGATATTCGACCCCAGGCTGCTGATGACCTGGCTTACGTTGTCGTTCAGTCCGCGGACGATGGACGAAATCCCGATGACGACGGCAACTCCAATCACGATGCCAAGCACGGTCAGCGACGAGCGCAGTTTGTTGCTGCGGATCGTGTCGACCGCCATGTTCAGGCCTTCGCCGAGTTCGCCTTTGACTAGCATTGCTTCACAACTTTTTCACTGCCGAGACGCAGAGGGCGCCGAGAAACCCGCTCTTGCTCTGTGGCCTCTCCCTGTGAACCTCTGTGGCCCCTATGGTTCAAGGTTCTCATGTTTCAAAGCGCAGCGCCGCAATTGGGTCGAGCACAGCCGCTCGTTTCGCCGGATACACGCCGAAGAAAATACCAACGCTCGCTGCCACGAACACTCCTGCGAATACTGCCCAGAGCTTAATCTCTGAGGGCATGCCGATTGCAAGCGTGACGATCTTGGCGAAGCAAATGCCGAACAACACGCCGATCGCGCCACCGAGCAGCGCCAATGTAAGCGACTCGATCAGAAACTGCAGCAGGATGTCATCCCTGCGCGCGCCCATGGCCTTGCGGATGCCGATCTCCCGAGTGCGTTCCGTCACCGAAACCAGCATGATGTTCATGATTACGATGCCGCCCACCACGAGCGATATGGCGGCGATTCCGATCATGGCGTAAAAGAACGTGCCGCTGAAGTTCGACCAGATACTTAGCAGGCTGTCGTTGGTCTCAATGTCGAAATTGTCATCGTCGCCGGGGTGGACGTGACGGCGAGCGCGCAGGATGGCACGCGTTTCATCCATCGCTTCTTCGAATCCGGCCCCGCTGGCGGCCGCCTTGCCCGAGATGCGGATACTGCTGTGGGAACCATTCTGTTTCTGAAACGCGGTGATCGGCATGAGCGCATAGTTGTCCATGCTCTGGCCCAGCGTCTTGCCCTTGCGTTTGCCAACGCCGATCACACGATAGACCCAGCCGTCGATGCGGAGTTCCTTGTTGATGGGATCGACGCCAGGTATCAGGTTATCCACAATGTCCGGTCCGACAACGACGACGGCGGAATTATTCCTCAAATCGACATCATTAATCATGCGACCGGCCGTGAGATCGATATCAAGAATCGGCACCATGGAGGGCGTCATGCCGCGGACGATGGTATCGCTGATGGACTGCTCGCCATATTTAACGTGTCCGCTATCGTTGCGCAGCGCCGCTCCTACCCACTCGCAATGCTTGCAGGCTTCGAGGACGGCTTCATAGTCCTCCATGGTGAGGTCCTTACGCTTTTCGCCCTCAAGGAATTTATCAATGTTGGTGACGGCAGGCGAATTCTTGAAGACGATGAAAACGTCGGCGCCGAGATTAAAAATCTTCGTGGCCACGTAGCCATTGATGCCGTTGACGAAAGTGACCACGGCAATCACGGCGGCAACTCCGATTACCACCCCGAGCAGGGTGAGCGCGGAGCGCAGTTTGTTCGCCCACAACGATAGGAACGCAATCTTGATCGCCTCGGTGATATTCATCGGCCAGGTCGCAGGCTCCAGGGCGTCCACTTCTCGCCACGGGCGCATTGAGTGGCTATCAGTCTAACAGCCCGGCCCTGGGCTTCTGCGACCTGGCGCCTAACAATTCGCGCTGGCGGAGTCTACGTGGCGAGCGTGTCATGTGGGGGAACCAGCGAGGAAGTCCGGCGCTTCACCACCAAGTCTTACATCCTGCCGGAAGCAAGGCGCATGGAGAGTTTCACCGACACAAACGTAACCAGCAGCGCCAGCACCGTCCAGACCGCCGCAGACTCCATGCCGCCACTGAAGATGGGTAGCATTTCAGGCGGGGCGGGCGTGGAAAGTTGTGGAATTGCTGCTTTGCCTAGCCGCGAGATCGCCACAACTCCCCCACCCAGAACCCCTGCCAGTACAAGCCCTCCAACTACCAGGCCGGGCAAAGCGCGCTTCCATGGAAACGGAATCGGCGGTGGCGCTGCAGCCTCGCGCCGAACCGCCTCCATGACGGAGACGGTGAAGCCCGACGATGGGAGGATTTCATCCTCACGGGAAAGAATGGAATTGATCTCGGCCTCGTCGTGTTCAGTCAAACGTCTCATCATGCCTCCTTCAGATGCGGCACAGCCAACAGTTGCGGAAGTTTGCTGCGCAGGATTTCGCGCCCGCGAAACAGTCTCGCCTTGACCGTGCCCTCGGGCAGACCGAGGCTCCGAGCCGCGGTGCCGACATCCATGTCGTGAAAGTAAAAAAGCGTCAAGGCCTCGCGATACTTCGCCGGCAGTGCGCCGACCGCCCGCCGCACCGCCAAATCCCGGTCCTCATCTTCTTGCCCGCCGTCAGAAGCGCGCGGATCCGAAGGTTCGGCAATGTCTTCGAGCGACACCGTTCGCGCCGGGATGCGACGCAGCTCCGAACGATAGAGGTTCGTCGCCAGCGCGAAGAGCCAGGTGGAAAAGACCGCATCCTTGCGCCACTGGGCAAGCCCGCGGTACGCGCGCAGAAAGGCTTCCTGGGCCATATCTTCGGAGCGGCCACGATCGTGACAGAAGCGGTAGGCCAGGTTAACCAGAGGAGTCTGCCAGCGCCGGACGATCCCTTCAAAGGCGGAAACGTCGCCGGCCAGAACTCCGTCGACATCGGCCTGATCGTCGGTGGCGCTCGCGTTCATTCTCACTCTGGACTCTGCCTCAACGGTATGACACTACTCCGCTGCGGACGGTTGCATTATTTCAAAAATGCATTCCGGACGAAGAAAATGCAACCGGAACTGCGGGAGGCTGGTCCTACCTAACGTAAACCGCAGAACTTCAAGGAGCTGACAATGGCATTCGATGTGGACGGCAACATGGTCGGAGTCGTAGCAGTCGCGATACCCATCGTAGGAAGCATCGCCCTATTCTCTTTTCTGTCCGTCGCCGTGTGGTCGGATGCGCGCCGCAAAGAGAGAGAAGAATATTACAGGAACGAAACCCTGAAAAAAATCGCGGAGAGCTCCGGCGAGGGTGCCAAAGCGGCGATCGATCTGCTGCATGAACAGAATAAGAACGTTACAAAACGCCGCCTCGAAGGCATGAAGCTGGGCGGATTGATCACCGCCGTGGTCGGCATCGGTGTCATGGCGCTTCTGCGTGGGCTGGTCACTGACGAGCCGGTCTATCTCTCCGGATTGATTCCGTTGTTGATTGGCTTGGCCCTGCTGACATACACATTCCTCCTCGCACCCAAAGAGGTGGGGTGAGAGAACGCGCTATCCGCCTGCAAGATCCTGCCTGCACTATAATGAAGTTGTTGGCAGCCGGGACCGGACGGTCGCTCGTCGCGAGACGGGAGGAAAGTCCGAACTCCGCAGAGCAGTGTGCCGGATAACGTCCGGGACGGCCGGTTCAAGCCGGTTGGACGGAAAGTGCCACAGAAAACATACCGCCCGGGCCGCAAGGCTCAGGTAAGGGTGAAAAGGTGCGGTAAGAGCGCACCGCCGGCGCAGTAATGCGGCGGGCAGGGCAAACCCCACACGGAGCAAGACCAAATAGGGAGGGAGTCCAGTTTCGGCTGGGCGCGTGCCGGCTCGGCGCGCCACAACCTCCGGGTAGGTCGCTTGAGCCGCGCAGTAATGTGCGGCCCAGAGGAATGACCGTCCCGCCGCAAGGCGGACAGAATTCGGCTTACAGGTCCGGCTGCCACAAATTTCTACCCGCCCAAGAAAGACGACCAACCATCATCCCCTCGCACGCGGGTCAGCCTGCGGTGATCGCCTTTCGGTCTTTAGTCTCGCCAACACCTCTACCGCCGCCCGCTCCCCAGAACGAATCGCACCGTCAATGTAGCCCGTCCATTTCGTCGAGGTCTCGGTCCCTGCCCAATGGATGCGCCCGTGAGGCTCGCGAATCACCTTGCCTACGGTGGTCATGATGCCGGGTGCCATGGAAGGACCGTAGCATCCGCGGCTC
>Ga0210400_10000411_pt1 | contig 49051 bp, 54 predicted proteins | sample IncBWH26MmetaG_FD_155456 | JGI IMG/M metagenome (GOLD analysis project Ga0210400, IMG submission 155456) | Forest soil microbial communities from Barre Woods Harvard Forest LTER site, Petersham, Massachusetts, United States - Inc-BW-H-26-M | ecosystem: Environmental > Terrestrial > Soil >...
GCAAACAGCCCCGTTGGTTAGTCTCCCAGCTCAAGGCTGGAAAAAAGATAAATGATTTTCTGATAAATCGCCCCAAGCGCCGGTCAGCCTGACGCGCCAGCCGCCAGCCGGCCATCATTTTTCGTTTTGCCGTGAAGGTTCCACGGACGTCTGCGTATGGCCTGCGGGGACCGGGCCGGCCGCGTGAGATACGCGTCACTTCGGCCAATTCGGCACAATCTGCTCCCAGATCGCAAACAGAACAATCACGGCGCGCTTCCTCGCAAGGTGAAAGATCGCCGGCGCGACCTGTCCGTGGAGAGATTGTTCGCCAGCCGTCGGCTACTGGCGGCGCCGAGCAGAATTGACATCGTAAAAACTACTTGAAGGAATCCTCCAAAGCAGAATTTCTGCTGCAGCATAAATAATCGGATATTTTATCTGGATGGGCCGATAGGTTTTTAGATTTAAATCATCGAGTGGATTTTCCAGCCATCAATAAATCATCCATTTAAATTTATATCACACGCCTGACATATCTGCGGATCCGCAAAGTTTCGCTCGCGTCGATGCGACTCAAATCGCGTTTTTGCAAATGCGCCACGAGATTCCCGTATTTGTGCGGCAGATATTCGTACGGCAGATTCTCCAATCTTCGAAATCTCTCTTCCATCATGCTCTTCCCGCAGGAAAAAGTTTCGCTACTGGCCAAGGTCAGGGAGAAGGCTTTCTTCTTGGCCTTTTTTGCAACGGCTTTGCTGGCAATGGCCGGATGGATGTACTGGCTCAGTTCGATCGTTTTGAAAATCGTGCTTTGGTGCTTCTCTTGAAGCATGACCGCCGATAAAGCGAACGAAACTGCGCGGTGATTAATTCAGTTTCGCACGGCTGCACATTTTTTTTGGTAAATGGCGCAAGTTTCAGCGCCGGAAACCATGATGTGGTCACAACTTGGGAATGAAGATAATCCGGGGCGACAACGGGACCACGTCTATGCTTCCTATTCTAATTCTCTCACTGATCTTCGCCGCCGGATTCGGTCTTGGATACGCAACTCGTGCCTGGCGTTCGTACAAGCGTCGCTCACGGCACCTGATGTATTCGCCCTATACTGCGAGGTCGCGTTCTACGACGTTCGGGCATGCCCGCCGGGCATTCTGAATTTACGGCCCGGCATCGAAGCAAGGTGCAATGGTTGGATGTCCGTGAGGGTGATGGCGGACTAACAAGGTGGCGGAGATCTTGCAGGCTCAACATCTGGATCGCCGCTGCGGGTCGTGGCCGGGTAGGGTGGGAATTGCTGGTCGCCGGCGTGAGCAGTATGGGGCGGACGATTTCCCGACACGCCTGGCGACTACTTCCTGATCAACAGGTTGACTAACAAAAGGGGGCGCTTTCAATGCGGAATCGAGATCTTGCTCTTGGGTGTCAAGAGCGCAACTTTGGCGGTCTCGAATTTAATGATCGCGTATTGAATTATAGCGTATTTAATTGGGGTCCCTGGCGGTCAGGAGAAAAGCCGCAGCATGACTGATTTTGGGGAGCACTCGCCGCGGCGGTATTTCGTCGACGAGAACGGACGGCGCGTCCTGATTGGTCTAACCGTCGAGGAAACGTCGGAATTCGAAACCCTCGATAGTTTGCCGGCGCTCGGTGAGAGCGGGGACCACATTGCCTGGAATCAGAATGGAATTCCCGCGACCACGCGGGAAAAACGCTGGCTGGAACTTTACAGCCAGCACGACGGGGCGTGGAGGCAGTGGCTCGCCGAAACCTACGCGGACCGTCGCGGAGGTTTAGGGTTTATTAACCAAGATAGAGTGATTTGAAGCATATGTTGCGCCGACGGCGGTGGCCCTGGATCGGACATACCCTGATGTTTCAGCTATTTTTGCGGGCGCGCGCGCATAACTACCTCAGAACCCGCCTCGGCGCTCAGGACTTTCGGGCGCGTTCAGTCGATCGGGACGCTGAAACCGACCGGTCTCGGGTCAGCGCCATTCTGGAAGTCATCGAACATGCGTTGCATGCGGCGGAGCTGGAGCAATCCGGCCTTAACCGGCGGGTCGAAGACGTCCTGGCGCGCGCTGCGGTGACCCTTGGAAACGGAACCGACGAATATCTGGAGCGGGAGCCGCTCGACAGCCACCATCAGGACTTGTTCAGCAGCGAGATTTCCAACGGCCAGCGCCGGCTCAAGGAACTCGCGACCTCTATCACGCATTTCAAATTCTTGCGGACGGCGCTCTTGAGCAGGTTCGCGGACTTTAAGCCGACCGCGTCAAGCGACCTGTCGGCGCACGGCTAACGTACGCTTGGGGTCGCTGGAATTTTGCAACAATCAATATTCGTCGTTCCGTTCCTCAAGAGATCAGGATATCGGAGGCGCAGCCTCCGCAGCTTGGGAAAGCTGTCGAATCTTAGTCGCGGGCCGATGGGAATCCCTTCGATTCACAAAAAGTGGAAAACGCTCTAACGAACAACGGGCCGGGCGCCTATTCGCTTGGCTTGACCAAAGTCCTTGTCCCAAGGTCGATCGGCAGATTCTTTGGCAACACGATCGACCTCGCGAGCGCGGTCGGCTTTGATTTGTTCTCTGACTGTGAGGCCCACTTCAGGGTTACAATCCTTGCACGGTTCCGACGCTGCGGTCGCAGCAAAATTGAACGACGCAAAAACGGCGAGACCCACCAAAATTAAGATCCACGATTTCACCATGGCATTGTGCATAACAGCATTAAGCCGACTGCGCGAGCTTTAACTCGGTTGGCTTAGCGCGCGTTCTTTAAATGCTGTTACTTGGCCCAATACCCCTGGGGCTCAACCTGATTCTCGAACCGCGCGTAAGTTCTTATGGCGCCATAAGAATAGTGAGGTTCATCTCTTTCGCGGGGATCCAAACTGGACGCATAGGATTGTCGCAGTTCTCTATGCCGAACGAAGGTTACGGCTGGACAGCCGCAGCGAGGACCACAGTACGGGTTCGGTCCGCGGTCAGTGGTGGCATGTCTCTCTCTTGGAGGGACCGTGTAGTCAGCAGCAACGGCAGGCATAGCCTGCGTGATGCCAATCAAGCCAAATACGACAAAACCCAGCAAAGCGCGCGACATGGCTAAGTTCCCCGGAGTGTTCCGCTATCCTAAACGTTCGAAGCGAACCGGGCAATATCCACTAGGGGCGTTCAATAGCTCGAGGCGCTCATTTTATCCATCAATCGACGTACCTTTAAATGCTCACATCTCGCGGATGTCAGCATTTTGGTCGATTTGCCAAGTCGTCTACGATCCCGATCAAATCAGGTGGGCTTTTGGCCGCGAAGTGACGGCACAAACCCCGGGTCGATCGACTGAGCGGAATCCTCCAGAAATTTCTTTCCGAGGCTCGATGCCCGCCGATAGGCTGAGACGACCGCCGTTTTCAAATCATTGTTTCGCGTCAGCATGATCCGAAGATCCCCGAGGAGGAGTTCTTTGAGGTCAGGGTCGGCCAGAGCATCGAACAAGGTGGCCGTGTCCAGTCGCACCGGCATTAGTTGCGGATCGTTTGGGGCGACGAAGTGGGACATCTTCAATGCTTCCGCGATCAAGGGAGTGCGCGGGTCGCGCTGAGCCTGAAGAAGCGCCAAAGCCAGCCATAATTCGGAATCATAAGGAACGATTGAAAGCGCCCGCTTCACCGTGGCCTCGGCGCGAACATTTTCATCCGTTTGGCCCTTCGCCGGCCTCTCCTTGTGAGACTGGAGTGCTTGGAGCGCGACGGACAATGCGTAACTGCCTTCCAGGTCAGATCGAAAAGGCGAAATTGCGTTTGGCCAACCCGGTATTTCCCCTGCGGAAGGCGAACTTATCTTGGTCGGATCTGACGGGAACCGTGGTCGTGCGGGAGAACCCAGTTCCGCTAAAACCGACGCCAGTGAATAAACTCCCACGGTCAGGGAAACGGCCACCAAGGCGATACGAATGTTGTTCAGGGAATTCATTGGATTTCGACCAACGTGCAGACGACTTGCGAGAACTCGCGGTGCTCACAATGCAAGCAATCTGCTTCCCTGAATAGTCAAGAGCGTGAGATTGCCCGTCGCGTAGGCGCCAGTGTCAATATTGATCCGATTGAAGCGGATATCCGGTTCGCGGACAGGAGTATGCCCGTGAACGATATATTTTGCAAAATGCTCTTCGCTGGTAAGAAATTCCTCGCGTATCCAAAGCAGGTCCTGCTCTTGTTGCATGGATAATGCCACTCCCGGCTTTACCCCGGCATGGACGAAAAAAAAGTCGCCGCACACGAAGCGCAGTCTTAGATTATTGAAAAATCTCCGCTGACGGGGAGGGATCGCGTGCGCGAGCTGTTGTATCAGCTCTAGCTGTTCTTCTGCGTCAGGATTAAGCGATGGGCGCAATCCATAGGAAGTCAAGGTCTGAAGGCCGCCAAATTTCTTCCAGTCCTGGAGCTGTGAGGGGTTCTTTAAGACGTCGAACAGAAACGCTTCATGATTTCCCTTAAGGAAAACCGATTCGTGTTTTTGGCCTCGGTCGATCAAGAGGTCGATGGTTTGGCGGGACTTCGGTCCGCGATCAATATAGTCTCCAAGAAAAACATGGATGGCCCGCCTTGACCCGATGGTCGCCAGATCTTTGTCGATCACGGTGAACATTTGCTGAAGCAAGTCGGCGCAGCCGTGTATATCGCTGATGGCGTAGATGCGGAATCCGTCTGGCAGGCCAGGCTTTCGAATTCCGCCGCTTGATCGGGATAGTCCCAACATTGGTCAGACTTTAATCCCTTTTTGCAGCTCAATAATGAGCCTCCAACACCACACCATATTCCGGTAAGCCGTACAGTAAATAATTTGCCAGAATCGCCGCAGCTTTTGATTGCCGGGTTTTCGCCTGCCGGCGCGGGACTGCCAGGGACGTCCATGTGCCTCCAGTCCGATATCCAACATATAAATTTGACGCCGCGACGCCGCCACCGGTGGCCTGCACCCAGTTAATGCCGGACAAAAATGAAGCTTCGCGGCGGCCGAACGATGGGATGACCTCCTGAGAGCTCAACAAGGATATTGTCGCCGCGATCGTGGAGCGTGGGCCTAACTCTGAAGGCCGCTGGTCCGCCCGGCGCTTTGAGAGACCCCCAGTCCGACAATGACCGCGAAGATGGTCTGAACCGTTGGATGCATCAGGCTGGGGTCGCAAAATGCCTCGAACAAAACGACTGCGACGCAAGCCGCGGCGGCCGCTGGATAAAATGAATCTCGCCCACGTCTTAATGCGCCGAGCAGTGTGCCGGCGAAAAGCTGTATTGCAGATATCGCGAGGACGAGGAGTGCCGGTCGCCCCCATTCGACCGCTACACCGACTATCGTGGATGGAGGATCCAGGATCGGCGCGGCTCCAAAGTCTTGGTACACATTTGCTAGCGAACCGAATGTCCCGACTCCGCTTCCGAGCCAGGTGGAATCGGAGAGTGTTCGGCGTGCCAGAGTAAGGGAATCGGGACTGGCTGATGCAGCAAACCCTAAAATGCCGTCCGCAAAATTGTTAAAACGCTGGGCGACGATCGCCATCCCGACGGTTGCGAGGATTGCCAACAAAACTCCGATAGACCAGGGATAAAGCGCAAACCGGCGAGCAACGACGACAAGAAGAATGAGGGCTAGCCCAATTGCGGTCGTGACCGTGACGCTGCCTGGTGCCAGGCTGGTCGTTGCGGCAAGACATATCGCGACACCTGCCAGACCCAGAAAGAGCTGCAGGAACAGCGGGCTGGAATGCGATGACTTCGGTTCACCTTGCCTCAAATGTCGCTCGGCGGCCATGACAATGGCTGCCGCATTCACGAGCACTCCCATCGCGCTCGCAGCGACAAATGTCGCAGCAACAGTTCCTCCGACCGGGAAAACGCCGGCGAACAAACCAAGCTGACCAAGCAAAGCTTCGGCCGACATCAGTCCGGTCACGGCGCATAGGATAAAAAGCGTTGTCTGGGCCCTTTGCCGGTCTCTCGTAATAATTACAGTAGCGATCACTAACGACAAAACAGCTAGATAGAGCATCAAGTCTCGCAGCGTATTTCCCGGAGCGAGGCTGACGTGTCGCCATAGCGACGGTTCGTTCAATGCAACCGCCGCGGTTGGCCAGATGGGGTTTGTCAACGAGGCAAAGGGGAGCGGGGCGAGCTGAAAAACCATGAAGAGAATCGGAAACAGGATCGCAATGGAAAATCCCCGCAATAGCCGAATTGCGTCTTTGATGTCGCTCGGGGGCGCCATCGCCGCCACAACCAGCATGGCCGCCGTCACAACAGCGAACGCATCTTGTCCAAGCGCGCTGTCGCTAAATGCCAAAACCGGCGTGGCGGCGAGAAGGATTGTCAGAAGGCGAAAAGCAATTGACAAGAAACTTTGTCCGGCGAGATCATCAGAGAAGATGGTATCGGAAAGCTAGAAAGTGGCCAATTATCGCACAGAGAAACCGCCACGCCAAACGCTCTCGGACCATGTGGAAATCCGGGATGCAACTTGACGACGGATCAAACGCTTTCGACGGGGCGCTCGTTCCCGAGGTCGCCGGTCCGGGCGTTGCGGGTGGGCCGTAGCGCAACAAGCGCACTGCGCGCGAACAGACCAAAAGCGTAGCCGCGTTGCGGTACCAAGCCGAGCACGAGGCTAATGCCGACCGTCGCTTAAAAAATTCGTGTCAACGATGAGTTCGAGCGAAGGACGCCAGGAGCGTGACTGGAAGCAGAATCCAGACCCCAAAACCCATGCCAATATGGCACCGATTAGAAATGTGAGGATGGCCGCTGAAATCATTTCGTCTCCAGAGACTAACCTTCCATTTTCGTTCCTGAAAAATCGTGAACAAATTCAATAATTTTGCAAGTGCCAACCTTATCGAACGGCGCAGGTTTGGGTCAGCGTTTGCAAGGCCCCGGAGAGCCCGGTGATCGGCAGAACCCCCCTTATCGGGACAGGTTTGACGGCAATTTCGACAGACAATTCATTGGCAGTCTGCCATTGGCCAGCCGCCAAGTTGGAAGCTACCTGAGGCAGAAGAAGCGCCTGTCCCCCCTGAATTGCCGATGCTTCAAACTCAGACTGAGTTGAACCGGCCTTCACGATCACCCGCGGATGTGAGCCTCCGGGTAAGGGCTCCAACACTATTAGCAGGGGCTCAATACCTGTACCGCCACAACGTAAGGTTAGGCCTGCAAGGGCGAAGTCTGATTTGGAAGTGTCGCTGACATGCATAATCGATATGGCTTCAGGGCCGCCCTGGGGATTGGGCGTTCTAACCAGGCGCCATCCACCGTCGAGATCCGATGCTCGGCTTGAAGCTTTCACGGACTGTGAGAACCTCTCTTCGCACCGCTGTCTATCTCGCGGGTTCGAGATCGCGGAGCAATCCTGCGCAGGCGCAGCTTGCGCGAGGGCGGCATGGGCTTGAAAAACTGAAAGCACCAAAACGACTATCGTTTGAAGCAGGCGATGGGTTCTCATAAATCCAAACCGTGGTTCGAAACTTCCCAGAGTTTTAAAGAGCTGTGATTGCATAGACTCGGTGCCCATTATTTTTGATTTTGGCAAGCTGCTGTTGGTTCCATTTTATAGTTAAAAATCCGGATATTGCGTCGCATCATTAAATGGGCGTATTCGTGTGCGTATTTAATCTAGCGTTGTTATTAGTCCAACGTTATTCGGTGGAAATTGGAGGCGAGCTTGATCCCTCAGAGTTCGGTACCTACTGGCTCGCAGAACGAATTGATCGCGAGCGGCTTAATATCGGAGTCCAGCGGAACTGGACCGCGCATGCTGGATGGGCGGCTCGGCCAGACAGACGTCTCCTCCGCGCTCAGGAAATCAAAGCTAAAATTGCCGTATATCGCCTTACGGCATTTTTTGGCATGTGCTGACGCCATCCTGATCATTCTTGCCAGCCTCGTTGGCGGGGCCGTCTATCAAACCTTCGCAAATGGAAATTTAGGCGAACCCTTGCTAGGGGTAGGTGTGACCTCAGCGTTGTTGTATGTTTTGATTGGCGGGATCACCGGATTCTACGACCTTCAATCGGTCTTCTCGAAGCGTTGGGATTTCGGGCGCGTATTTGCCTATTGGTCGTTCGTTATTCTTTTATTGGCCCTGCTAGCCTTTCTGATGAAAATAGGCCCGGTGTTTTCCCGCGGCTCTATCGTGTGTTCCGGCCTGCTTGCGCTTCTATCGCTGTTGGTATGTCGCCGCTTGTCCAAACGTCTGGTCGCGTCCGCTGTGGCGGAGGGGCACGTGCAAGGTCGCCGTGTCATGCTGCTCGGCACGCGTGAAGAACTTGCCGGGCTTGATATTTCCGAATTGCTGGAAAGGTTCGGCTTGACGGAGGTCAGCCGCATTGCGTTTCCCGGCGAAAAAAGCGGCAATCTGGCGCTGACCGAAAACGAATCTTTATCGTTGGACCGCGCCATTGAGATTGCGCGTGGACGCAGTGTTGACGAAATCGTGTTGGCGCTTTCGTGGAGTGATACGCGCAAGCTGGAGCTGATCAGAGATCGGCTCAGATCTTCACCCCTTCCAGTCGAGCTATTACCCGACCGCCGAATACGCTCGTTCGCGAGAAATCCATCGTTCCATCTCCGGAAATCCCTTTCCGTTGAAATTCAGCGCGGACCGCTATCGCGCGTGGAGCAATTTTCGAAACGCGTTGTCGACATCGCCGGCGCTTCCCTGGCTCTGATTATTTTTTCTCCGCTGATGTTGATAACGGCGCTTGGGATCAAGATCGACTCTGCCGGTCCTGTTCTTTTTCGCCAAAGACGCAAAGGATTTAACGCCAAGCAATTTGTGATATTCAAATTCCGGACCATGAGCGTCATGGAAGACGGACCTGCGGTGTTGCAGGCAAAGCGGTCCGATCCGCGCGTTACTGGGGTGGGTAAAATCCTTCGCCGTTCCAGTATCGATGAATTGCCTCAGCTTCTAAACGTCATTCTCGGAGACATGTCCTTGGTAGGACCGAGACCCCACGCGCTAGCGCACGACGATCACTACGGCGATCTGCTGTCGGAGTACGCTTTCCGGCACCATGTCAAACCCGGGATAACCGGCTGGGCGCAAGTGAAGGGTTACCGCGGCGAGACGGCGCGCATTGAGCAGATGAAGGGGAGAATTGATTGCGACCTCTGGTACATTAATAATTGGAGTCTGCTTCTCGATCTCAAGATAATGGCGCTCACCTGTGTCGCCGTGATGCGCAGAAATAACGCTTTTTGAGAGTTTTAATGGAGTGCAAGCAGCTTCATGGCGGGATTGTGGCTGCTTATTGCGATGCAAAAACTGATCGGGGGCCCGGCTTTTTAATTAAAGCCGTTGACACGATTGGATATTCGCATCACTCGTTGAGCGTAGACTAGAGTATTGAGTGGGGATGTTGGTGTGGGGCGGGGCTTTTATACGATAGGCGTTTGGCTGACCATCTTGCTGGGTTCGGCGGGTTGCTCGATCATGCCGAGTTCCGGTCCACAGGACTTCTCGGTTAAGTCTGGCGTGACAGCCTCAGGTCCTCAATACGGGCTCGTGAAACTCAACCCGAGTGTCATCGAAATCTTGAAGGAGTATGGTCCTGGCGCGCTGGCCGGCACATTCCCGGACAAGTCACGACCGAAAGATATCACGTTCGGAATCGGTGATACCGTTTCTGTAACGATCTTTGAAGCGGCGGCAGGCGGCTTGTTCATTCCAGCTGAAGCGGGGGTGAGGCCGGGCAATTTTGTGCAACTACCGAACCAGAACGTAGACATATATGGCAACCTTACGGTGCCCTATGCTGGTGCGATAAAGGCCGCGGGACGGACGCCGAGCCAGATTCAGCAGGACATCGTGAAGGCGATCGGCAATCGCGCGATCGAGCCGCAAGCCATCGTAGCGCTTATCACTCAGAATACGTCCCTCATCAGCGTATTGGGAGAGGTCAATACTCCGAGCCGGCTCGTGGGGAATGCCGCAGGCGAAAGAGTCCTTGACCTCATTAGCCGTGCTGGAGGACTCAAAGATCAGGGGTATGAGTCCTGGGTTACGCTCGAGCGCGGCAACAAGCGCGCGACCGTGCCTTTTGGTGCGCTGGTCTATCAACCTGACAATAATGTGTGGGTGCACCCGGGCGATACAATTTACGTGTATCGCGAGCCCCAAGTGTTCCTGGCTTTCGGTGCATCGGGACAGCAAGGACAATTCCCGTTCAATATGTGGAAGATATCGATGACGCAGGCCATCGCGATCTCGGGTGGTCTGCTCGACCTCCAGGCTGAGCCGGCGGGCGTCTATGTCTACCGTCGCGAGCCGCGTGAACTTGCCGAGCGTATCGGGGTCGACTGCTCGAAGTTTACGGGCCCGTTGGTGCCGGTGGTTTACAACGTGAATTTCCGGGATCCGGCGGGTTATTTCCTGGCGACAAAATTCGAGATGCGAGACAAGGACGTGCTGTTTGCGGCCAATGCCGCAACCGTTGATACCGCTAAAGTCTTTCAGCTCATTAACCAGATTGTTACGCCAGCTGAGAATGCCGCCTTCGCCGCGAGCACTGCGCAGCTCGTAAGGATCCAGTCAGCCCAATGATCGTGGCTGACCGATCGTCGTCGATCCATGTCCTTGCAGAATGTTCGCCGCCTCGCGGATGAACCCCGAGGCTGTGATGGCGACCATTTCGTAAACGTAGGGACTGCGCCGAAAGGAGGTCCGACGTTCAAAAGGCGCAAGCCAATACGACTCTTGAGTCTTCCCGTAACCATCCGGTGAGCACGGCAGTAGTGGCGTTTAGCTGAGTCCGCAGCATTTCTTGTATTTTTTTCCTGAGCCACACGGGCAGGGACCATTTCGGCCAACCTTTTTCGTGGAGGCCGAGGACGACCGCGAGTCGAGGCCCTGCGTTGGCTGGTAATTGGCAAGCCGCCAGTCGTTGAGTGTGACGACCCAACGCGCGATATTGTCGGGGGCCGTCGTATTAATGACATCAAGCTCCTTTCGTGGCAGGTGTTGCTCGCGGCAGCCGACCTCCGCGAGCGTCGTCATTCCGCGCATGGCGGCCGCCGTATCGGCATCGGCATTGAGGAGTTTTTGCCAGGCTTCCGGTCGTAACTCGGCGGCCGTCTCGAAGCCCTCGATCCAAAGCTCCCACAGGATGTCGCCATTACGGGTATCGACGGAGAACAGTGGACTGTAGCGGTCGGGGCGCTCTATGAGCGTACGCGCGACACTGTTGTAATGCTCCATGACGAGACCCAGAACCCGGTTGACATGGTCAAGGTTGTCGAAGGCCGGTTGCTGATCCGCACTATTCCGATTCCAGACGATTGGAAGCCACTCGCCGGGTTTGATCAGGTCGGGGCAGACCAGCAAACCGGCGATGAAGCCGTCAAGCTCTTCCAGCAGCATCGTTTCCTCGCCAAGGGCGAGCAGTTCCTCGTCAAGCTGCTTGAGACAGCGCGACAGACCGGACATGGGCGCTCCAATTCCATGGCAGCAGTTCGCGAAGCCGACCCTGCGGGATGGCTGTGATGCGGGCGAGCACATCGGCGAGCCACGCTTGTGGACCGATGAGCTTGGCCGTCATGATCAGCGTTGCCATGACCGCGGCGCGCTGTGCTCCTTGCGGAAGCGCAGCCGCTCGTCCGCGCCAAGGCCGCCGGAGAAAAGCCCGCGCCATAGCATTGACAAAAGTCGTCGTGCCTCAATCAACGTACCCATACCTCTTGTAGTAGCTATTGTGATAATAGCCCCGATGATGCGAGTCATAGCGATTCATCACCGTCATGTTGACCTTGTTGAGAACCGCGCCCAAGAGGCGCTCACGGACGACAGGCGTTTCGTTGAGAGTCCGCTCGACGATATCGATCCTTGCCTTGGCCCATTCGATCACAAGAATGTAGGAATCAACGAGAGGTCCCGTAGTGCGTACGTCGATGACCGGGGCCAAAGGGCTGAGGTCGAGGATGACGCGATCATAGTGCTCTCGAAGCTGCCTGAACAGTTTTTCCATTTGCGGCGAACCCAACACATCCCCCGAATTCGAAAATCGTGACGCCACCACGCACGGGAGGAAATGCAGATTGGTCTGCGGATCGACCCAAACCACGTCTTTCAAATCGGCTCTTCCCAAGACAAGATCAATCAGACCACGTTGGGCATCCGGCGTAAGCCTTGCGGTGAGGCTGGGATTGCGAATGTCTCCATCTACCAGGATTGTCCGGGAGCCGCTTTGTGCTGCTACCTGTGCCAATGCTTCACTGATGGTCGATTTGCCTTCGTTTGGAAGGGCCGACGTAATGCCGATAACCTTATTAGAAGAGCCAAAGTCATTGAGTTCAGTCGCCAACTTAATGGATCGTATCCCTTCAGCGAAGCGCGAAAAGGGAGAGTTGATGACGACGCGCGCTATGCTGTCGTTAGCCGAAAGCAGCCGGTCGTTGTGAGCCTGTGGGTGATTGAGACCCAGTTCCGTCTTCTTGAACGGTAGTGTCAGGGCAGACCTGCCGGGTGGCGGTTTCCGCGCCTGCGATGCTCGTTTTGCAAACGGCCAGCGGCCCGTTATTGCCTCGGTCGGAGTCTGCAACGCGATATCGGACCCCGCACCCTGGTCGGCCTCAACGACAGGAATCGATGCGAGACAGTTCACATGAAGTTGCTGCTCAACCTGGGGAATGGTTCGAAACACGCGGTCCATCATGTCGCGCAAAATGCCAGCAAGCGCGGCAAGAACCGACCCTCCGGCAATGGCCGCAAGGAGACTCAAAAGGGTCTTTGGAGAGCTCTTGGAGAGCGGTACGGATGCCTGCGTGATCACCCGCGCTTCTGTGATTGGAAATGACTGTTGCTGGACGGATACCATATAGAGCTGGAGAAAATTGTCCGCGAGCGCACGCGCGCTTTGCGCGTTGCTTTCCAAATCTTTCAGCACAATCTGAGCCTGGCTGGTATCGTTCGAGAGTGCGATCGTATCGTTGAGGCTCTTTTGGCTGGCATCCTCACGCGCTTTCGCAATCTCGAAATCGCTTTTGTAGCCTTCTGCAATACGACGTAGCTCGTCGGTGATCGAGCGTCGTATCTCGCGCATCTGATTGCGTAGATTGACAACGGCAAGATGCGTCGCGCCATAGCGGGTAGACCAGTCGGATTCTTTGGCAGCGTAGTCAAGGTAGGTTTGGCGCAACTTAACTATAACCGGGTTTTGCATGGTGTCGGTGACGGTCCCCAGATCGTTCAATATGACGTTCCGATCGTTGTCGTCCGACTTGAGGATAGAGGTGATGCGTTCGAGCTTGGCTTGGGCTTCGGCGCGCTGCGACCGGGCAATCGTCAACGAACTGTTGATCTCTGCGAGCTGTTGTTCGGTGAGCAACCGGCCACCCGCGTCGACGATGTTGTTCTTGGCCTTGTAATCGGCCACAGCTCGCTCGGCTGTCGACGCTTGCCCGCGCAGCTCCTTCATTCGGTCCTGAAGCCAGACCGCGGCTCTACGGGAAGCCTGATATTTGGACTCGAGCGAATCGACGATATAGGCCTCGGCAACGGCATTTGCGATCTGTGCGGCGCGATCTGGAGACAGCGATTGATAGGAAATTTCGATAACGTAACTCAGCCCGAGCCGCCTGATGGTCAATTGACTCTGGAAACGTCCGAGCGCACTTCTAAGCAATCTGTAGTCGGATTTGGTTGAATCAGAAGACTGTCCGAAGGACAGAAGGCCTGCAATACTTGAGAGAATCCCACCTTCTGACCCGTTGAACTCCGCATCATCTGTAAGCCGCAGGTCCTTGATCACCGCCTGAGCGATGGTTTCGGATTTGAGGATCTCAACCTGGCTATCGACCATGCCCGAATCGATTGGCGCATCGTTGCCAGACGCTCCTTGCTGCGTCTGCAGGCCCTGCATCCTGCGGCTGTCGATAATCATCTCAGCCGTGCTGGTGTAGCGCTTTGGTAAGGTCAGAAGATACACACTGGCCAAACCCACGCACAGCAGCAACGTGAAAATCATCAATGGATATTGTCGACCGAACAGAGCGAAAGCGGAAGAGACCGTCTGCTGCAGCGACATGAACTCGGAGCCAGATGGCTCGATTTCGCGAGGATTTGAAATTCGCGTCTGAAGCATCGGTTCTACCATCTGAATTTATCTCTTCGCAGCATTTGGCTTATAACGGATGAAGCATTGCGGATATGACGGCGTCGGATACTCCACGATAAAATCGCTCTGTCCCATTACGCGCAGGTTTGCGACACCACGCAGACCATTGTCGGGATTGTTAATGTCGTGGTGGTGGTACCAACGAATCCAGCGCCGCCCGCGCTGCGGGTGAAAAAGTTAGCCGGAGTGTAGGAGACGGTATTCGACGTGAAGGCCAGAGCGGTTGAACCGCCGCTCGGCGTAGTACCCGTCCGGTTTGTTGGTCCTCCAACCGATCCGGTTGATCCGGCACCGCCCGCGATCAATTCGTTCAATGTCACGGCCCGGTAGGCTTGCTTCGCGTCATCCGCGGCGGTACCTGCGATTTGGATCTGGATCTCCGGCGCGAAGGCAAGGTCGGGGCCGATGCAAACGCCGGCCGCGAGTGCCAGAGTTGTGCCGATCGCCATCTGCTCGTCAGCACGTAGGCCTCCGCACTTGGTCACGCCAATAGCCGCAGCCAAGGCTTGTGGATTTGCAGCAACGAAACTCCGCACCGCACTGCTAACCCGCACAGCGGTAAGCGGACCATTCGGACCACGCAGCAATGACGAAGGATTGCGGACAAAATTAGACGCATTTTGAGCTGCGCCGGGGTCGTTGGTGCAGGCCGCAAAGCTGCTGCTCGGAAGAGCCCAAGACAAAAACGTAGCTAAGACCAGCGCAAAAAGCGCCGATCGCGACCACGTCAGCAACGGTAAAATCATCATCGTTATGACCTCTGCAGGACCATTCATTTACAGGACCACTCATTTAATTGTATTAGCTGAAATTAAAGGACAATTAGTGAAAAGTATACGGCGGAGCCTTCAACTAATGCGTTAGGTTCAGGCCTCGGCCGGACGCTGACTGAGCAAGTCCGATGCCGATCAGCGTGCAAATCGCGACGGAAAAGCCTGGAATCTCTAACGAAAAATCGATTTGGGAGTGCAGGACGGCGAGTTGACCGATCCAGTACGCTGCTAAAGGCAAAATCTCGTCCCTTTTCGCGTGAGCACCGGAAATCACTATAACCGTCAATGGGATGCCCATTTCCGAGGCGATTTCGAGCGTGGTGCCATGCGCTTGCTCGCAAATCCCGAATATTAAATATCGTCACTGCGGTGCTTCGGAAAAATCATCGAAAAGTTCCAGGTCCGATGCCGAGCCAAGAATGGTCCTCCATAATCCTGAGCGGGGAAAGATAAACATTCCAGTGTCCGAAATCGAATAAGCCTTCCGAGTTAATTCTCTGGTTGACCTTCGAGCCGAATATCCGGGTCATTACGATGATCGCACTGGCGGCAAAAGCGGGGAATGCCAACATCACTCCACGTGTTCCTGGTTGCGGCCGGTAGAACGTCGCCGCCGCGCCGCTAAGGCTATCAGAGACAGGATCGACCTAGCGCGTGACCCCGTCATGAACATCGCTGATATGACAATGAACGAGCCTGTAAAGCTTATAATGGTCCATTGTGGAGAACGATTGAAAAGGGCCTAGCGGCATTGCGCCAATGAGCAGACTGACCTGCCGATGCGATGCGGACGGTCTTCGACAGGAACCGAGCGAGAGGTGATCGGTCGCAGGCTCGCAATTCCGATGGTCACGGATAGCAGCAATCATCGATCCGAACGGAAAGGGCACCAGCGCAATTACGCTAGAACGACTATGCGCCGCGACGTGTCGGCCCGACGTGGGGTTGGAGTTCCGCTGGAGCCGATGGCGAAGAGGCGTCGCGAAGCTGATCTCATGCGCTTAATATACCCAGGAGGAATGCCGGGCGGTATTGCGATGAGGCATCAATCAAAATCCTTGACGCTCGACCCACGTTTCCATTCCTCCAGTGAACTCACGAGACTGTGCTCGAATTGAAATCCGCTGGCGACAAGACGTTTGGGAAGAATGTTGGTCGAAAACCATAATTTCTTGATTCGATCGCGATTGATGCCCGTTCGAATCCCAACGGCATGCAGAAGCTCAAAGGGAAGAACTGCAAGGTTCATGGACCACATCGGAATCGTCAGGCGAGGCGCATGGTAGCCGGCAGCCTGGCAAAACGCCGAGCAAATTTCGCTGATGGTGTATCGGTGTTCGTGGCAAAAATTAAAGATCGACACCCCTTCGTTGCGTGACGCCATGAACGTCATGGAAGAGACGAGATCCTTGACGTACCCACACGATTTGATCGTATCCGTTCGACCGGGATAAACAAATGCCCGCCTTTCAAGCAGCCTCGACAATCGTGTGAAGTTTCCCTGCTCGTAAAGCCCATAAATAACCGCCGGGCGAACGATGGTAAGCCGCCTGTCCGGAGACTCGGATTGCCACAAAAGATGGATCGTTTCGGCTGAATGCTTGGACCGCCCGTAGGCGCTCACCGGTGCGGGTGGGGCATCCTCATCGAGGGCGTTTTCGCTCGGACCGTAAATCGAAATGGAACTTGTAAACAGGACATTTTGACTACCTGTTTCCTTCGCAAATCGGCACACGTTCACAGCCCCAAGGACATTCGTATAATAGTAATCTCCCTCGGGGTGTCCCGGCGTAACGTGAATCGCTGCCAGGTTGAAAATATCCGCAGGAGCCCCGCCGCTGAGTTTTAGATCGATAGGATCACGAACGTCATGATAAAGATATTCCACGCCGGCAATGCGGGTTCTTGGCTCATTGATATCGACCGATGTAAGTCGTTCATATTTTCGCGATACCATCAAAAATTGTAGCAGATGAGTTCCGATAAAACCGGCACCTCCGAATACAATTGCTTGTTTAGATTCGAGCATAGTTAGTTAGGGTCCGTTCGAGAGGAAGTATCCAATCTTGCACGATAAACCTCCTCCATAATACCAAAATTAACAGCGCTCGTTAAATCGACAGGACGTGATATCCGTTGGCATGAACAAATCCTGCAGGTACCTCAATCGCTTGCAGGTCCAGTTCGCCAAACCGTGCGCCCCGATGGCCTGCGAAACAACCTTTGTTCGTCCATAAATGCGATATTTGAAGGGACGTTAATTTGTTTGGAACAGCAGCGGCTGCAATTGGATATGCTCAACTCTGGCGAAAATACCGCTTTCCATCCCGCGACAATTCCGGCGAGAAATGTCTTGAGCCTGTCTGGCGGCGATAAAGCCCGCTCATTTGCAAAATAGACGGTTCCCGTTACGTGAACGCCAAACGAGCCCGGACTGAAAAATCGACAAGGCATCAGGGAATTATCCAATTGCCGACCCGCCACGTCTCTGTGACCGACTAGCACGTCGATATTTCTTCCGGGCAGATCAAAAACCGCAGTAACGCTCTCTGTTGTTCTCAACGGAGCATCTTTGCGGCGCGCAAATCTCATCCAATTCGCTGCGCTCTCTTAGTTGACGTATTCGCGATAGGAAAAACGAAAGTCTGGCGTGGTGAATACGCCAAAGACATAGCGTTGGCGATTATTGCCGCGCACTGTAATCTCTTGACAGCTGTCTGACTTATAATAGCACGCGCGGAGTCTAATCTCCTTTGTGCAAACATTGTCCAGTAAGAGAATATGATTGTAAATCATGGTGTTGATCGTTTGCTTCTCCGCAGAGGCGTGTACATTCAGGCAGGGTCTCCCCGTGGCATCGGTGTTTGGCCGCTGAGCGACCAACGGACTTGAAAATTTCGTCTCGCCCTCATCGATGGCCAATCCCCCGGTGCCGCCAATGACTTCGGCGGACAGCATACCTTTGCCAAGAAATGCCTGAGCGGTCGCTGGCGGCGGCGCGATCGCCGAGGCAAGTACGAAGCATACAGTCGGCCAGAGACCCAGCGTCGGCGAGATCAAGAGTCGCCCCCAGGACCTTGTTTGCACTACCAGGCGCGTCAGCGGCGATTCACTCATCTTTCGGTCAGTAGCAGGTGGCATCGTAAAATCCTGGTCGATATTTAGCTCCGGTTGCTGTCTTGACGAAATGATGAACTATGCTGCCGGAGCAAAGTGCACAAAATTTGCTGATAAAAAGGCGAGGTGCCATCGCGCGAGCGAAAAACCATATCGTTGCCAGTTGTCGGTCGATCTGTAGCTCGTTAAACTGGATCGCGATATTGAAACCGGCTATCACATTAACGGGCGTGGTTAGCAGCGGTTCCCGGAATTTGACGCCAATGAGGTTGCAGATAATCTGACTGCAAACGCCCAAGGAATTTGCTGACGGCAAAGATCTGGACGTTGGTAGTTTTGCGCCAAGCGGAGAATGTTGTTGCGACAAGCGCCTTTGCGGATCGACTCGGAAGCGATGCCTTTTGAATGGCTCGCTGTTGCGGTGTTGCTCGCTTACGCTGTGCGGGAGCCATTTGCCGGAGCTGTTCAGTACTATTTGGATCAACTCCACTTGGGCTTCCTCTGGTTTCTCCCAGACGCGATCGGGCTCATCTGCGTCGCAGCGCTCGTGGTAATTGACCTGGTTAAATTCGGGAGCTTTAAGTTCCCGTTTTTCCTGTGTGCGATTTTTTATTATATGTTGCTTGGTTATGTATCAATTGGCAGCGCTGCATCGTCGTTCTCGGGTTTTAAGGCGCTCTTGCCGCTTTTTGCCGGGCTCATGTTGAGTAGACCGCTACTCCAACGAAACTACATCCAGATTGCCCTGACGGCGCTGCTCCTGCTCGCGATGGCAGGTGTCTGGTGGTCCTTAAAAAATACGCTGCCTTGGGCTCAGCTCAGCTTTGATTCGGGTCTTGGCGTTAAACAACTTAGATCCACGATCTGGGCGGCAGGTGGCACTTACCGGCCTTTCGGCTTCGCATCCGATCCACATTCAGCCGGCTCAAGCATTGTGTTTCTATTCGCATTGATCGGTGCTGGCAACGCGCGACTCTTGTTCTACGGTCTGAGTGTCCCTGTTGCCATGACTGTTTGGGCCTCAACGAGTCGTACGAGTTTTATGGCGCTTGCAATTCTGCTCTTGTTACGATTCGTGCTCGACGTTTTGGAAAAACGAGATCGGCCACGTTTAACCGAATTAGTGACAGCTGTTGTGCCCTTCCTCGTCATCTGTGCTCCGATGTGTGTCATGGCTTTTGCGCAGATGTATTCGGCCAACGATGTTCCTGGCGAGCTTTTTAGCTTGTGGATCCGCGGTAACGAAGTCTTCCTCCAGCCGTTCACATTGATGCCAATGTTTGCGCCAAACGCTTGGTTGTTCGGCTTTGGTCTTGGTGGGGTGGGATTTCCGGTGATTCAATCAAACTACGCCTCTTATTCATCGATCATAGATAACTTCCTGCTTTTCAGCTATTATTCATTTGGTATTCCATTCTTGATCTTCTATTTTGCGATGTGCCTTCGCAATCGTCTGGAAGCGGATTTCTATAAGCGCATCCTATTTTGCGTGACGTTAATCTTCGGACAATTTATCTTGGGTTGGGCGAACGGAATGTTTATGATCGTATTCGGCTATGCCGCATCAGCGTCTTTTTTGGGAGGGCTCTCGTTGCGTTCACCTACATTGGTCGGGGCTCGCTCTTGACCTTGCGCCGTCTCGCGAATGTTTATGAAATATCTTTTTCATCTGAGGTGTCGACGCGGAAGCGATTCATCGTTTCTGGCCGGTCCATTTGATGCCGTTGATGCGAATTCTTCTCGCAAACACCCTCTACCCTTCAAACGCGCATCCTGAGATCCGCGGTGGGGCTGAGACCTTTTCGAAGCGGTTGTGTGAGGCCCTGGTAGGGCGTGGCCATTCTGTCAAGGTCGTTAGGTGCGGTCCGGTCCGGGGCAGGTGGGAAACGGAGAAGACGAACGGGGTTGAGATCGCGACGCTGCCCGTGCGTAACGTTTATTCGCCCTGGCAGAATCGTTCAGAAAATCCGATGGCGCGCGCGATCTGGCATTTCCTCGATGACCGCATGCCAGCTTCGCCGGAGTTTGACGCTATCCTTGACGAATTTCGTCCCGATGTCCTGCACAGCAATGTTCTTCCCGGCCTGACGACGGGGCTATGGTCCAGGGCCAAGGCGCGCGGCATTCCGATCGTTCATACCTTGCATGACTACTATCTGACGTGCGTGCGTTCACTGCGATTTAATGGCGGCGACCGCTGTGCCAGCACATGCACCAGTTGCCGCGTTCTGACCGGCCGTCGCCGCTCTGCCGCCGCTCTTGTCGACGCGGTCGTCAGCGTAAGCGACAGGACGCTTGCCGTTCACCGCGAGAACGGCGTCTTCACGGGAGATATCAGGAGGTTCGTTATCCGGAATCCGCCGCCCAAGATTGACGCTGAGATTAAGGCGGTTGAAGCGGAAGGTCGCCCGCTCGTCTTCGGCTTCCTGGGTCGATCATGTATCGAAAAGGGTACCTTCGAACTCGCCGCTGCCTTCAAGGATATTCCCGCAAAGCAAGCGCGGCTCGTTGTAGCGGGCCATATCGACGAGGCGACAAAGTCGCGGGTTGTTCAAATGGCCGGGACGGCCGACATCGAGTTTCTCGGCTTCGTTTCGCCGGAAATGTTTTTCAGAAAGATCGATGTAATGATTTTGCCATCGCTATGGGAGGAGCCGTCTCCGATGACGATCGGAGAGTCATTCGCCTATGCCCGGCCAGTGATAGGTTCCCGGCGCGGCGGCATTCCGGAACTTGTTAACGACCAACGTGCTGGTTGGCTGTTTGAGCCTGGGAAAGGAGAGCTTTCCGCACTCCTCACCGAGATATCGGCCAATAGATATGGCGTGATGGAGAAGTCACGATTCCTGAGCTCTCAGCCAGGACGACGAAGCTTCGACGACCTCGTTGCGGAATATCTCGCTGTCTACCGTGATGTTGGCAAACCTTCGAGCATTGTTAAATAGAGAACGGGGGACGGGGGGTATTGAAGATCGCTTTGTGGGCATAAACCAGGTGCCACATAAAATCTAAATTCACGTCCGACAAGATTACGCCGGCGCGGATGCAGTCGGTCCTCGACTGAAAAACTCCTCTTCGAAAGGGCCCATCTTGTCCAATATTCTTGAGCAACACGAATATAATGTTCAACAGGGGCCGTTTCATGAGGATGAATCATCCCTGCCGCAAGCAGGAATCGACAGCTATCCGCTACGTTATATCGCCTATTATTTACCCCAGTTTCACTCGGTAGAAGTGAACGACGTGGCATGGGGCAAGGGGTTCACGGAATGGACTAACTCGACAAAGGCCTTACCGCGGTACGTGGGACACTATCAGCCGCGCTTGCCGGCAGATCTTGGTTTTTATAATCTTGAGAATGTCGACGTAATCAGGGAGCAGGCGTGCCTAGCCAGGCGAGGCGGCATCTATGGCTTTTGTATTCATTATTACTGGTTCAGCGGTCAAAAGGTGCTTGATAGACCGTTGACGATTCTTTTGGAAAATACAGACATTGACATGCCCTTCTTTATCAATTGGGCGAACGAAAGCTGGACTCGTACATGGGATGGTACGGAGCAGGAGATTCTCCTGAAGCAGAATTACCACGATGAAGACCCGCTTCGTTTCGCTCAGGCTGCAGCAGAAATAATGCAGGACAAACGATATATCAGAATTGATGGCCGGCCATTAATCATGATCTATCGGCCGGGCATCGTTCCCAACCTGCGAAGAACCGTTGAAATTTGGCGAGAGTTTTTGATCAAAGTCGGTCTCGGAAATCCGTACATCATCATGCCTCAGGCATTTGGAGACCGAGATCCTCGCCTTTATGGGCTCGATGCTGCCGCCGGCTTTCCTCCCCACAATGTAGGCTTTGCCCTTCAAAGCGACAGATGGAAGATAAAGACTTTCGACCCTGACTTCATGGGGGCCACGGTCTCATATGACAACATGGTAAGGCGCGCCATAGCCAATAGACCAACGGAGTTTAAGTACTTCCCGGGCGTGTGCCCGAGTTGGGATAATGAAGCGAGGAGGCCGAAACGAGGATTCAGTTTTTATGGATCAACGCCGCGGAAATATGGCGATTGGCTCCGGGCGGCAAGCGAACAAGCGTCGAGCGCGCCTTCCCCCGACGAAAGAATTGTATTCATTAATGCGTGGAATGAGTGGGCAGAAGGTACCTATCTCGAGCCGGATCGGCATTTCGGTTTCGCGTATCTCGCGGAGACGAGGCGGGCCTTGGAGCAGTTCAGACAAAGTGGGGTAAATCAAAAGCCTGGGAACCGAAATTTAGAGCGTCAAAGAGCGAATGTGAGCGGTGAGTTCACGACGCGGCCGACGTTCTATAATCAGCCTCGGAGCTTCATTTTCGCTTTGCGACGTCGTATTCGAGGAAAACGCAAAGGTAGCAAATGATCCTCATAGCGGCGTTAGTGGCCGGACGGGAACGAGTGGGCTACGACAGTGTTGCGGGTCCTATCAAGTTGAGGGACGCTCCAAACCCCCGATTGCATTTGTCGCGTAACGAGCAAGTTGTTGCTCGAGTCGATCAATTGCGGAACTCATGCCCCATTTTTCCTTGACAGTTAGGCGCCCATTGATGCCCAGCCGGCGAGCGAGGTCGGGGTCGGCGGCAAGTCGACTAATCGCTGCCCCCATCGAAACTGCCGTGCTCTCAACCAATAACCCGTTGACTTGGTCTATGATCGTCTCGCGCACCCCGCCCTCCGCGACAGCAATAACGGGTACGCCACAAGCGTTAGCTTCCAGGGGGGCGAGCCCAAATGGCTCAAGCCGTGGCGCATATAGCATGGCCATTGCATGATTGAGGATGTCTAGCAATTCGGAGTCCGCGATCCCTATCTTAACTTCGAAAGCGACGCCTAGCGACATCGCTAAATCTCGCATCTCATCCAAATAACTTTTCTTGGCAACGTTGGCGACCCAGACAAGAGTCGGACGCGGTAATGCGACTGTCGCGACCGCTTCGATGCACAGGCGAACATTTTTCTCGGGCGTGATCGAGCCGACGCCAACGAGCATGTTAATTCGAGCCGAGTCGTTATCGACAAACCGATCGACATCGATGCCCAGATAGCAAACGTCCGCATCTAATCCGTACGCTCGCAATACGCTCTCTCGACTGAAATAGGAATTAACCAGAATACGGCTGAAGGCTGCGGCATTTTCAACTTCCTCACGGGCCTGTATTCGCCAATTGCGAATGTTGCGCGGGTCGGCAATGGCACCCTTAAGTCTTGACGGACTGAGAAACGATCCGGTAGGGCGCGGAGGAGCCAACCACGGCAGGCGCGGCAGTGCTTCGTAAAGCCAGCGATAGGGCTCTCCCAAGTACAGAACCGAAGGTATTTTTGCGAAGCGGCCAATGGAAGTTGTCCGGAAAAATATGCAAGCATTTGCAAAGAGGATGTCGAACCCGCCGCGGCTAATCTCCTCAGCGCAAGCCTGGCAATGGGCATCCATAGCCGCTAGCCGCCGCTCCATCACGAGCGTGAGGCCAAGTTTGTCAGTCAAGCGATATTCCGGCCATGCAAGTTCGACTACGTGTTCGGGGATCATCGAACCCAGAGGCAGGTACTCTCGGTCGGCCGTTGGCGGACACCATGCCTCCACGACATGACCGCGCGAAACTAGTCCACGTACATGATCATAGAGGGCCCGCTTGCCGCCGCCACTCGGGAGATTGTGCCAGACAGCAATTTTCATGCGTTGCATTCCATACCGCGTAATGACTCACTTATTGAAACGCGCCACGACCAATAGCAGGGCAGCCCTGGCTAAAATTTGAACTGAACTGCACTTTGAAACAACGTTGGCATTGACCGGAGATCGGATGTTCGTCGTTCAAGGAGTTGTCACGGGTCTTGCCAGCCGTGTCGTGGGCATTTTTATTAGTCTCCTATCTGAACCTTTGACGATAGGATATCTCGGGCCAGAACGCTACGGCGTTTGGGTTTTGGTAAGTTCGTTGCACGCTTGGGTACGCTTGGCGGATCCAGGAATCGGTGGCGGCCTCATTAGTGCAATAACTGGCGCATTGGGTTCCGAACCGCCCGATCTTGCACGCGCGCACGTCAGCACGGCAATCGCGTGCTCACGGCTATTTCGGTCGTTCTCGGACTTTTCATTGTGCTAGTTTGGCCGTGGATCGACTGGAGCGCAATTCTGCACTGATGGGGTCGGCATGCATGTGTTATCCCGGAAAGCGGTTTCAAGTCGCCTATTTCGATTATTCTCCTGTGGAACCTTCGTATCCCAAATAGCCCGCCAGCTTCTCCGAACCCGCATGCTCAAGAAGTCGTTGCTGGCTGACAATTTTCAAGCGGTCTTAAGGCCATCGAATTGAGGTCACCGGAGCGACACAGGCGCCAGCGCTTAAATATCGATGCGGGACTTCTTTTCGGTTGATTCGGCAATCCAATCCACAAATCGCGAATTTTTGCTTTCAATACGACCGCTTCTGTCTGTCCTGCACGTACAGGAAAAGAGGCGTACCAAGGCCATCGTGCGCATGATTTGGCCGCGGCCGGAAGCCGAGTGTGCGGGGGATGCTCGCCGGAATTAATCTCGACGGCTTCTACGTGTATTACTCGCGACGAGTAAGCAGAAGTAGCTTGCGATCGGCGATCCAGGGCGGATAAAATAATTTAAATATCTATCGTTTGTGTCGTGCGAGCGCCCACAATGAATATGCCGCGAAATTGCGTTTCACAAGCGGTCTCGGCCGTTGAAGGCGTCGCCAGGATGGGATTTTCCGGCGCATATCGCCGGCGTCGACGTCCTCACTTAGCTGTTAGTACGTCGATTTGGTCAGGATGGTCATAAAAAAAATACAACATACTCGCAATGAGGGTGCGGGACTGGTGGCAATTCATCCGCACAAATAGTGGCGCGCAATAACAGACCACCAGGATCGCACGTTTTACCGAATACGTGAATTCCGCGTCGGCGTCAGCGCGTTCGCATCGAGGCATCAAGGTCCGGAAGCGTCAGATCGGACGGCAAAGAGTCGGTGAGGTTGATATGCGACTATCTATTGCTGCATCTTTCGCGGCAGCCTTCGGCAAGTACGAAGGAAGTGACGTTCGTAGGCGCAGAGTTGTAAGCATCGTACAAGGACTGCTAACGGGTATCGCTAATCGTATGGTCGGTGTAGCCGTCAGTTTACTCTCAGTTCCTTTGACCATCGGGTATTTAGGATCAGAACGTTACGGAGTCTGGACCCTGATTAGCTCTTTGCTTGCGTGGTTAAATTTAGCTGATCTAGGCATTGGGAATGGGTTGACCAACGCAATTGCCGGGGCATTGGGGTCCGAACGGCCGGACCTTGTGCGCGCTCATGTCAGCACGGCATTTACGGTTCTAACGGCTGCCTCGTTGATTATGGGGGCTGTGCTAGTCGTGTTTTGGCCGATGATTGATTGGGTTCATATTTTCAATGTTAAGACTGCTTCAGCTCAGAACGAGATCGGGCCGGCTATGGCAGCCGCTATCGCGATCTTCCTGCTTAATTTCCCTCTTTCAGTGATATCGCGGACTTTCAATGCGTCGCAAAATGGGAAAGTTGCAAATTATTGGGCTGCGGCCGGAAATGTTTTGAGTTTGGTTGCTCTCTTCGCCGTTACGAGGACGCACGGCGGCCTTTTGCTCCTGGTTTTAGCGGTCTCAGGAACTGGTTTAGCGGTTCAAGTTGTGAGCGGGTGTTGGCTGTTTACAAACTTCAAGCCGGAATTCTCACCCCGGCTGAACAGCATTCGACGAGATTCTGCTCGTGAGATAATGACCGTTGGTGTTCAATTCTTTTTTATTCAGATAGTCGCGCTCAGTATCTTTCAGACCGACGGCTTACTGATTGCCCATTTTCTGGGTGCCGCCCAGGTTCCAGCTTATAGTTTGACACTTAAGCTTTTCGAATTCACGTCACTTCTACAAACCATAATGTTTGGGTACCTTTGGGTAGCTTATGCCGAAGCGATCTCAAGGGGTGACATCGATTGGGTAAGGAAAACGTTCAAGAGAACACTTGCCCTTTCCATCGGCTCGACGTCCGCCGCGGTGGTTCCCCTAATATTCGCTGCACAGCCTTTCATTAGACTCTGGAGCCGGGGGGCTATAATGCCTCCGTTTGAGCTTGTCCTTTGGATGGCGGCTTGGAGTATGATCAACGCTTTGTGCAGTCCAATTGCCTGTTTATTGGCTGCCGCATCGCAAATGAAGACGCAATTGGTTTATGGGACCGCCGTTGCCGTCGCAAACCTGTCGCTATCGATTTTCCTGATTCCGCGCTGGGGCGTTAGTGGCGCGATTGCCGGAACCGTACTCGCGTATCTCCTGTTTAATTGCGGCCCGACCATCCTTGATGTCTCTTTACTCATCAAGCGATTGACCTTGAAGGCGGACCGTACACAAGCGGGTTCTGATCAGGTCGCGCAGCTTGGCAGATCGGCGTGACGCGTCTCGATGCTGATAGGGATCTCAAAAGGTGGCAGAAGTAACTTGCGATTGGTGATTTCGATTAGTTAAGGTATTTAAAATGACGATGATGAGTGTAGTCCGGAAGTTGAAAATGAATATGCCGCTCCACGTCGTTTCGCCGAAAACATCTGCTTTTGATGGGGGCGTGCGTGTGCGGTTTCCTGGCGAATGTCGTGGGCGTCTTAGCTCATACGTTGCGATCGTTGTCGCGCTTGCGCTCTCCGTTGGTGCCACCACGTTCGCCGGAGCGACGCCGCTACCGGCCGACGCGAACGTGTTGGATGTCAGGCATTTCGGTGCGAAAGGCGATGGAATAACCGATGACACGAGGGCAATTCAGGCGGCGATAGACCAGCTTCCGCCGTTCGACGTTGGGCACCCTTGGCAGACAAAGATCATCTATTTCCCAGCGGGTACGTATCTAGTGACTGATACGATTCAACGCAGGGGTAGTGGGGGACGCTATTTGCCTGGCTTGGTCTTGATTGGCGAATCGCAGACGGGCACGGTCATCAAGCTTGCCGACAATTCGCCTGGTTTTCAGAATGCATCGGTGACCAAATCGTTGATCTTTACGGCATCGGGTCTTTTGGGCGGTGATCCGCGCGCGGGGGGCAAAGATCCCGCGACGGGGGAAGGCAACGACGCCTATATGAATACACTTGAAAATTTGACGCTTGAAATCGGAAAGGGGAATGCCGGAGCAATCGGTCTGGACTACTTGGCCAACAACATTGGTGCCGTGCGCGATGTGACAATTCTTGCGGACGACCATGCTCGAGTGGGTTTGTCGATGACGCGGAGGTGGATTGGCCCAGCGTTGATTGAACGGGTATCGATCACCGGATTCGATATCGGAATCGACGTAGGCCGGACGGAATATTCGGTGACGTTGGACAGTGTTACCGTCCGAAAATCTCGCGAATTTGGGCTCAGAAATACATCAAATTCCGTTCCATTTTACGATCTTACTGTCGATAGCGAGTCGGGGATCGGTATCGCTAATCTCGGTCAGCAGGCGCTGATCGTGGGCATCAAGGGAAGCATCTCGGGTAGGGGAGAAAACGCCTTCCAGAACACCGGATTCGCAAACCTTCAACGCATTTCGATAGCTGGGTCGTTCGGCGATATGAAGCAACAAAATTCGACGGAGCTTAATGGTGTCTTTGAGGCGAACAAAAAGGTGGCCGTTGCCCGTTGGAGCCTGCCTATACAGTCAAGATCAATTCCTGATGAACCTTCGTCAAGCGATTGGGTCAGCGTTAAGTCGTTCGGTGCCGTTGCTGATCCGCGCGTAGACTCCACAAGAGCAATTAATGCCGCGTTTCGTTCGGGCGCAAAGACGATCTTCTTTCCCACCGGGCAGTACAAGATAAGCGGTTCGGTGAGAGTGCCGGCATCCGTTGAGAAGATAGAGGGGCTGTTTTCAACAATTTTTGCGGATCGTAGTCCTGCGCAGAGGGACCCTAAGAGTCGGTATCCGTTATTCTTTACGGAAGCTCGCTCTACGCCACTTGCCTTGCGGCGCCTCATCGTTGAGGGACGAGGTGGCAGCGATGCAGTGGTCGAGGATCGGGCGTCTCCGCCGGTGATGTTGCAGGACATTGTTGCGTTCGCGCTAGGGTTCCTAACTCGATCCGCGGAGGGAGGGAACGTTTTTGCGGAAAACATCAGCGGCGTGGGCGGGATCAACCTAGCCGGCCCTGCTGGTGTTTGGTTTCGGCAGCTAAACGTTGAAGCGGGTGGGGCGATGATTAAATGCGATGGTACACCGCTGTGGATTCTTGGGGCCAAGACCGAGCAGACACTAACTCTGGTAGATGCAGGTAATCATGCGAGCGTGGAGGTGGTCGGAGGGTTAGCCTATCGCGTCTCAGTCAAGCCCAATGATCCCGAACTTCCGTTCCTTATTGCATCCGATTCCCGGTTGACCGCCGCCTATGCGGAACAGGCGTTTTTTCCCAACGCTGTATATTCCGTTCATCTATTATCATCGACGGAAGGTCGGCAGAAATCGATCGGAGCCACCAATTTTCCTCTCAGGGGAATGTATGGCAGGATCGTGAGTCAAGTGAGCACTGGGGATTGATTCTAAATGGTCCTCGCCGTCGGGAAGCGCAGTAGCGTACAGAATGCCCAACGAAAGCTAAGGGTGCGCGTCGGTCGCAACCATGCGATCGCTTATAATATTCTTCACGGCCAGAGAAATGCTGATTTCGTATCCGGCCCGACCAATCCGCTGCTGCGACTTAGCAGGCGTCTCGATAGCATCTCGTTTCCAGGGGGTGGCTACGATCTGGTACATACTTTCAACTCGATACCTCTTCTCACTAATTGTCCTTTTGTGGTGACGTTCGAAGATTATGCTCCGCGCCTTCCGGGAGATCGGCCGATGCCGTGGTTGGCGCCGTTTCTTAGGCGGCGCCTGACGAGCAGCCGGTGCATAGCGCTTGTGGCAATGTCATCTTATGCGGTGCGGCAAATGAAATACCAGCACCGAAGCCGCCCTTCAGATCTTGTCAAATTGATCGCAAAAACGAAAATCATTTATCCTGGAATTCAACAAACACGTCAGACCCCAAAGCGCTTAAGTGGTGCACCGCTGAAGTTGCTATTCGTCGGAGGAGACTTTTTCAGAAAGGGAGGGCCGGCTCTTGTTCGCGCCCATAAGGCGCTGAGAAAGGCCGGCATTGCGGTGGAAACGACAGTGGTTTCGTCGTTGGCATGGTCGGTTGATGATTATGTCGGTCCGCCGGGCCTATCTGCGGTGAGGAGATCTTTGGGCGACCTCGATACTGATGGTATTGCTCTTCATCGCCAGCTCTCGAACGATCGCGTGAAAGAGCTCATGCAGCAGGCAGATTTTTTAGTCCTACCTACGCTTCACGACACATTTGGATACGTATCCATTGAGGCGATGGCAGCTGGCACGCCCGTTATTGCAACTGCGACATGCGCTCAGGTCGAAATTGTCAGGCACAACGAGTCCGGCTTCTTGCTTGACTTCGAAAATGACGCGAACGTAGGTAAATGGCGCTGGCTCTACGGTCAAAACCTCCCGGGATATGTAGAGGCATACTGGGCAACGATAGACTCGTTAGCTCAGTCAATTATCACTCAAATCCAGGTTCTCTATGAGGATCGTTCCGACTATGAAAGACTGAGTGCAGGGGCCCTGACCCAAATACAGAACAAATTCCGCGTTGAGTACGCTCGCGGTCGCTTAGAGGAGATCTACAGCCAGGTTTGAACGTAACTTGGATTCTTCGAGGGTTTCGATCTATGGGCTTCGTGTCGATAGTTTCATCCGGCATCAATTTATCCTCGAATGAGCCCCCGAGAGCTGCCAAGCGCAGCAATAGGTTTGACAGGGGGACGGAGCTCGGCTCCTTCCGCACAGGCGATCAGCCCGGGGTGTCGTCTTTCCAGATATATCTTGCAAAGTTACAGTGCCCCGAGTTCTCCTTCCGACAATGACGTCAACAGCTGAGGCAAGCCCAAGGGTGTTCATTGCAGCCAGTGAAGTATCCGTTGTTGATAATTTGATAGTTTATCCCCCGGATGGTTAGACTGTTGATGTGAGAGGATCGACTCGTCCGAACTTATAGTTGAGTTCGTGATTTCTTGAATCTGAGGGCCACATGGACTTTCGTAGAAAATTGCGGGAATTGATGAATAAGCTTGGTTACGATTTGCATCGATTGCCGTACCCTCATGTGGAATTACACTTCTGGCGACCTGATGACGGGTCGATTAATTTTGGGGATTTCTTGTCTCCCGTAATAGTGGACCAGTGTCTAAGGACACACGGCTTCACAATGTGGGACGAGGCGCCATGTGACGCGCGGCTGCTCGCGCTTGGGTCAATATTGCAATCGGCGTTTGATGGTGACGTTGTCTGGGGATCGGGGTTAAATTTACGGTCTGGGATAGATGATGAAAGATTTGCGAAGGTCACTCGTTTAGACATACGTGCCTTGCGGGGACCACGGACTCAAGAAGTGATGCGCCGACGCGGTATAGCCGTCCCGGATATCTTTGGCGATCCAGCTCTCCTTCTCCCCAGCCTGTTTCCACGACGTTTCCGGCGTCGTTCCTCACGCCCTTGGATCTTCGTTCCGAATCTTCATGACATTAAGTTTCTCGATCAAGCTGCAAAGAATGTTGTCTCGCCCTTGGGTTCATGGAACCGGAACATCGAATCTATTCTCGAAGCCGACCTGGTTTTATCCAGTTCCTTACACGGTTTGGTGGTTGCAGAAGCTTACGGCATTCCCGCACGTTACGTGCGGCTCAGCGAAACCGAAGGCGCTTTTAAATATCATGATTATTACGAAGGAACTGGTCGGTTCGGAATCGAATTCGCATCGAGTATTGTAGAGGGGCTTGAAATGGGCGGGGTAGAACCCTTGCAGTTTGATTCGAAGCCGTTAATGAATGCGTTCCCAGTCGATCTTTGGCGCGGAAAGACATGATATGGTTCGACGTCTTCGCGTCGCGATTTATGCACCGCAGTTTTCAGAGTACTCGTATCGTCTCGCCGCAGCGCTGGCTCGGCATTGCGATGTGCGACTTGTACTCAACCGCAAGGACGCGAACCGGCAATGGAACTTGGCTTCGATTCCTGCTGCTTTCCGTTTCGAAACACGTATTCGAGATCTTAGCCTAAGGCGCAGCGGCCTGATCGGAATTCCGAGATCGTTCGTCGACATATTTGGCTTTCGTCCTGACATCGTCCATTGCCACGAAGGGCCCGATTACTATACAGCAGCCTTGATAGAGCAGCTGGGTCTGTTTAGGACGCCGTTGGTTCTAACCGTGCATGATACGGCTCCGCACTCGGATGGTGGCTCCGGAACGAACTTTGTAGAGGAGCAACTGCGCAGCCGAATGCGTTCTGCGGCGGCAATTGTGACAGTTCACGGACAAAGCTGCGTTGAGGAATTTCGGCGAATTTCTCCGGATTTCAGAGGTCACATCACGTCCGCCATGCACGGCGTGCTGATGGTTCCACCTCCTGGCACTGCACCGATTCTACCGGTCGAGGGACGCATTCTGTTTTTCGGGCGCATGATGTCCTACAAGGGGCTCGATGTGTTCCTTGATGCAGTGGAAATATTGGCGACTCGGGGCGTTCGGCATCAAGCCGTGGTCGCGGGGCGAGGGCCGGAGATGACGCGACTGAGCTCACGAATGGCAGAGCTGCCCACTGTTGAGGCGATTGATGCCTACATCTCGCCCGCCGACACAGCTCGTCTTTTTCAATCGGCCGAAGTGGTCGCGCTTCCATACAAGGATGCGACGCAAAGTGGAGTTCTTGCATCTGCTTTCGGCAATCATCGGCCGGTTGTGGCAAGTGCCACGGGCGGTATCCCGGACGTCGTAGAGGACGGTGTCAACGGATTGCTTGTACCACCAGGCCGCGCGGCAGCCCTTGCAGACTCTCTGCAGCGGGTTCTCACGTCGAAAGTACTTCTTGCCGACCTTGCGGAGGGTGCGCGGAGCACGGCTGCGAATGCGATGAACTGGAACAATATCGCCGTCGAAGTGCTTTCAGGTTATGAGAGTCTTATGAATGGTCCACGATAATCGGTAATTATCGTTGGTCCGACATACAAGCTGCTCTTGCAAAAGGACCTATTCTTGTTGGGACGATACCTTGGCGCCTGCTTCTGCTCGAACATAATGCGATGATTTGGCAAGAAACGGTTTTTCTAGAAGATGCCAGGAAATATAGGCGAGGATCGTCACGACGATAAAAATAGCAACAATAGTTAGCCTCGGTGACGTATCGAACATGCCCGCTCTCACGGCGAGTTGAACGATCGGGTAATGAAACAAATATGCGGCGTAAGACAAGTCGCCGATGCGCCCAACATTCGGCAAGAGCGGGCCGAAAGCTACGGCAAAAACCATGCACGCCAGGAGAATCGGTTTCCAGAACCAAAGAGCGTCGGTCACGAAAAAACAACTTGCGATCAATGCGATGATGCCAGCGAGTCCGAGATATTTTCGAATAGTATTATCGTAATAATAGACAGCCGCTCCGAGAAGGAAGTAACGCAATTGCCCAGGAAGCTGTTTCGCCAATTCGTCGTATATGCCGTGACCGGTATTTTCGGCGAGCGTCCTAAAAATAAGATAGTACAAATACGACGACAGGTACAAAGCGATGAACACAGCAAGCCGGCTGCCGCTGCGGCGCATCAGAAGCGCGATAGCAGGAACAGCGATATAGAACGCGACCTCAACCTTTATCGTCCACAGCGAGCCGTTTATGCCAGGTGTGGGATTTTCGGTAAAAACGCCCGGCAGGGTCGGCGCTGCAAAATTCAAGAAGGTAAGGTTGGAAGCAACATATTTTAGCCAACCCAATCCGAAATAGTCGATTAAAGTCTCCTGCGACACAAAATACAATCCGAACGCTGCGGCTAATATGACAAACAAATAGGCTGGATAAATCCTCCGAGCTCGCTTGGAAAAATAGGACTTGAGAGTGTTGCTCTTCTCGTAACTGCTGAAGATGAGGTAGCCGCTAATGAGAAAAAATCCCTGCACCGCACTATCGACGGAATAGTTAAACGGCAGCATTCGCTCTTGGGTACCAGAAAGAACTAAACAATGGGCATACACAACGCCAAAAGAGAAAAGCAGACGGAGTAAATCAAAATTATTCTGCCTGATGTCTCTCGAGTCGTAATATTTTATGGCTCGTTGGATGTAGCCATACCAATAGTTCAGAATCCTGACGGGGATTCCAGGCGGCTTTGAGCGCAAATGAAGATTTTCATTGAAGGCCAATTCAACACCACCCCAATTCAGCACCGCCCATGAATCCCGGAACCATTTTTATACGTTAACTGAGCAATTCACTGCAATTCACGGTGTTGTGGTCATTTTCTAAATCAAATAGTCGGCTGAGTATAGCAGTGCTCCGCTCGAAAAGGTGCCACGCGTAACGGAGGCTGAGGTTGAAATTTATTGACGTTTGTCGAGTGCCGAGAGAAGGGACTGAGCCACCGTAGCGGGGGAATAAGCAGTTCTCAATGCCTGTATCGTCTCCGAGGTGGGCCGCGCATTGATGGAGAGCTGAGCGTCGATCTGCGAGACCCAGGCTTCAACATCCTCCGGACTATCAACGTAATTGCCTAGGCCCAGCGTAACCTCGGGCAGGGCGGTTGTGCCGCTGACTACGATAGGCGTTCCCAATCCCAATGCCTCAACGGCAGGCATACCGAATCCTTCGTAGAGCGACGGTAACACAAACAATTGGGCTTCGCGGTAGAGCGAGCCTAGATCCTGATCCGAAAGGAAACCGAGAAGTCTGACCCGGTCTCTGGCCGCATTCGATAGCCGCGTTGCAACGAATTTCCGGTTGGAGGCGGAATCCACACCCACCATATAAAGGTAAAGGTCAGGGTGGAGGAATATCAAATGTTCAAACGCCAGCAGCAGTGTTTGAAGGTTCTTGTGCGGAAACTGATGACATACCGAGAGGAGATAGGGGCGAGACAACAATTCTGCGATGTCGGAGCTCGGCGCAGTTCCGACCGGTCGATCGAAACGATCCCAATCGATCGCGTTATAGACCACATCGCATCTTTCCGCGTTCTTGCTGCCAAAAAACTCTTCAACGTACCGCTTTTCCGATTGTGAAATGAGCACCACGGCATCGGCCCGCCGGAACATCCCTGGCAAGTAAAAGTCCAGCCATGCTTTGCGGCTTGCAGAATGATAGGCGGGCAATACTTTATACTGAATATCGTGCAGAACGACGGCATTTAAATGACGCGAAAATGGCCGCCTTGGCGGTATAAAGTAGTTAGGGTACAGTACCCAATGAGAGTTCCTGCGGCTCCATTCAAACAGAGCTTCCTGAAAGAATCGGACGTTCTTGGGCCCTGGTAGTCGAAATCCGGCCATTCGTTTGACGTCTGGATGCCGGGCTAGCCATTCGCGAAACTCTGGCGCGAGATGTTCATCGCGGTCATAAATTATCCTTACCCCGCCTGTCGATGCTGCCAGCCCCCGTATCAAATTGTAGATTGCTAATTCGGTTCCACCGATCTGCTTGTGCCGTATAGCGAAGAGTGGAATTTCGATCGAATCGGGCATCTTGTTCCAATCAGCCGTCGGCGGGAGGTGACCTTGATTATCACAGCTTTTGCTTCGTTTAATACTCCCGCTTTGATTTCCGATAATCGTTTTTCTCATAGCCGAACGCGGGTCATGATGGATGACTTGGACATGAGGATGATATAAATCCGGCATGATTTTACCGGATTTCATGCGTAGTTGATCTCATGGCCGTAGCCTGACCTCAACCATTTAAATCTCCCGGAGTCGTTCAATTGAAAATACTAATTACGGGTGGGGCAGGATTTATTGGTTCAAGACTTGCTCTAAGTCTTGCTGAGCATTCTCATGAGGTAACGATTGTCGATAGTTTGAGCGAGCAGGTTCACGGTCCCGCACCGGTTTTCGGAGCAAAATTGTTGAAATCCGCGCGTTGCATCAGGGGGGACGTCCGAAACACGGAATTGTTGGAGGACGCAATCGACGGACAGAATGTGATTATCCATCTGGCGGCTGAAACCGGAACCGCACAGTCGATGTATTCCGTGAGGCACTATTCAGACGTGAATATCCAGGGGACAGCCGGCCTGATGCATCTGCTGATCAACAAGCGATCAGCGGCCCTAAGGAAGTTGATCGTGGCGTCCTCCCGTTCGATCTATGGAGAGGGCAAGTATATCTGTCCCGAGCATCGTGTTGTCTATCCGAAAGCGCGCCTTTCGAAAGACATGGAGGCGGGCCGCTTTGACCCGACCTGTCCGTTCTGCGGTGGCGCGGTGGAAATGAGCAAGACGTCCGAGGATGCGCCGTTTGCGCCCTCTTCGTTCTATGGGTTGTCGAAGCAGGTGCAGGAACAGATGGTTCTACTGTTCGCTCAGACACTCGGGATAGACGCCTTTGCGCTTCGCTATCAGAATGTTTTCGGACCGGGGCAGAGTCTGGCGAACCCCTACACTGGCATTCTGGCTATTTTTTCTAATCTGATCCGTCAGTCGAAGCCCCTGAATATCTTCGAGGATGGCCTGGAGAGCAGGGATTTTGTCTTTGTCGACGACGTGGTGTCCGCGACCGAAACTTGTGCCCGGGATAGCGCACATGGCGTCATGGCTCTGAACGTCGGGTCTGGAGTGGCGACCAGTGTGCTAACGCTGGCCCGGATGATTAACGAGCGCTTCGGGAGTCCATCAGAAATCCGAGTTACAGGTGATTTTCGCGTTGGCGATATCCGACACAACGTTGCCGACATCAGTAACCTTCAGGCCGTAACGGGCTTCCGTCCCAAATGGGAATTTCGAGCCGGCCTGAACGCGTTCCTGGATTGGGCGCAGACCCAGTCCGTCATATCGAGCGGCTACGAGCGATCGCTCGCCGAACTTGCGGATCGAGGTCTTCTTGGGGGAAGAGCATGAGCATGCCTAGGCAACAACTCTCAACTGTGCCGAGCGTGCAGCCGGCGCAAAGAGATGATGCGGAGAGCAGCGTCAAATCCTTTGACACCTTGTTCATCGCGGCGAGCTTTTTTGGCTACGCGAACGAAATCGGATCCGTGTTAAAGAAGCGCGGTCGTGGCGTCATGTGGTTCGAGGATCGGCCACGCATCGACAACCTCACCAAGGCGAAAATACGACTTGCTCCGCAATTGATGGAGCGGAGAGCAGATAGCTATTTTGCCGATATCGTTCGACAGGCGTCAAAGCACCCAATACGCGATGTCTTCGTTATCAAGGCAGAAGCGGTGTCGATAAAGTCACTATCTCTCATGAGGGAATCATTTCCCAAGGCTCGATTCACGCTCTATTTTTGGGACAGCTACCGCAATATGCCTGCGAATAGTTCCGCGAAGGTAGATCTTTTCGATCGAACGTTCAGCTTCGATCCTATCGACGTCGCAAAAGATAGCAGACTTGCCTATCGCCCGCTGTTCTTCCTGAATGAATACTCTACTCTTGCGAGTCTTGAACAAGATATAGATGTGCTATTTGTTGGGACGCTGCATACCGACCGCTACAAGGTTCTGCGGAACATCGAGAACTGCATTCCGAAGCATTTGTCGTTCCGAAAGATTCTTTACGTACGTTCCCGCGCGCTGCTTGGGTTGCAGGGGTTGGCTAATCCCGGCATATGGATACATCCAAGCAAAGCTGACGAAGTTATCTACAAACCTCTCGGCAAGGACGCGATGGTGAAGTTGGTCGCGAGATCGCGAACGGTGATCGATATTGAGCGCGACGTCCAAGCGGGCTATACCATGCGCACCCTCGAGATGCTGGGTGCGCGAAAAAAACTGATCACGACAAATCCCCGGGTATCGCAGGCGGATTTTTACGATAGTCAGAATATAGTTGTTATCGATCGGAAAAATCCAAGGATCGATCCTGGGTTTTTCGAGTATCCATACCGGACACCCTCTGCGGAGATCGTACGGCGCTACAGTATAGAAAGCTGGCTCGATGAACTGGGCTTCGGCCACGGCGTTTAGTCGACGGCGCTGAGAACCTCGTGGATGAGCGTCGCCGGCGCAAGGAAAAAGGCCCCATGGGAGCTAGAATAACGTCCGTGGGGCAAGCCCTTTGCGTCTCCACTTCTGATTCGAAAATCGAAGTTCCGTTGCAGAAAATGGTGCTCCGCACCTCAAACGCTGCAAATTTCGGGGAGTAAAGATGGAGACGGTCTCCATAGCCATGGCTACGTATAACGGCGCGAAATTCATAATTGAGCAGTTGGAAAGTTTAGCCGGCCAGTCCTGTCTTCCTCACGAAGTTGTCGTGTCCGATGATTGTTCAACGGATGGAACAGTTGAACTGATCGAGACGTTTGCCAAGGAAGCCCCCTTCGAAATTCGCGTTGTCAGAAATGAGATCAATAGAGGCTACAGAGATAACTTTATGCACGCAGCAAGCTTGTGCAAATGTTCGATCGTGGCGTTTTGCGACCAAGATGATATCTGGCATGCCGATAAGCTGCAGGAAACATTGAAATATTTTGAAGATCCGGCCGTGAAGCTGGTTCATCACAATGCGAATATCGTCGACGCTGACGGCCGCTTCCTTCGGGTGGCTCTGACCAGCCGCATGTTGAGTGAAAACCAGGCTCCGCGTTATTTCGCTTTGGGCTTTACGGAGGTGTTCCGAGGCGATCTGCTCGCGTTTTCGCAGCTGAGGGACCTTAGCGTCGATCATCAGACACCATCACAAAAATTGGCACACGATCAATGGATTTTTTTCCTGGCAGTCGCATTAGGCAAGGTCGTGTTCATCGAAAAAGCGCTGGTTGACTACCGGCAGCATGCCAAAAATGCTTATGGGTTGAAGGCGGAGGGCGTATGGGCGAGGACACTCAAGAAGATCAGGCACTCAATAAAATCGTTTCCTGGCGTGGCTCGCTTTGCGGAGAGCGCTGCCGATATACTTTCCCGCATAAGTCGGAACTATCCAGACAATGATCCTATCAAAGACAGTTTGGTTAGCAGAGCTGAAAAATTTTCGCGATTGAACGTCTGGTACCAAAATCGATTTTTGACCTATACCGACAGTCGCATTGGCGGCCGGATGCGAGCCTTGGGGCATCTGGCGTTTTCCGGCGCATATCGATCTTCGGACCCTTGGGCGTTTGGCTCTGCAAATTTAGTGGCCGACGCGACGCTCGGCGTCTTGTTCGGATCGCTCTTTAAACGTCTCAACGACTGAGTGCTCGTGTCAAGTCAGGTAAATCCCCCGGCCTGTTTTTCTCGACATATGCCTGCTTGCGATCGAGATAAGCGATTGGCAGCGGTGATTGCCAGTTCGCCCGCGGCTGACCTCGCTGGAGATATTCTTCTTATAAAGGCTCTATTGGCCGGTGATTCCTGACCAACCAGATAAAGAGACGGCACTCGCAACAGTGGCGTGGCGCGCTCCCCGACGGGTGTCCACGGAACTATGGAATGTTCCGCCTAACCCTGCGCAACACGCAGCAGATATTGACCATAGGCGCTCTTCGCGATCGGCTTGCCCAGCCCTTCCAACTGGCCAGCATTGATCCAGTCGAGGTGGAACGCGATTTCTTCCGGGCAGCAGATCTTGAACCCCTGTCGCTTTTCGAGTACGCGGACGAATTCGGCGGCTTCGAGGAGGTTGTCAGGTGTGCCGGTGTCAAGCCAGGCAAATCCGCGACCCATCCTTTCGACGTGTAATTGCTTGCGTTCGAGATAAGCGCGATTGACGTCGGTGATTTCGAGTTCGCCGCGGGCGGACGGCTTCAGATTCGCCGCGATGTCGACCACCTGGCGATCGTAAAAATACAACCCCGTGACCGCCCAATTCGAGCGCGGTTGACGGGGCTTCTCTTCGATCGAGACAACCAGGTTGCTGTCGTCAAATTCGACAACGCCATAGCTTTGGGGGTCACTGACGTGATAGGCGAACACGGTCGCGCCGTCGGTTTGTCTGCCGGCACCTTGCAACAGTGGAATGAGATCGTGGCCGTAGAATAGATTGTCTCCCAGCACGAGGGCCGACGACTGTCCGGCGACGAAGTCCGCGCCAATGATGTAAGCCTGCGCCAGCCCATCAGGGCTCGGTTGCTCCGCGTAGCTGAACGACATGCCCCATTTCGATCCGTCGCCCAGCAAATGCTGGAATTTTGGCAGGTCGACGGGCGTTGAAATAACCAGGATGTCGCGGATACCCGACATCATCAGCGTCGAAAGCGGATAATAGATCAGGGGCTTGTCGTAGATTGGGAGCAATTGCTTCGATGCCGCGTTGGTCATCGGGTGAAGGCGCGTGCCGCTGCCTCCCGCAAGAATGATGCCCTTGGTGATGGAACTCATCTAGCGCCTTTCCCTTGAAAATCGTGAGCGATGATCCGGCCGATGCACCCCTGCAACGATTGTTGCCAATGCGGTAAATGGACACCGTGAATGTTGACTAGCCGGCCGTTGTCCAATCGAGAATTAGCAGGCCGTCGCGCCGGGGTCGGATACTCCGCGGTCGTGATGGGTACCACGCGCGCAGACGGGCCACCCGCCGCAGCGGACGCAGCAAAGATTGCCGTTGCGAACTCGGCCCAGTTGGTGTCGCCGCCACCGGTCATGTGAAAGATGCCGCGCAACTCCTGCGCGGAAGGCCGATCGAGCAGATTTCTTACAACGGCAATGATGCCGTCGGCGATATCAAGTGCGTTGGTCGGCGTACCGCGTTGATCGCTGACCACCGATAATTGCTCTCGCTTGTCTGCCAGCGCGAGCATCGTGCGTACAAAATTTTTGCCGAACGGGCTGTAGACCCAGGCGGTGCGAAGAATGACATGGTTGTCGCTTGCCGCGCTAACAGCGCGTTCACCCCCAAGCTTGCTGTCGCCATAAACACCAAGCGGCTTTGTCGGATCGTCCTCGCGGTAGGGGCGATCGAGGCTGCCGTCGAAGACGTAATCGGTCGAAAGCTGAACGATGGGTACCTTGAGTTTGGCTGCGGCGCGAGCTGCGGCGTCCGCGCCCGCCCCGTTAACCAGATAGGCGAGAGAGGGTTCACTCTCTGCGAGATCGACCGCGGTGTAGGCGGCCGCATTCACGATGGCGTTAGGTCTCAGATCCATCAACGCTGCTTCGACGGTTTCCGGTCGCGCGAGATCGACCTCGGGTCGCGCAACGGTTTGAACGTCGACGTTGGCCGCGGCGGCTCGTTCAATCAGCGACCGAACAACTTGACCGTTGCGGCCCGTTACAGCTATTCGCATGATCTACTCAAAATAAGTCGGAAGAGAAGTTAATCTTGGATGTCGCGTATCCTTCTCCGACAGGATCGCCTTGCCAGGCGGTATGGGCCAATCGATAGCGAGATCCGGATCATCCCACGCAATACCTAAATCGTTCGCCGGCGAGTAGTAGGCGGTCACTTTGTAAAGAACATGCGTATCGGATTCCAGAGTACAGAAGCCATGGGCAAATCCAACTGGCACCAGCAGCTGCTTTCTGTTGTCTGCTGAGAGCTTCTCGGCCACCCATTTGCCGTAGGTCGGCGAAGTGCGTCGCAAATCGACGGCGACATCGAAAATACTGCCGCGGAGCACGCGTACCAGTTTGTCTTGCGCCGCTGGATTGCTTTGGAAATGCAAGCCGCGAATAGTCCCGATCTCGGCAGACGACGATTGGTTGTCTTGGACAAAATCCAGTTCGATGCCGTGCTCCAGAAAACGCTCGCGATTATAGGTCTCGCAGAAAACACCACGCGAATCCTGAAATGATTTTGGGGTGATAATTTTGACAGCCTCGATCGAAGTCGGAACAACGGTTAACATAAGGAATCCTCATCACAAGCGATTGAACCTAGACCGCGATGCCCAATCGTTCACCACGATAAACGCCCGATCGTACGCGTTCCCACCAGGCCGTATTGTCGAGATACCACTGCACGGTTTGGCGTAAACCGCTCTCAAAGCTATAATGTGGCCTCCACCCCAAATCGCGCGCAATCTTTGTTGCGTCTATCGCATAGCGTGCGTCATGTCCCGGCCGGTCAGCGACAAAGCTTATCAGCTGCTCGCGCCGGCCAATCGCCGCACTTGGGGCGAGTTCGTCGACTAACTTGCAGATCGAGCGCACAACAGTGATGTTGGAGCATTCGTTATTGCCCCCGATATTATAGCAATGGCCCTGACTACCTCGCTGCGCCACATGCAAAAGCGCTTCGGCATGATCATCCACGTGCAGCCAGTCACGAATATTTTCGCCGGTGCCATAGACCGGGAGTGGCTTGCCCTGCAGGGCGTTGATAATTGTCAGCGGGATAAGTTTTTCAGGGAAATGATAGGGACCGTAATTGTTCGAACAATTGGTCAGCACAACGGGCAAACCGTAGGTATGATGCCATGCACGCGCGAGATGATCCGATGCCGCTTTCGACGCCGAGTAAGGTGAGTTCGGCTGGTAAGGCGTATCTTCGCGAAAATGCCCCGTCGCTCCAAGCGAGCCAAATACCTCGTCGGTCGAAATATGATGGAAGCGGAATTTCTCCTTATTGGCCTCGCTCAAGCCTCTCCAATACTCCAGCGCAGCCTGTAGCAGGGAGAATGTGCCGACGATGTTCGTTTGGATGAATTCACCGGGGCCATCGATTGAGCGGTCGACATGGCTCTCCGCCGCGAGATGCATGACGACGTCGGGCGAGAAATCCTTGAATATCCTGCGCATAGCGGCGGTGTCGACGATATCCGCGCGCTCGAATTGATAGCGAGGATCAGTCGCTACCGGGGCAAGGGACTCGAGATTTCCGGCATAGGTCAGCTTGTCAACAACCGCGACCTGGTTGGCCGTGGTTTTGATTAACCTCCGGACTACCGCAGATCCGATGAAACCTGCGCCGCCAGTTACTAGATAGCGAATTGTCATGAGTTAATTCCATAACGTGGGCGATGGACGAAAAGCATGCAGTGGATAGCGCGTGCCTTCGCGAATGTCGCAATCCGAGCCTGCTTTTAACTGAACCAGTCAGAAAATTCAAAATATAAGCCGGGGTGCTTATTTAAAACGGTTTGTTGCTAAAAAAGGCTTTTGCGCGGCGTGTGATAAAAAAAACGTCGAAATTAAATATCTGCCATCAATTAATAAACGCCGTGGGCATTTGGGCAATTTCGGAGGGTGAGTTCCCACCGGCGTTCAGCGGAGGGCCGATAAACCTGTCGACAGGAACGGTTAGAGTTTGTTGAAAGGAAGGATGGGCCAGTTGTCAGCGAAACGGTCTCATCGCCCAATTCGCGCGTTTCAGCACTCTCCACAACAGTATTGCGATTTGTGCTGGCGTGGTCGCCGGCGTTGGCGGGAGGAAACTGCCTGCCGCATCCAGATGGTTTTCGATTGCAATCCGATACGGTTCACTGGTTCGTCAAAATCAAGTTCGGCGGCGAACGCATTCAAGGTCCTGCGTTGGTCAACGATCATGATCGCGAATATTTCCGCTATCGATCGGCAGGTTGTTGTTGCAAGCACCTTCGTTTCGATATTTTACGAATCGCGGGGCGCAAGGCCGCATCCCGATATTACGTCATCGCGGGGGCGGGAGGGAGCGAAGTCGTCGATCGACCGCCCGCCGACCATTTTCAAATTCTACCGTGCCTCTCAGTTGATTTCGACGGAGCGTTGATGCAGTCGTTGTTTCGATTGCTGTTTGCAGATGCAGCCGGATGGACACCCTGTTTGATGGGATTATGGAAAGGATGTTTGTTTGGGCCGGACCGCGAGGGGGGGTGTGCTGAAAATAAAGTGAAAGTATAACGGGTACGAAGCCAGCTATATTCAGACAGCATTAAAGGCGGGCGGCGGGGCTCTTACCATCATCGTAACCACAGGATGTGCGAGGCAATCTCGCCTTTTTTTCGGCGAAATTAGGATGCTTCTTGCTAATGTCGCATTTTTTGCGCATTTAATATGCCATGAACGAGACCAATGATGCATGCTCCTGGATCCGGCGTTTACAAAAAGAATCTGGGTGCCGGCGTTCAAGTGCGGCGCAATGTGCTTATTGCGAGCCTCGTGTTCCTCGGAGCATTTGTTGTAGCTGGCGCGCCACAATCTTTCGACAGACCGCTGACTAGACTGATCAACAGCTTCGCCAATCGCTCCACGCTGTTCGATGGACTGGCTGCTTCTTTGAATGCTGCCTACTCCTTCTCCGGCGTAGTTCTCATGGCTTTGATTTGGTCGTGCTGGTTCGATACCAGGGACGTTGAGGGCCGTGCTCGGATCTTGATCGGAACGCTGGGAGCGTTAGCAGCTGGCGGTGTTAGTCGCGTTTTGCAGCATACACTATCGACACATCCGCGTCCCATTCACGATCCAGCCCTTGTTTTTCAAGCACCCTCGGGAATTGAACCGCTTTATAACACTTGGAACTCGTTCCCCAGCGATCATGTTACGGTGTTTGCGGGATTAGCACTTGTTATTTATATCGCGCGCTCAAGATTTGCTGTGTTTGCGATAGGTTGGACCATTTTTGTGGAAACTTCGCGCGTCTATATGGGCGGACATTATCCCACAGATCTGGTTGGAGGTGCTGCGCTAGGTGCGATTGTGGTTTGGGCCACGCAAGTGCCGTGGTTGATCTCGTGGACGGGCAGATTGGTGACGAGGTGGGAGCGATCGTCGCCCTCACTATTCATCATCGTTGCGTTCTTCTTATCCTACCAAATCGCCACCCTTTTCCTGGATATACGTTATACGCTAAGTTCCCTCCGTATTTGGTGAAATCGGAAATACGCATTGAGTTGGGTGCGCGACGCCGGCGGAGATCACGGTTTCGAATCCGAAATCTTGGTCTCGATGCGGGACCACAGCGACGCGGCAGTCGCGAGCCGGATGGCTTGCTCTCTTTGCCCGGGCTCTGTGTGTGGCCGCGAGTTAGCTGATATCAACCATCACAATTTTAGCGGAGACAGGTTCAGAGCTCCATTTGGCTCCATTTAACAACGTGTAAGGCAGACGCGAGACAGGCCTGCGGCTTCCTGTCGGGTCACAGGCTACTCGGGAGGTATTACGGCGACTTGCAATCCGAATAATACGTTCCGTTCGAGGCAACGATACGCTCGATACATTGCTTGGAATCCACGGGTTGTCCCTCGACGCTGAAATCATATGACTGATTTTTTAAAACCAGTGCGTACCGGCCGGGCGTCAATTCCAGTCCGGGATCTTCGCTGTGTAACTCGTACATGTCCGGATTGTCGCTGAGGGGGGACGACCGGAAGGGAAACGAGACATTTCGAATGACCCAGGTGTCTTCACCATCCCTTGGTTTCTTGCCGGCGACATCGGCAGAGAATTCTCGCGCGACCTTGGCCATTATTCGAACCTCAGCCCGGTCTGAAATATTCGACGCTACATCCCGGCGAAAGACGATAAATTTCGGATGTCCGTTTGTCAGGATTGTCCGGCTGGGTACCTTGATTGCTGCAGAGACAGCGATGCGGATATCAGGCGATCGTCCAGGCAACAGCTGCAGTTCGCTCAGGGAGTCATCCCTGATTGCATAGACACCATAATCCGTGGGTCTCAGCGGCGCCGGCTTCGCAGGAGGCGGCGGCGGAGCGGCGGGGGCGTTTGCGATTTGCGCAGGCGGGCGCGGTGTCTCGGATGCGGTCTGCCAGCCTGGCCTGGGGGGACTATCAGTTAGCGCTAGCAGACGCTCCCGTTGCGGGGCGATGAGGACTAATATCCCCACAAGGAGGGCGATCACAGCGAGCGCTCGCCGTAGATGCGGCCAAGAAAATTGTGCTGCCTTCGAGGCGCCGGCTGCCGGTTCTGAACCGATCTCCAAATACGGGCGCGCTCGAACCTGCGAAATAGGGAATGGAGGAACAGGGTTATGCGATGCGGGATCAGTGACTTGCGGCGGCGTTGTCGGGGGAGGGATGTTTACGTGCTGATTTGAGAACTCTTCGACACCTCGAATAGCATTTTCGAGCGCTTGTTGGGTTCGTTTCATATGGTTTGTGTCGGCGCACGTAAACTGCTCCTGGAGCTTGTAGCGTGCGAGATCGTAGATGGCCTGGCGCAGATCAGCAGGGCTGTTCCTGACTGAATCGATCATGCTGGAAATCACGAGCGCGAATTGGACCTCGGTGGAGGCCGGATCCAATCGATCGTGATCGGTCGGTATCAAGTCTCCCGAATCCATCGGGTGTGCTGTATCCCACTTTGATGGGCAGTAAAGGGGCTTAAGTTAGACTAAATTTGGGGTGCTGAATACCTGCCGGGAGGATGTAGTGAAATTTCAGCACCGGAAGTAGACAATGCCCTATGTCCATTTGTCAGCTTTGCGACTAGCCAAGGAGTAATCATGCTTACTGATCTGAGGTTCGGCGGTGCGTTCCTGGCGTTGACTTGCATGGCACTGGGGTCGACCCCGAACCGGGCCGTAGCGGTCACCGTCGAAGTCGCGAGGAAGTGCAAGGCCCTGACTGATATTGCCTATCCTCCGCGCGAACCCGGCAATCCCGCCGCAGGGAGTGCAAAGGGAGGCGGGCGAGTGGCGCAGGATTATTTCAACAAGTGCGTGGCGAACGGCGGCAAGACGGATGACCCTGCTTCCAAGTAAGCCAAATGAATCGATTTTGGGGATCCAGTGGCGATTTCGGCGGTCACTTTTTTGCTAGCCTCCTCCGCAGAAGAGTCACTCGGAAGCGGGAATAAGGCATCGGCAAATCCGATGCAGGTGCGCCGTCTTTTCTCGCCGTGCAATCCCTTAAAATGCGACGGCTGCTCCCGCGTACCGAACCTGGACGTTTATAGGAGTGTCAGGGAAGTAGGAGTAATGCACGCAGCGCTTGACTATCTCGGAGCTTGGCCGAGCGTAGGCGCTAACGAGTATCAGTTCTGCCCCTAACCGTGGCGAATTGTCAGGTATATCCATCCGGATTGGTACTCTGCCATCGCCAGTGATCGGCGCACATCTCTTCGAGTGTCCTCGTTGCCTTCCATCCCAATAATTCGGAAGCGTAGACTGTTGCGGCGTAATACGCGTCCAGGTCACCGGGACGCCGTGGTTTGATATCGTAAGGTATCGGGCTTCCGCTCGCCTTTTCAAACGCCTTGACTACTTCGAGGACGCTGCTTCCGGTGCCGGTGCCCAGATTGACGGCAAAGCATTTGGGACTATCCAGCAGCCGGAGCGCCGCTACATGTCCGGCGGCTAAATCCATCACGTGAATATAATCCCGCACGCCGGTTCCGTCCGGGGTATCGTAGTCATCTCCCCATATGTTCAGCCGCTCGCGGCGGCCGATGGCGACCTGGGCCACGAAGGGAACGAGATTGTTGGGAACGCCCTTTGGATCTTCGCCTATCAGTCCGCTTTCATGGGCGCCGGCCGGGTTGAAGTAGCGCAGGATCCCGATGCCCCAGTTTGGATCGCTCACATAAAGGTCGCGCAGCATCTCCTCGATGACAAGCTTGGTTCGGCCATAGGGATTGACGGCCTTTAGCGGATGCTGCTCGGTGTACGGCAGAAATTGTGGATGCCCGTAGACCGTCGCGGAGGAACTGAAAATCAACTTGTTGACGCCCGCATTTTGCATAGCGCGCAAAAGCCGCTGCGAGCCGATGACATTGCTGTCGTAATATTCGAGCGGTTGGGCGACTGAATCCTGGACCGACTTTAGACCGGCGAAATGCAACACTGCCTTGCAGCTATATTCGTTCAGGGCGCGTTCGATGGCCACCTGGTCGCGGATGTCACCCTCGACGACAATCAACTGCCTGCCACAAATCTTTTGAACGCGATCCAGCGACGCCGGATGGCTGTTACAAAAATTATCGAAAACGACGACGTTTTCGCCAGCGTTCAGAAGCTCGACGCAGGTATGCGAGCCGATGTACCCGGCGCCGCCAGTCACCAAGATCATTCCACGTCTCTTGCTATCATAGCTCACGGCGTCATTCCGAACCCGGGAGGAAAATTGCTCGACATGAGTATCGTACTGCTGATGTGAAAACGAACATTGCTGGTAAGGTCAATATAGTCCGACGCAGGATTGGCGGGTTTTGATTTCTACAAACGTTGACGTGACCGATTCGCCTTTTAAGCAGGCCCAAATTCACGGAACGCACCTTGAAAAAGCGTGTCTTTTTGAAGTTGTTGCTGTCGATGAAAAGCGATTGGTTAACAAAAGGATCCCGTGAACGTAGGATTTGATCCAAATACCGGATGAAATAGACATTTAGTGTGGCTATTTTCTTTCTTAAGAAAGGGGAATACCCACCATGAAAAAGAACATTTCCATCTTCATAGCTGTGGTCGCCGCACTTAGCATTCACGTAAATTCAGCGAGCGCAAGCCTGCTTGGAATGCCAATCAACCTCAAGATCGCAATTGAACTACGTAATGTTGATGCTCCGGCTCCGGCGTGTCAATTTTATACTGACGAATTTTGGCCGGTCCGCTCCGCAGCTAGTCAAGGAGGACTGATTCCGAAGCCTTTTTTAAACCCATATGATTCACCAAACTAGGAGCCCAACATTTTCATTTGAATGCAATCAGCGCGGTTGACCCGTGTTGCGAGACGTAGATGAGCAAAAGAATCGTTCCCCTGATCATGTGCGGCGGCGCCGGGACGCGGCTGTGGCCGGCCTCGCGCGAGGTTCGTCCGAAGCAGTTCCTGGCCCTGTTCGGGCCGCGCTCGACCTTTCAGGACACCATCCTGCGGGTGTCGGATGCGACGCTGTTCGAGCGTCCGATCGTCATCACCAATGCGGCCTATCGCTTCATGGTGCTGGAGCAGTTGGCCGAGATCGGGCATGAGGCCGATGTCCTGCTGGAGCCGATGCGGCGGGATTCCGGCCCGGCGATCGCGGCCGGTGCGGTCTTTGCGCAGATGCGCAGCGATGAGGCGGTGGTTCTGGCGCTCGCCGCCGATCATGTCGTGCGCGATACCGGGGCGTTTGTCGCCGCCTGCCGGCAGGGACTGCTGGCTGCGGATGCGGGCAAGATCGTGACCTTCGGCGTGGCGCCGGAGCGCGCCGCCACCGAATATGGCTATATCAACCCGGGCGAGGTGGTTTGCGGCAAGGTCCAGGCCGTCGAGAAGTTCGTCGAGAAACCGGATGCGGCCAGCGCCGCCGAATACGTCAAGGCCGGCTATCTCTGGAACAGCGGCAACTTCATGTTCCGCGCCGCCGTTCTTTTGGATGAATACCGCAACGTCGATGCCGAGAGCGTGCAGGCGGTCAGCGACGCCGTCACCAGGGCGGGACGCGATCTCGGCTTCGTGACGCTCGACACCAGCGCCTTCGGATCGGCCAAGCCGATCTCGATCGACTATGCGGTGATGGAGAAGACCGCGCGCGCGGCGGTGGTGCCGGTTTCCTGCGGCTGGTCCGATGTCGGCTCCTGGCATGCGGTGTGGGAATTGTCTGACCAGGACGGGCAGGGCAATGCCGCGCAGGGCCAGGCCGTGTTCGAGGATTCCCGCAACTGCAACGTCTCGACCGACAAGGCGCTGGTGGCGCTGGAGGGCGTCGACGATCTGGTGGTGGTGGCGACGCAGGACGCCGTGCTGGTGTCGCGCCAGAAGGATGCCAACGGTCTGAAGCGGCTGGTGGCGAAGCTCAAGACCGTGGCGCCGGAGGTGACCGAGGGTCATCTCAAGGTGCATCGGCCCTGGGGGTCCTATCAATCGGTCGACACCGGCGAGCGTCACCAGGTCAAGCGCATCGTGGTGAAGCCGGGCGGGCGGCTGTCGCTGCAGAAGCATCACCATCGCTCCGAGCACTGGATCGTGGTGCGGGGTGCGGCGCGGGTGACGGTCAACGAAACCGTCAAGACCGTGCACGAGAACGAATCGATCTACATCCCGATCGGCTCCGTCCACCGGCTGGAAAACCCCGGCAAGATCCTGCTGGAACTGATCGAGGTCCAGACCGGCAGCTATCTCGGCGAGGACGACATCATCCGCATCGAGGATGATTATCAGCGCGCGTGAACGTTC
>Ga0210400_10000412_pt1 | contig 48926 bp, 42 predicted proteins | sample IncBWH26MmetaG_FD_155456 | JGI IMG/M metagenome (GOLD analysis project Ga0210400, IMG submission 155456) | Forest soil microbial communities from Barre Woods Harvard Forest LTER site, Petersham, Massachusetts, United States - Inc-BW-H-26-M | ecosystem: Environmental > Terrestrial > Soil >...
TGAAGACCCAGGCTCTGGCGCTGAAAGTCGGCAAGCGCCTTCGCGTGATGATCTCCGATAACAATGCCGGTATCGACGATTCGCTCATCGGCGGAGTGATTGACAGCAAGTACGATGCGTACCGCCTGATCGACCAATGGACCTCCTATGGATGGAACGTTTTCGCCGTCGACAACGGCAACGACTATGACCAGGTGGTGGCCGCGCTCAAGACCATGGAGGACTGGGACGGGAAAGATCGCCGGCCCATTGTCGTCGTTGGTAAGACTGCGAAGGGCTACTGGCCCGCGGCCATGAACGGCAAGATCCCCGAGGCCGGCGAGCAACTGCTGGGCTTCCCCAGTCATCCCTACGCGTTCAAGATGAATTCGGAGTACTTCATCGCCCTCGCCCAGACCTTCGAGAAGCGCTACGGTGTCACCTTCCAGGGCATTCGCGATAGCGCGACCAAGGATACCCGCGAACGGTTGATCCAGTACAAGACCAACATCGATATCGCCATGTCCGTGCTCGACAAGAACGGCCTGGGAGATTGGCTCGCGGACCGGCTGGTCGAGATCGGCGAGACGCTCAAAGACGATGTTCCTCTCCGTATCGACGTCAAGCACGATCCGTTTCTGGACGAACGCCTGCGCGTGAAGAATCTTCCCGAGGAGCCGCAAAAGGTCTCGGTCAAGAACGAGGTCTCCGGGGCTGAGAAGACGGTGAACATCACCCTATTCCGCAAGCCGGGTGAAGTAGCCGGCACGCGCCGGTGCATCTCGGAAATCGTCAAGTGGATGAATTACGTCACCGGCAACCGGTTCCTGACCATCGCAGCCGATCTTTCTGAATCCATCAACCTGGAGCACGGCAGCTTGTGGGGGCACTACGATCCGGAAACAAACCCTCTCGGGACTCGTCTAAAAGCTGCGATTCAGGAAGCCGGCAATGTTTCGACCGCGATCGGATTGACGGGGCAGAACGCGTCGCTCGATCCCGAAAAGTTCGCGGGCGTATGGGCCATCAGCGGCACCTACGGCGCTTTTACGCCGCTGATGTATACGCCGGCGCGCGTATGGAGCCAGCAGAATCAGGACAGCAAGTTCCGCATGGGCGTGCTGCATATTCTGGTGGCGCATTCGGGTCCCGAGACGGCGGCCGACGGGCGCACGCATTTCGGAATTTTCGCGCCACAAGTCTGGAAGCTGTTCCCTCGCGGGCAGACCATTCACCTCAATTTCTGGGATTACAATGACGTGGCTCCGGCTTATTTCGCGGCAGCCGAGATCGCCGCGCGGGAAGGGAAGGTGGGAATCATCACGCTCGAAGTCGCTCGTCCGGATTTTCCGGTTGCTGATCGCAGTAAATTCGCGGATACCGATCTTCGGGCTGCGGCCAAAGGCTTTTACGTGATCCGCGATTTCACGCCCGGCAAACCGCGGCACGGCTACGTGGTTACGCAGGGATCGAGTTCCACGGTGAACCTGGTGAGCACGCTGCCGAAGCTCGAAGAAGCCGGGATCAACGTGAAGGTGGTCGCCGCGATCAGCGAGGAGCTGTTCGATCGCCAACCTGAGTCGTATCGGAAAAGTGTTCTGCCGCCCGAGGCGTACTACGATCTGATGGTAGTGAGCACCGGAACCAGGCGCGTGTGGCCGCTACGCGACGTCGGCCCGCTGACCGACGAGTATTCGCTGACGTCGGACTGGGACAATCAGTGGCTCACCGGCGGACTGGAGGCGGACGTGATCGCGGAGGCGCATCTGGACGCCAAATCGATATTCAACGGGATTCAGCGATTCGCGGCGGAACGAAGTCAGCGGCTGAGCCGTCAGAAAAACCTGTTAGCGGACTAGCGCCTCGGCAGACATCGCCAGATTGCCGGCCGCATCTTTCGCCCACAAGTGAACAATTTTGCCTGCGGGTTTCCCGCAGACCACGAACGGCGCCGTATCGAAAAGCGGGCTGACCGCCCGGAAGCTGAACCGCACGACGTTCGCAGCGGGCTGATTCCGGCGCAGCAGGTCCATCAAAAGCGTCGCGATCAGCGGACCATGCACCACCAAACCCGGATATCCTTCGACCTCGGTCGCATAGCGGCGGTCAAAGTGGATGCGGTGCGCGTTGAACGTTAGCGCGGAGTAACGGAACAGCAACACGTCATCAGCCTGGATCCTCCGCTCCCATGCCGCATCCACTGGTGCGGGCTGAACGGGCGCTCCAGGGCCGTGATCCCTGTAGACAATATCGTGCTCCTCAGATACCGCTAATCCATCAGCGTTCGAAATCTCGTGCCGCACTACGACAAACACCAGCGGCCCGCTGCGCCCCGACTTTTCCTTAATATCGATGACGCGAGTCTCTCGCGTGGTCTGGTCACCGATGCGCAACGGATGACGAAACTCGAACCGGCTCCCCGCCCACATCCGCCGTGGCAATGGGACCGGAGGCAGCAACCCGCCGCGCCGCGCGTGACCATCGGGACCTAGCTCGGAGCCCCGGTGCCGGTCCAGGAAAAACAGCCAGTGCCACAGCAAGGGCAACGGATCGCCCGGCTGCGGCGGCGGATCCTCGCGATCGAGCGTGGCCGATAAAGCCGCCACCGGCCCGGCGACAACACTATCCGACCGCGTTTCAGTTTTTCCAATCCAATCCGTAAGGCTCATGCTAGACTGGCCGGGACCGTGATGAATCGCCCTGCTCCGGGTTGGCGCATGTGGGTCGCGCCCACCACCATGATGTTATGCACCCTGCTAGGGTACATCGACCGGCAGGTGCTGGCGGTGCTGTCGCCCACCATTCTGGCTGATACCGGGATGACCGCGTCCGATTACACCTGGGCGGTTTCGGCGTTTTCGGTCATTTACATGATCATGAACCCGGTGTATGGGTCGTTTTTAGATCACATCGGGCTGCGTCGCGGTATGACTATCGCGGTGCTCATTTGGACCGTAGCCAGCGTGGCTCATGCTGGATTGAACGGTTTGCTCGGCTTCGCCCTGGCCCGCGCCTTGCTCGGTTTCGGCGAGGGAGCGGCTTTCCCCGGCGCTTTGCGCACCGCCACCGAAGCGCTGCCGGTAAACAGGCAATCGCGAGGCATGGCTCTCGGCTACAGCGGCGCGTCGATGGGCGCGCTGATCACTCCGCCCATAATTATCCCTTTCGCACAGCGCTTCGGTTGGAGGTATGCGTTCCTGCTCACGGGCTTCCTGGGTGCGCTGTGGCTGGTGCTGTGGTGGCGCGTAGCCCGGCCGCCGTTCCTGCCGAAACAAACCTCCGGAGCGGAAGGCCCCGGATCGCTAAAAATCCAGTGGCCAGATCTGCGCGAGCGCCGCTTATGGGTGGTGGTTTCGAGCTTCGGATTAGGCGGCCTGGCGCTAGGCGTCGCGGCGTATTTGAGCCCGCTATATTTGAATCGCGCGTTGGGTCTTTCTCAGGCTCAACTGGGCAACGTTCTGTGGATCCCCATGCTCGGCTGGGAAATCGGTTATTTCTTCTGGGGTTGGGTGGCCGACCGTTTTGCGGCCAATGACCAACGGCCGGTACGCATCTTCGTCCTCCTGACGATTCTCTCACTGCCGACGGCCTTCATGACGCTGACCAGCTCCTCGGTGATGGCGATCGCCCTCTTCACCTGGTCTACGTTCATCGCCGACGGCTTCGTCGTTATGTCGCTGCGTGTCGGCTCGCGCATCTTTCCCGCGGACCGCGTGGGGATGGTGGCGGGAATCGGATCCGGGTCCTGGGGAGCGGTCCAGGCAGTGATTCAACCGGTCTATGGGGCCTGGTTTGACCGCCAATGGTACGCGGCGACGTTCATCTCGATGAGTCTGCTGCCGCTGGCCGGGACGCTGATCTGGCTGTGGCTGAGCAAGCCGTGGGCTAACGCTTCCGTTGGTACATCTTCAACTGTTCCAGTTGCCCGCGGATGACGCCGTTGTTCGGATCAAGCTCGACTGCTTTTTCCAGATACGTGATGGCGGTCGGGTCGTCATATTTGCGCGTGTAGGCGTACCCCATTGCCGCATAAGTCTTGGCCGACTGCGGATAAAATTCCAGATTCAGCTTGAGCAAGGCAATCGCGTCATCCGGCCTTCCGGATGCGAGCGGTTGGGCGATTCCCACCAGCGTATCCTCGCCGAAGTCATAGGCCTGACGGCCGTAAAACTGTTTGCGCAGATCGCGATACTGCTCGGCCGCCGCCGTCACGCCTTTCTCGCGCAGCGTCTTCGAAACGATCTCGGATAGCTGCCGCGGAATCGGTACGCCGCGATGGCAAGTGACGCACTTAACTTGGGCGGCCTCGGCCGCAGGCTTGCCCGTCGCAGTCTGAACCCGGGTGTTCAGATCCCGCGTCATCGCGATCATCTGCCGCGCGATGTCCTTCTTAGGTTCCGGCAGACCGCTGCCGCGTGGCGCCGAGTGGCAGTATTCGCACTGGACCCCCAGCCCCTGGACGATCTCCTGCATGAGCGGCATGATGTCCGCCGGGGGCGCCTGACCCGCCAGGAAGTTTTCGCGCGCCAGAAGAATCAGGAGCGCAAAGGGCGCGGCGCGCGCCACCAGGCGGGACCAGGAACTGATCGCGTCGCGCTCCGTTTTGCGCGATTTAATCATTCGATGATCGACTGCATCACCATGTTCTCGAAATCCAAATTCACTTCCTGGTTGGAAGTCTGGACCATGAACACCGCGACTACCTGTTCCTTGGGATCCACGAAGAAGTGCGTCCCGTATGCGCCCGACCATCCGAAGCTGCCGTCAGAAAGGAGCGTACCCCGCTTGGCGTGGTCGTTCACCACGCGCACGCTGAGCCCGTAACCTTCGCCGGGCTGGCGGCCTGGAAGCGTGTCGGATACATGCACCGCCCGCATCATTTCCACAGTTTTCGGGCTCAGCAGGCGCTTGCCGTTCAACTGTCCGCCGTTGGCCAGCATCACGCCGTACGGAATGTAGTCTTCCGCCGTGCTGATCAGCCCGCCCGAGCCCATGAAGTACACCTGGCTGGACATGCCGTTCGGATTCTGCGACTTAGCCAAGCCGTTCGGCCCGCGCGTATACACGCTCGCGACGCGCGGCCACTGCTGTTCGGAAGGCCAGAAGGAAATATCCTTCATGCCCAGCGGATCGAAGATGCGCTGCCGGAAGAATTGATCCAGCGGCATGCCTGACGCGATCTCGACGATCCGTCCCAGCGTGTCGAAGCCCGCCTGCGCGCTGTAAGCCCAGCGCGAACCCGGCTGGAATTCGAGCGCCGACGCGCCCAACCGCGGAATATAGTCCGCCAGTTTATCGGTCGGCTTCCGCGCGATCCCCGGAGCCTGTGTGGTGCTGTTGCTCATCGGCCCGCTGGCCAAGCCCGATACGTGCGTCAGCAGGTCTTTTACGGTTATCTCGCGGTCGGCGGGAACGGTGTAGAAATTCGGTGGGGCTCCTCGACCGCCGGGAGCCGCAGGCGCGGCTGGAGCAGGAGCAGCTCCACGTCCAACCGAAGCCGGCTGGGCGACGGCTACTTTGATGCCCTTGAACTCAGGTATATAGCGCGAGACCGGATCATTCAGCCGTACCTTGCCCTCCTCTATCATCATCATGATCGCCAGACCCGTAACGGGCTTGGTCATCGATGCCACCCGGAACATGGTGTCCTTGGCCATGGGCTTCTTCGAGTCCAGATCCATCACGCCCTGCGCCTCGAGATGCACGATCTTGCCCTTGCGCGCCACGATGGCGACGGCCCCCGTCATTTCACCCGCGGCGATGCGGCGCTGGATCATCTGGCTGACCCGCTGCAGCCTTTCGGAGGAGATGCCGACGTCCTCCGGCTTGGCAGTGGGCACCGACGAGGCCGCAGCCAGGGGCAGGACCAACAGTGTGAAAATCAGGACTTTTTTCATCAGAAATGCGCCTCCCGCGCGCGAACGAGCCGGGTTCATCATATCGTATTCCGGTCAGGATAAAAGCCTGCCTCACCTTACTTCTTGAGATTGATTGTCAGCCGGCAGTTCTCGGCCTTACAGTGACACTCGACCCGTTCCTCATGGCGCGAGAAGTGGTAGTCCACCGTCAGTTCCTCTCCTGCGCGGATCCGACGCAAGCTCATGTAGAGGATATGACCCTTCATGATGCGTGTTACCAGATTGGGGGCGCAGCTGTGGTTGATGTATTCGGCTCCGCTGCCGCCCACCGCACCATCCAGGACCCAATAACGGTCGAGTGAGAAGTAATACGTGCAGTGCCCGTGCCCTCGCTTCTCGGCCTGCTTGGCGCTGATGCGTTCCCCGGTATATTCGATGACTTTACGGTTCGCCGGAATCGATTCGGCGGCGAACACGCCGCGCCCATGGATAGCCGAATCGCGAACTTCGATCCGGTACACCGCCGCTTGCAATTCTTTGGACATTGCTCTCGTTGGTTGCATTATTCTGGTTGCACTATTCGTTTGGTTCCGCGTCCAGCCGCGCGACGATGCCCTCCAGGCCCGGCTTCGCCGCGGGGTAACGCGCGAGGACCAGCGGATCGTGTCCGGGAATCACGTGCTTCGGCGATTCCGCTAGCTTGCGAATCGTGTTGAACCCTTCCAGCATTTCGCCGACGTTGAACAAGATCGGGTATGGACGCCCCTGTTCCATATTCGCGTAAAAGTGACTGGCGTCGGAGGCCACCACTACCCATCCGCGGCGGGTTCGAACTCGGACCACCTGCAAGCCCATCGAGTGCCCTCCGATGTGGTGCAGCGTGATCCCCGGGGCCAGCTCGTCATCGCCATCGTGGAAGGCGACGCGCCCTTCGAAGATCCTTTGGACCATGGAGGTGACGTCGGAAGCTTCGAACGGAAACCGCGTTACTCCGTGACACATGTGGCGGCCGGTGCAGAACGCCATTTCGCGATCCTGCACGTGGTACCGCGCAGCCGGGAATTGATCCAGACAGCCGGCGTGGTCGTAGTGCATGTGGGTAACGATCACATCGCGAACCTGAGCGGGGTCGATGCCGATCATTTTCAGTCCCTCGACGGGGGTGCGAAGCAGCTCGCGCTGGCGCTTGCGGGCCATCTCCGCGTTGAATCCGGTATCGACAACGAAGGTGTCTTTCTCACCCACAATGGCCCACACGAAGAAGTCGATCGGCATGGGTCCGTCGTGCGGATCGCCGCCCAGAAAGTTCTCATTGGCCCGCCGTGGATGATGCGCGTAACGGATCGCGTAGATTTCGTAAGTATCCGGTTCCATCTTGTTATGATCTGACAATGGACAAAGCATTGTATGAAGCTGGATTGGAAGTACGCAAGGCGACGCTCGGCAAGGAGTTCGTCGAGAACGCGATCGCGAGCGCGGACGATTTCAACCGCCCGCTCCAGGAATTCGTTACCGAGTATTGCTGGGGCGCCTGTTGGACGCGTCCAGGTCTGCCGCGAAAAACGCGCAGCATGCTGAACCTGGCCATGCTGACGGCTCTCAATCGTCCGCACGAGCTCAAGATGCACCTCAGGGGCGCGCTGACGAACGGTGTGACCAGGGACGAGATTCGCGAGATCCTTCTGCAAACCGGCGTGTATTGCGGCGTGCCGGCGGCGGTGGACGCGTTCCGCACCGCTAAAGAAGTGTTCGCGGAATTGGATAAGAAGTAAATGGCAAAAGAACGCTTGGGGTTCATCGGGGTCGGCCGCATGGGCGACCCGATGGCTCGCAATCTCCTTGCCGCCGGGTTCGAACTCACCATTTACGACACCAGTTCGGCGGCCATCGAACCGTTGAAGGCATTGGGCGCGCAGGCGGCGAAATCGCCCATTGAAGTGGCCTCGGCCGCGGAGGTCGTCCTGGTCAGCCTGCCGACGCCGGACATCGTGAAGAAGGTGGCGCTCGAGGTGGCTTCCGGGTCGCGCGTGAAAATCTTTGTCGATATTTCAACCACCGGACCGAAGGTTGCAGGTGAACTTGCGTCGGCGTTAGCGGCCAAGGGAATCACCGCCGTCGATGCCCCGGTAACAGGCGGTGTCGGCGGCGCGCGCAAGGGAACGCTGGCGGTGATGCTGGCGTGCCCGCGCGATCTGGTGGAGCGGGTGCGTCCTGTGCTCGAGCCCATCGGCAAGGTATTCTTTTTGGGCGAACGTCCTGGATCGGGGCAGCTGATGAAGCTGGCCAACAATCTGTTGTCGGCCGCGGCGCTGGCGGTGACTTCGGAAGTCATGGTGATGGGCGTCAAAGGCGGCCTGGATCCAAAGGTGATGCTGGACGTGATCAACTCAGGTACCGGACGCAACAGCGCCTCGGTGGACAAGTTTCCCAAGGCGATCCTGCCTCGGACCTTCGATTTCGGTTTCGCTATCGGGCTGCTGTTGAAGGACGTGAAGCTGTGCACCGACGAAGCTGCCGGGTTGGGCGTCCCGATGATCTGCGGCAACGCGATCCGCGAGCTACTGGCGATCACCGCGCTGCGGCAGGGCGCGGACGCCGATTTTACGACCATCGTCAAGACAGTCGAGGAGTGGGCGGGGGTAGAAGTAAAGGGCTAGCTTGGGAGGGCGGGCTTCAGCCCGCGCGGGGCTTTAGCCCCGCATTTTGTGTGAGGGCCGTCCTGCCCTTCTGGCACTATGTCGAAGTGCGCTGGTATCGCCGCCGCCTCCCCCACTTTGATGTTCCGGGATCGCCCACGTTTGTAACATGGCGACTGTGGGGAAGCCTGCCTCAAGAACGCGCCTTCGCTCGCGAGCATGCAGGTTCAGGCCAAGTCTTTCGTCACCTTCGATCGGCTGTTAGACACCGCCCGCAGTGGACCCGTTTACCTTCGCCGGCCGGATATCGCGACACTGGTGCGGGAACACTTGCACGCCCTAGATCTCGGGACCTGTGTTCGCTACACGCATATGTCGTCATGCCGAACCACGTCCATGTCCTATGGACACCCCACGTTTCCCTGCCGGGTTTGATCCGTCAAGTGAAGGGGCCGACTGCGCGCGCTGCAAATCAGCTAATGGGGCGCACTGGCAAGTCATTTTGGCAGGAAGAGTACTTCGACCGCATCGTCCGATCGGAGACGGAATTCGCACAAATTCGGCGTTACATTGAGTGGAATCCCGTGAAGGCGGCGCTGGTTGCGAAACCGGAAGAGTTTCCATGGTCGAGCGCGTACGTGGGCTAAAGCCCCACGCGGGCTGAAGCCCGCCCTCCACGTCTAGCGAGTCGTGCTCGAATTGGCCGCATTGCCGCGACGTACCGCCATCGCCTTATCCAGATCCACGTCCGGCGGAACCACCACGCCGATCCAGGCGAAGATCATCTCATCCCAGCTCTGATCGCCCCAGCGGATGGTCGCCTTCGGATCCGGATTCATGCGGTTATTCGCCGAATTGTCCCAGTGCGCGTCAAGCGTGATTTTCGTGCCCTTCGGCAACAGCCGGGGTTTCTCTTCGTAGTAGATCAACTGCCAGTTGAAGTCGAAGCGTGGGACGCTCACCAGCATCTGGGATTCGCCCGTCGGATATTGCACACGGATATCCATGTCCTTGCCGCGAAGATGCATGTGCGGCTGGGAATAGACCAGCTCCACGGGCTGATCGAACTCTGCCTCGGCGTGACCCGCGTGGTTCGGATCGCCGGGCGGGATGGTGAAGGTCATATCCGCCACCGGAACCGTCAGCAGCCGCTTTTCGGGAGCTTGTTTGGCCAGCACGAAGCCGACCTTGGTCTGGTCGATCCCGGCGGACTTGCCGTTGGCCGTGTAGTGCATCTCGAACACCAGGTCGGATCCAGCCGGAATCAGCTTGGCCGCGCGATGGTCCTTGTCGAAATACTCGCCATGCACGCCGGGAACGTACCCCAGCAACCACTCGTTGCTTTGATTCCCGGCCGGCGGCGGTGCGCCTGGCGCGCTGTGGGGAGGAACGTAGGGTTCGCCCGGCTTGGCGTCCTTCATCCACAACGACCCCGGGGGACGCACGTGTACGCTGGCATGGTGCACAACCGTACGGTTGCCCGGACGCACCTCGCCGTCGATCACCCAGGTGTCCTTGGTGAATCCGCTGGGGACGACGAAGTAGGTGTACTCGATCGTGCCTGTAGCCGGCACGGTATAAGGTTTGGGAATCTCAAACACGATGTCCGGCTGGATATTCCAGCCCTCGTGCCACTGGACGGGCGCCGGTTTGTCTCTCAAATCGCCTTCGGGAGCGCCCGCATCGGCCCACGCGGAAAGGGTAGCGACGTCCACATCGTTCAGGCGGCGATCATTCGCGAAATGACCGTACTTGGGATCGGCGAACCAGGGTGGCATCTTGCGCGTAACCGCCGCCGTTTTGATCGCCTTAGCCCATGGCCGCGTGCTGTCATAGGTGAGAAACGACGACGGTCCAATCTCGCCGGGCCGATGGCAGCTCTGGCAATTCTTCTGAAGGATAGGGAGAACGTCCCTGTTAAAGGTCACATCCGCCGCCAGGGCCGCGCTCCCTGCCAGCAGGCCTGCGACCAGATATCGAAACATGCCCGAATCTTAGCATGCAATTCCCCAGAGAAAAACGCCGTCGCCGCAAACTACTTACGATGAAAGTCGTAATGGTGGACCGTTCGGCTGCGGACCGTACCCTATGCCGGACCCTCCTGGAAGAGGTGTACGGTCTTGGCCTCCAGTTCTTTGAGGAGTCGGAAGCTCTGGAGGGCCTGAAAACCTGTCGCGCGGTAGCCCCGGATTGCGTGCTCCTCGACTACAATCTCCCCGACATGACCGGCCTGGAATTTTTGGCCGAATTGCACTCGGAAGCTCCTCTCAACGAACCGGCCTTCGCGGTGGTGATGCTCACCGGCACGGGCAGCGATCAGGTGGCTTTGGAAGCCATGAGATCGGGCGCACAGGATTATTTGCTCAAAAACCGCATCAGCGGCCCGCGCTTGGGCTTGGCGATTCAGAAGGCCACGCAGAAGGTCGGCTTGATTCGGGAGCTCCGCGAGGAGCATGCCCGGCTGGCCCGGTCCCTGGCCGAAAAGGAAGTCCTGATTAAGGAACTCCACCATCGCGTCAAGAACAACCTGCAAGTGATCGCCAGTTTACTGCGTTTGCAGGCGGAAGCCACCACCGACGATACCGCCGCGGCGGTGCTGCGGGAGAGCCAGCACCGGGTGGAGGCCATCGCAATGATCCACGAGCAGCTCTATGGATCGGCCGACCTCCGCCAGGTGCAACTGGCGCAGCAGGCCAATCTGCTGATGGCCAATCTGTTTAACGCATTCGGCGTGGATCCCGCGCGCATCTCCGGGCACGTGATGGTTTGCCCGCAGCCGGATGGCCGGCCACTGGTTCTGGGTGTCGATCAGGCTATTCCCACTGGGCTGATCCTCAACGAACTGATCTCCAATGCACTCAAGCACGCGTTTCCCAATGGGCGTTCCGGGTCGATCCGTATCGAGGCGCAAAGCCACGAGAGCCGAGTGGAGCTGGCAGTGATCGATGACGGCGTCGGCGTACCCGAAGACCTGGCCACTCGGAAGAATAAGTCGTTGGGTCTTCAGATCGTGGAAATTCTGGTTCGTCAGTTCGGGGGAACGTGGGAGTTGAAGCGCGAAGCCGGGACAGTATTTCGCTTGTCCTTTCCCGAAAGGTAGGAGCATGCAAGCTGCAAAAGCCTACAAGGTGCTGGTGGTGGAAGACGAGGGACTGATCGCGCACGATATCGCGACGCGCCTCCAAGCCCTGGGACACGAAGTCGTGGCAACCGTGGCGACCGCGGAGGAAGCCGTGGAACAGGCCGCCGGCGCCGACCTGGTTCTTATGGACATTCGCATCGACGGCCAGCGGGATGGCATCGCCGCGGCGCAGGAGGTTCGCGCGCGCCATCATGTTCCGGTGGTGTTCATGACCGCGCACGCCGACCGGGCCACGCTCGAGCGGGCCAAAGCGGCCGACCCCTTCGGCTACATCACCAAGCCGCTGGGCCCGGCTTCCCTGCACACTTCCATCGAGATGGCAATCTACAAACACCGCGTGGAACGCCAGCTCGAAGAACAGGAGGCGTGGCATCGCACTACGCTGGCTTCGGTGGCGGAAGCCATCGTGGTCGCCGATCCTTTCGGTCGCATCCGCACGCTGAACCGCGCTGCCGAAGTATTCTGCGGCTGGACCGCGGCGGACGCCATCGGCCAACGCCTGGAATCGGTGGTGCGGCTGGTGGAAGAAGAATCCGGCAACGACCTGGGTGATCCGGCTCCCCTGGCCGTCCTGCGCGGAGCGGCGGTACCGCTGGATCACGGATTGCGGCTGATTTCGCGCGTGGGTCGCGAGATCGCCGTGGAAGGCACGGTAGCGCCCGTGCGATCCTCCTCGGAGACGCTGCTGGGGGTGGTACTTACCCTGCGCGACGTCAGTACCCGGCGCTGGGAGGAGCGCCAGCTCCGGCAAGCTCAACGCGTCGAGGCCGCGGGGCGGCTGGCGGCGCGGGTTTCCACCGAATATGCCAGCCTGGTCCAGATCATTCGGAGCCGGACCGGCCAGCTTGCGCGGCAGCTCGGCGACTATTCACCGGCCCAGGCCGCGCTCGACGAGATCCGGGAGGCAGCTCTGGCAGCCGAGCAGGTTACCGAGAAACTGGCCGGCCTGGGAGCGCGCCAGGTGGCTCAGCCCGAAATCGTGAGCCTGAACGCTGTCCTGCGCAGGATGTCCAAGGCGATCGAAATGGCGGTGGGCACGCGCGTCGTCACGGCCCTCCAGCCGGAACCCGGAGCGGGCCGCATCAAAGCGGATCCTGCGCAGATCGAGCAGGTCATCATGAACCTGGTTCTGCACGCCTGCGCCAGCGTCCCGGAAGGGGGCCGCCTCCTGCTTCAAACCACCCGCACCGAGGCCCCGCAGCACGGCGCGCTGGCCAGCTTCGCGGCTTTTCGCTTGACCTACGCCGCCACTGAGCCCGATCCGGACCACTTGTTCGACCCCGCCGGCAGTGGCGAGGATGGTCTGGCTTTGTCGCTGGCGCACTCCATCGTGGCGGAGCACGCCGGCTATCTCACGGCGCACACGGTCCAGGACGGCACCCGGATCGAGCTCCTTTTGCCCCGCGTGAACGAGGAATCGCTTCGGCCCCAACCGGCGGCCGGCGCGGGACAAGCCCGCACCATTCTGCTGGTGGATGCCCGCAACCGCGTTCGGGCGCAACTGCACAAATTCTTCGAATCCGCGGGCTACAATTTTCTTGAAGCGTCCGACCCTGAGGAGGCTGCGGCGCTCGGCCAGGTGCATGAGGGCCCCCTCGACCTGCTGATCGCGGATGCCGCGGACACTGGCCCGATTTTGAGTGAACTTCGTCCCCGCCATCCCAACCTGGACTCTTTGACCATGGTGGATCAGCCGGAATCGTCGCTGCGGGAAATCCGCCGCCCGTTCACTCAGCAGGAACTCCTGGAGCGCACCGCCGCGCTCCTCGCTCAGGATGAAGCGGCGCAGGACGACGCGGCGCAGGCGTCCGCACCAGCGGAGTAGCTTATTTCTTCCGGGGCGGAGCCGGCTTCGTTTCCGGTCCGGGCACCCCGAACAGGTTATCTGTCAGCCCCTGGTTCACCGTCACCGATTCGGAAAAAATCTCGTAGACTTTCTCACCATTGCGCTCGCGGTGAATCTGCTGGGGCCACTGGATTCCATCCGTCTGCCGATAACGGGAAAAGCGAGTGACTTCCTCCTCACGCTCCTTGGTTTCCGGGTCCCGCCACACAAAGGACTGCTGCACTGGAAGCTTGGTGGTCTGATGAAAATACACCCGCACCACGCGGTTTTGCGAATCCGTGATATCGACGACGTCCACCGGCTGGTTCTCGACCACGTCGGAGCCTTGTGATTCGAAGATGATGCCGGGTTCGTGCAGCCGCTGGCGGAAAATGTAGAGAACGTTGTTCAAGGTAGTGTCGCGGTAGCGCTGAACTCTATCCTTTTCGAGTTCCTTAGGGCCCCGGAAGGTGACTTCCCACGCGCCTTCCTCGCGAAACAAGACAAAGTAGTCCTCGTTTTTCCCGAACGCCTCGCGCTCCTGAATGCCGAGGTCGATTCCGGTGCGGTCCGGCGGGACGTAGATGTAGCGCGTGTAGATCTTGGCTATGGAAAGCCCGCTGATCTGGTCATGAAAGAACGAATACGCGCGGCCTTTCTCGATGCGGTCCTGCATCTCCAGAAATTTTTGCCCGCCCAGCGCCGCGATGGCGTCGTCAATCACCTTCTCCCCGCGCGCTTCGGCGTCCTGGGCATGTGCGAACGAGGCGGCGGCAAGTAACGCGAATAAAACCCGCTTCATGGCCGTTTGCTTAGCTCCGCCGCGCTCAAGCCGCCGTTGATCTTGTATTCGGAAACCGTCATTTCCAGCATCTTCATACCATTTTCCTGTTGGATCGCCTTATACGGCATTTTGATACCGCCGACTTCGCGCCAATCGGAGAAAACATCCGTGATTTCCGCCGGAGCGCCGTTCTCTCCCGGCGCGGTGTAGACTTCTCGCGCCGGCAGACCGGTCGCTGGATCGAACTCGACTTTCACGCTAAGACTACTGTTAGCCGCCGAGATCTCGACGGTATTCTCCGCCGCAGCGTTCACCATTCGGGAAGGATCGCGGCTCGAAAGCATCAGGGCATACGGCTCTCGAAACATCTCGCCTTGCACCTGCTTCAAGGCCACCGCTGGCATGGACTCAACGCCTTGCGGCGTCGACACCCATCCGGATTTGCCGTCCGTGTATGCAATGATCTTCCCGAATGGAAGTTCCTGCTCCTGCCGGAGCTGATCGGGCGCCAGGTACATGCTGACCTGCTTCATCTTGAATCCACCCGCGGCTGGCTCCAAAGCCAGTTCCGCTGCATAGGTCGCGTCTTTGACCGCTACCAATTTTTCCGCTCCGCCCATGGCCTGCTGGGCGCGTTCGAGCAGTTGCTTGCCGTGCGCCAGGCTCCCTGCGTCCGATTTCGCCAGCTCCTGCTTGGGCTCGGGAATGGTCAGGTCGAGCTCGGTCACTTTGCCCAACGTCGTCAGGGGCTTGCCGAACTCCTTCGGATTCCCGACCGTGACGATCGCCAGCTCCTCGGGATGGATGTGCTCCTTGGCGGCGCGCAACACGTCGGCGCGGGTGACCGCAGCGATCGCTTTCTGGTACTGGAACAGGAAATCCTTGGGGTAGCCGAAATACTCGTAGCGCATTACGCGATTGAGAGTTTTGGCCGGGCTGTCGAAGAAAAACACGAAGCTATTGAGCACCGCCTGCTTGGCCTCATCCAGCTCCTTTTCTGTCACCTCGGTGATACGCAGTTTTTCGACTTCCTCGCGAATGGCCTGCACGGTCTCGACCGTGGTCATAGATTTCGTGCTCCCGCTGATGCGGAATGTACCGGAGAAGTTATAATTTGCCGCCCAACTCGCCCCGATGCTGTAGGCATAGCCGAGCTGCGTGCGGATCCGAGAAACCAGGCGGCTGCTGAAGCCTTCACCCAAAATATTGGCCGCGACTTCTAGCGCGGGATAGTCGGGATCCCGCAGGGTGCCCCCTAGGTGGCCGATGGAGAAGAATGTTTGGGTCACGTCTTCTTTCGGCGCGAAGTAAACACCCGGAGCAGGTTTGGCGGTGAGCGGCGGAAACGGCGGCGCGGCAGGCTGCTCCACCTTCCAATCGGCAAACAGCTTTTCCAGCTTGTCGTGCATCTGGGAGGTACTGAAATCGCCATATATCGCCAGCATGATGTTTTTGGGGAAGTAGTAGCGCTGGTAGAAAGCCATCAGGTCTTCGCGGTGGATGCGGGCCAGGTGCTCATACTCCGGCTGCCAGCCGTAGGGCGTAGCCGGGCCGTAGAGAATGCGCGCCAGCTCCCGACCGGGTATTTCGCCCGCGTCGTCATTGCGGCGCGCGATGGCGCTGCGGTACTGCGTGAGCGTCAGATCCAGTTTGTCCTGGCGGAACTCCGGATTCGTGAGCACATCTTTAAAGACGGCCAGCACCTGATCTGCGGTCTCCTTCAATCCCGAGAAGCTCATGTTGGCGCTGGTTTCATCCATTCCGGCTTCGACGGATCCCGCGACGTCCTCCAGCTCCTCATCGATCTGGTCACCGGTCTTGGATTTCGTGCCGCCCGACCGCAACACGTCCGCCATCACCTGGGAAAGCCCGCGTTTGTCACTTGGATCGAGCAGGTTTCCGGTGCGGATCAGCGCCAGGCCCCGGATCAGCGGCAGCTCGTGATCTTCCAGAAGCAGCACTCGTATGCCGTTCGACAGAGTGAACTCCGCCGGTTCGGGAATCTTGACTTGAGGCAGTGGAGGATATTTCAGCGTCTTGTAAGACGGAGCCGGCTGTGCGGCGGTTTGTGCCACGGTTTGTGCCATGGTGACAGCTACGAAGAATATCGCAAAGAGTAGGCGCTTCATTTCGCATCTCCTTTGGCGCCTTCTTTAGGTGGTGTATACGTATACACCACTGTCCGAGTGCTCTCCAGCAGATACTTCTGCGCGACGCGCTGGACGTCCTCCGCGGTTACTTGATTGTATTCATCGAGCTCGGTGAACAGTTTGCGCCAGTCGCCGTAGCCGGCTTGATAAGCGCACAGCTCGGACGCCAATCCCGAGTTGCTGTCAAGCTTCTGAATTAAGGTAGCCCGCAGATTGGTTTTCACCCGCTGCAACGCCGCTGCATCTGGCTTGTCCTTCTTGACACGATCGACAATTTCGTAGACGGCCTTTTCCATTTCGTCGACTGTGTGGCCGCTGTTGGGGACCACGAAAAACAGGAACAGCGAAGGATACTTGCCGCCCGGATAGGTGGCGTAGCTCGCCGCGCCCAGTGCGATCTTCTTGTCCCGCACCATCTCTTTGTAGATGATGCTGGTGCGTCCGCCGGACAGAATTTGCTCCAGCACGTCGAGCGCGGCATTATCTTGGGAGTACTGATCCGGCCGCTTATAAGCGATGACCAGGAAGGGCTGCGCCGGCGATGCCACCATGACGCGCTTTTCACCGGTCTGCGGAGGCTCCACTGTGTCCACAACGGGCGGCGTTGGACGTGCCGGGATCCGTCCGAAGTATTTCTCAGCGAGCCTCTTCGCCTCGGCGGGATTCACGTCGCCCGCAATACCGATGGTCAGATTGGACGGCCCGTAATAGCGTTTATAAAACGCCTCGGCATCCGTCGCGCGCAGGCTCTCGATATCGCTGGCCCACCCGGCCGGGCTGTTCTTGTAGGGATGCGCGGCGAAGGCGGTCGAGTCGAGCGCCTCTATCAACTGCCCCTGCGGGCTCGATTCTATTCGCATCCGCCGTTCTTCGCGCACCACGTCGCGTTCCTTGTAGAACTCGCGAAAAACCGGATGCAGGAAGCGTTCCGATTCCAGCAGAAACCACAGCTCGATGCGGTTGGAGGGGAAGCTATAAAAATACGTGGTCTGATCCTCGGCCGTCCCGGCGTTCATCCCCACGCCGCCGTTCGACTCTACGATCCGGTCGTATTCGTTCGATTCGACGTAACTGTCGGCTTTAGCGATGGCGGCTTTCAGCTCGGCTTCGAGCGCCTCGATTTTCTTGGGGTCGGCCCGGAAGGCCTTATTACGCTCGGCATCCAGGCGATTGTAGACCTCCTCGATGGCGTCGAGGGCTTTCTTTTCCGCCGTCCAGTTCTTGGTGCCGATGTTCGGCGAGCCCTTGAAGGCCATATGCTCGAACATGTGCGCCAAGCCGGTGCGTCCCGTGGGATCGTCCACCGCGCCCACGTTCGCATAGGTGTGGAAGGATACCACCGGGGCGTCATGGCGCTCGATCACCAGAAACGTCAGGCCGTTGCCAAGCGTGAATTGTGTGACTTTCTTTTCGAAATCCTGGAGGCTCTGGGCGGCCAAAAAGCCAGGAAGCAAGACGGCCGGGAGCAATACGAAGAGCAGAAAGCGGACGCGCATGCATCCAGGGTATCAAGCGCCCCCGCCCGTACAGGCGGGGCTGGACCGAAGCCGGGAGAAAGCCCCGCCCGTCAGGACGGGGAAACCACTACTTCAACTCCAGAATTTCCTTTTCTTTGGCCTTCGACGCCGCGTCCACTTTGCTGATGTAGACGTCGGTCATCTTCTGCGTCTCGTCCAACGCCCGGCGCTCTTCGTCTTCGCTGATGGCTTTGTCCTTGAGCAGCTTCTTCAAGTGCTCGTTGGCATCGCGCCGGACGTTGCGCAGCGCGACTCGATGCTCCTCGGCCACGTGATGCAGCCGCTTGACGATCTCCTTGCGGCGCTCCTCGGTCAACGGTGGAATCGGAACACGGATCATTTTGCCATCGTTGGCCGGATTCAACCCCAGGTCGGAAACCCGGATGGCCTTCTCGATAGCGCCTATCTGCGACACGTCCCAGGGAGTGATGGTGATCAGCGACGGTTCGGGTACGTGCAGGTTGGCAACCTGGTTGATCGGCGTCGGCGAGCCGTAATAATCCACCCGAAGGTTGTCGAAAATGCTCACGGAGGCGCGGCCCGTGCGGATGCCGGCGATGGTGTGCTGCATATCGCTGATGGATTTGTCCATGCGCGTCTTGGCGCTGAGCTCCACGTCCTTGACGCTCTTGAAATTGTGCCCCGCGGGGGCGGCAGTTGGTTCAGCCATAAGATTTAGTTAATTAAAGTGCCGATAGGTTCTCCCATCGCCATACGCATTATATTGCCCCGAACGTTCAAATTGAAAACCACAATCGGCATATGGTTGTCGCGGCACATGGCCACGGCCGAAGCGTCCAGTACGCGCAGGTTCCGCGCAAGCACGTCGGAATAGCCGATTTCTGAAAAACGCGACGCGTCCGAATGCTTCAAGGGATCTTTATCGTAGACGCCGTCGACGCGCGTGGCTTTCGCCACCACCTCGGCGTGGATTTCAAGGCCCCTAAGAGTGGCTGCCGTATCGGTTGAAAAGTACGGATTCGAGGTCCCCGCGGCAAATATCACCAGCCGGCCTTTCTCCAGGTGCCGGATGGCGCGCCGCCGGATATAAGGCTCGGCCACCGAGTGCATCTGGATGGCGGTCATCACCCGCGTGGGGGCGCCGGCTTTTTCCAGGGCATCCTGCAGGGCCAGGGCGTTGATGACGGTGGCCAGCATGCCCATATGGTCGGCGGTCACGCGCTCCATCTTCTGCGCGGCCGCGGCCACACCGCGAAAAAAATTCCCGCCGCCCACCACCAGCCCGATCTGGACGCCGGATTGGGCCACCTCCGCCACCTCGGCGGCGAGGGCTTTCACGCGTTCCGGGTCGATGCCGAAGGAGGCGTCCCCGGCCAGGACCTCACCGCTGAGCTTCAAAAGGATGCGACTGTACTTGGGCACCTTTACGCCTGGAGAAGGTTATTCGGTTGCTGATGTCTCTGCCGCCGCGCCATCGCCTACCTTAAACCGCACGAAGCGCGACACGGAAATATTCTCGCCGAGTTTGGCGATCTTCGACTTAATCACATCGGCGATGGAGGTGGTGTTTTCCTTGATGAAAGGCTGCTCGTAGAGGCACACCTCTTCGTAGTACTTGTTCATGCGGCCCTCGACGATCTTGTCGGCCATTTTCTCGGGCTTGCCTTCAGCCAGCGCACGGGCCCGCTGGATGTCTTTCTCTTTGTCGAGCGCGGCCTGGGTGACGTCCTCTTTGCGGATGAACTGCGGATCGGCCGCGGCTACCTGCATGGCCAGATCATGCACCAGTTCCTGAAAATCGTCGGTGCGGGCCACGAAATCCGACTCGCAGTTGACTTCGATCAGCACGCCCAGCTGAGCTCCGGGATGAATGTAGCTGGCGATCACGCCCTGCCTGGTGGTACGCGCGGACTTCTTGGCTGCCGAGGCGATCCCCTTCTTGCGCAGCACTATCTCGGCTTCGCCCACGTCGCCCTTGGCTTCCGTCAGAGCGGCCTTACACTCCATCATTCCGGCTCCGGTTCGATCGCGGAGCTGTTTCACCAACTGTGCACTGATCTCCATAGGTTCCTTATTAACGCGTTAGGGCGAGGCGTGCGTCGCCCCCACAGATTGTACGGGTCGGGCATGCCCGACCCTACCTAATACTATTTACGGGTTTCCGCTGGACGCTTCGTCTGCCACGGCTTCCGACCCCGGCCCCTTGCGCGGCAGCGAATTGGACGGCAGATCCTCATCCGGCATGCTCTCCGACATGAGCTGCTCGGCGTACTTGGGATCGACGTACTCCGAATACTCCGGCATCTCTTCCACCGGAGTTTCGTCGCCGCTCGCGACGATCTTTTCCGGACCGAAATCCTGCTCGCTTGCCAGTTGCCGGCCTTCGACCACCGCGTCGGCGATCTTGTTGGTGAACAGGCGGATCGCGCGCAGCGCGTCGTCGTTCCCGGGGATGACGTAATCCACCTTGTCCGGATCGCAGTTGGTGTCGACCACGGCTACCACCGGGATGCCCAGCTTGCGGGCTTCTTCGACGGCAATCGCCTCTTTGTTCGAGTCGATCACGAACAGCAGATCCGGGAGGCCATTCATGTCCTTGATGCCAGCCAGGTTCTGGTTCAGGTGCTTGCGCTCCCGCTCCATGCGCACGATTTCCTTCTTCGCGCGCCCGCCCCAATCTCCATCCGTTGCCATCTGATCCAGTTCCTTCAGGCGTTTGATGGATTTCTGGACGGTGGTCATGTTGGTGAGCAGTCCGCCCAGCCAGCGTTGGTTCACGTAGAACTGGGAACTGCGCACGGCTTCCTCGGCGACGGCTTCCTGCGCCTGCCGTTTGGTGCCCACGAACAGCACGGTCTTGCCTTGCGCCGCCATTTCGCCCACATACCGCATGGCGTCCTTGAACAGCTTCAGCGTTTTTTGCAGGTCAATGATGTAAATGCCATTGCGTTCGCCAAAGATGTATTCCTTCATCTTTGGATTCCAGCGCTTGGTCTGGTGCCCGAAATGAACGCCTGCTTCGAGCAATTCCTTCATGCTAATCGACGGCAAAATTCCTCCTTCTTCCTGATTTCTAGAACCCGGGCCACGGTCCAAAGCGGGATTTGCGGCCCCGGGGCTGCTGAACCAACTACCGGCCGCGAATGAACGCGAATAAACGCAAACAACAACCTGCGCTCACTGGCGAGGATAAGGCGGCTAACGTTTTGAGAACTGGAATCGCTTGCGGGCGCCTTTCTGCCCGTACTTCTTGCGCTCATGCTGCCGCGCGTCGCGCGTGAGCATGCCCAACTCTTTCAATTTCCCGCGCAGCTCCGAGTTGAACTCGATCAATGCGCGAGCAATACCCAGCTTGGCGGCTCCGGCTTGCCCGTTGGGGCCGCCGCCGGCTGTGGTGATCCAAATATCGAACTTATCGGCCGTTTCCGTGGCCAGAAGAGGCTGTCGCACGATCGCGCGCGACGCCTCGCTGGGGAAGTAGTTTTCGAAGGTGCGGCTGTTAACCGTGATCTCGCCCTTCCCGTCCCGCAAGAATACCCTGGCTACCGCTCTTTTGCGGCGGCCCGTTCCGAGGTGCTGTACAAAAGCCAATTTCGTCAAATCTCCTTACGACGCCGCCAGTACGACTGGCTTTTGAGCCTGGTGCGGATGCTTCGGACCAGCGTAGACTTGCAGCTTGCGGTACATTTGCTTCCCCAACTTGCTCTTGGGGAGCATGCCTTGCACTGCTTCTTCCACCATCCGCGTGGGACGCGTTGCCCGCACCTTGCGCGCTTGAGTTTCCGTTAAGCCGCCCGGATACCCCGAGTGCCGGCGATAAAGCTTCTGCTCTTCTTTGTTGCCAGTCAGGCGAACCTTGGCCGCGTTCACCACGATCACGTGGTCGCCGGTATCCAGGAACGGAGTATAAGTGGGCTTATGCTTGCCCATCAGGATCTTGGCCGCTTTGCTAGCGATCCGGCCCAGCACCGCTTCTTCGGCATCGATCAAGTGCCATTGGCGCTCGATGCCCGCGAGCGATGGAATTGAGGTTTTCATGAAGACAGACGTACTCCTGCGAGTTCTAGAACCTTATTGAGCTTACCGAAGTCCAGCGTGTGCTGTCAAACCGCCCGGAGTTATAATCCTTACATGAGATTGGCGCTGGCCGCAATATTGCTTGCTTCGGGCGCGCTCGCCGGAATCGTCGACGACGTGCGGGCGGCCATCGCCGCGAACGACCTCGCCGGTGCTGACCGTCAGGTGCAGGCCTATCGGCAGTCGCTCGGAGTGACCGCGGAATTGGCGGCCGCTGTCGGTTGGGAAGCCCGAGGGGCTCTCGCGGCCAAGAAACTGGACCTCGCCGCCAAGTATGCCGATGACGCCCGCCAGATGACGCTGCCGAATTTGCGGGGACCGCGGATCGATCGCGAAAAGTGGCTATACGCGATCGGGACGTCGATCGAAGTGCAGGCGCAAGTGATGGCAGCCAGAGGGGAAAGCGCCGACGCGGTGCAGTTCCTCCGGGGCGAGCTTAAAACCTACACCGGCACCTCGCAGCAGGAGCGAATCCAGAAGAATATCAACCTGTTGAGCCTGGAAGGCAAGCCTGCGCCAGCGCTAGAAACCGCCGTGTGGTTCGGACCCCAGCCGCCGTCCCTTGCGAGCCTGCGCGGGAAGGCCGTGCTGCTGTTCTTCTGGGCGCACTGGTGCCCGGACTGCAAAGCCACCGTGCCCATTATCGCCGGATTGATGAAGAAATACGGTCCGCGAGGACTGACGCTGATCGGCCCGACCGAATACTACGGCTACGTGGCGAACGGAATGGACGCGCCGCCCGCGGTCGAGAAGCCTTACATCGAGCAGATCCGGCGCCAGTTCTATGCCCCTTTGGCCGATATGCCTGCGCCTTTGAGTAACGCGAATTTCGCCCGGTATGGCGCAAGTTCGACGCCCACGCTGGTTCTGGTGAATCGCAAAGGAATTGTGATCTGGTACCATCCCGGCGCAGCCACCGAGCCAGAACTATCCGCGCAGATTGAACGGGCGCTAAAATGATCCGCCTTGCGGCGCTCTTAGCGGCGCTGTTTCTTTGGCAGGCAAGCGCCTTTCAGGCCCCTGGCACGCATCCCGTTACTGGGCGCAAGATCGCCGGTGTCATGGGCATGAGCGGCGCGGACTGGCTGGTTCGGCCCGAACGCGAAGCTGAAGAGCAACCTGAAAAGGCCCTGGACGCGCTGAACCTGAAGCCGGGTATGGTGGTGGCCGATATCGGCGCCGGGGTCGGGTACATGAGCTTGCGCATGGCAAAACGCGTCGGTCCCTCCGGCAAGGTGTACGCCAACGATTTGCAACCGGAGATGCTGGCGAAACTGCGCGAGAACGCCGCGCAAGCCAAGATCACCAATGTCGTGACCGTTCTGGGCGACGTCGCCGATCCCAAGCTGCCCGCGAACGCCATGGACCTGGTGCTGCTCGTCGACGTGTATCACGAATTCTCGCAGCCCCAGCAGATGTTGCGGAAGATCCGCGAGACGCTTAAGCCCGACGGTCGATTAGTGCTGCTCGAATACCGTGCCGAGGATCCCAACGTCCCGATCATCGCCGAGCACAAGATGACCGTCGGGCAGGTGAAGACCGAGCTCGAAGCGGAAGGATTCGTGCTGCAGCCGGTGATTGAGACCCTGCCGCGGCAGCACATCCTGATCCTGACCAAAGCGACCGCCAAAGCCGCCGGGGCACGTTAGCGACCGCCTCGATCTTCATTTGGATACCGGTGATAATGATCGCCGTTCTGCTCGTAGCCGCTGTCCGGAACATTCACGACTAACGGCCGATCCAGACGGAAATTCACGATGCTCTCAGCGGGCACGCGCACTTCTCGTCCCTGCGTGGCGATCTCGCCTCCAGCGCCGGCCGCCGCGCCGGCCGCCGCTCCGATGGCCGCGCCTTTCCCGCCGCCGGCGATCGCGCCCAAAATAGTGCCCAGTACCGCACCGCCTCCGACAAACTCTCCAGTGCGTTTATTGGCCCCGATGCCATCCCGATTCGAGCTTTCGATTCGCTGTGCATCGCTTGCGACCGCGTAACGCTGTCCATACGCGGTAATCGATTCAATGTCCAGGATCAGATCGTTGTCCGGCGCGCTCCGGACGATCAACTCTACGTCAGATCCCCGCGGGATCGCGATTTGCCCGTCGCTTCCCCGAACATCATCCGCGATCCGGCCGTAGTAGACGCGCCCGTCGCGCGAATGAGTCTCAATCGGCTGGTTGGTTCGAACCGCCAGGTTGGTTCCTGGTTCCACCCGGCTGGCTGGATTCGCGGGATACCGGTCGTCAGTCAGTGCAAACTCCGCTCGGCAACCTCGGTCGACCCAGACACCCCGGCGGTCGTATCCCCAGCTAAATCCCTGCTCGCATCGCGATCCTCCTAGCTCACGAAGGAGTGTGACTCCCCTGCTCGTATCGGCGCCGCATGTGGACCGCCTGCCATTGGTGGAGGAGCACGTAATCGTGTCGTTGCGATCTTGCGCCTGAGCCACCGGCGGCGCTATTAGCGCCCACGCGATTCCTAGAAGCCCTGTTAGAGCTGTCGCCAGCCAAGGCATTAATTGTTTCGTCTCTTTGGTCATAAAACCTCCCCGCTAAGACGTAAGAGTGCAAGTTCCAGTCCAAAGTCAGAAGTCCTGTAGTTTCTGTGAGACGCAAAAAGAGCACCAAATGGGAGTGCAGATATTACTGGCAGGGCAGGAAGAGGAAGTCGCGTTCTTCGACGTGCGGCGCAGGCCGCTACCGTTGTAGTTCGGGCAGCAGCCGGAGCGCGTTGTCGCGCTCGATCGCACGCAGGTCCTTGGCCGGGAAGCGTTGCGCGGTAAGGCCAGCGATTTCTTCAGCCGCAGTGCGGAACGGGTAGTCGGTGCCGAACAGAATCTGCGATAGAGGCGCGACCTTCAGCAAAGCCGCCAGCGCCGGCGGGCTGTTGCCTTGAGCCGTGTCGTAGTGAAACTTTTTCAGTTCATACATCAGGCCCTTGGGTAACACCTGTTCTTTCCCCTTCATGGTCGCTTCCTGATACACGAAACGGCTCAGCAGGAAGGGCACGGTCCCACCGGCGTGCGACAGGATCCAGCGAATGTCGGGATAGCGCGCGGCCGTGCCGCTGAACAATAGGCTGGCCGCGGTGCGGGTGGTGTCGGTGGCCCATTCGATCATCACCGCGGGAACCTCATTGCGCAGGTTGCCGCAGCAGGCGGCCGTGGTGGGATGCGTGTAGATCACCGCTTTGCGCCGGTTCAGCTCGGTCCAGACGGCCGCGAAAGACGCGTCTCCCAGCCATTTGTCGCCGTAGCTGGTGAGGAGGCCGATTCCGTCGGCCTTGAGCGTATCGAGCGCGTACTCGATTTCGCGCAGGCTCCCGTCGATGTCCGGCAGAGGCAGCGCGGCAAACAGGCCGAAGCGGCCGAGATGATCCTTGGCGGTCATGGCTCCGTAGTCGTTGACGATCCGCGCCAGGCGGCGGCCTTCCTCGACATCCCCGAACCAGACGCCGGGCGAACTCAGCGACAGAACTGAGGTTGCGATGCCGCCCCGATCCATCTCTTCGATCGACTGTGTCGGGGACCAAGCTGGCTGGCCTGCCGCCCGGTTGCCAATCGCAGTGCGGTAGGCAGGCGGGAAGAGATGATGATGCACATCGATTCGATGGGGTGTTGGCGCGCCCTTCGCGATCGTGCATGCGAGTCCTGCCAGAAACTCACGTCGTAACATAACTCAACGATTCTACGTGAACTCGAGGATCTGTTGGGGAGCATTGAAATCGCTGTAGCGAATCCAGGAGGGACGGACGCGGAAATGAGTGATCCCGGTCCACGTCAAGTGGTCGCGACATTCGGGGTAGACCGCGAAGTAGGCGTCGAGAATCCGGTCGCGCTCAGCGCCGGCGGGCTCATCGGCGATGCCCTCCAGTTGCACCGTGATCTCCTGGTCCCATCCGATGACGAAGGCAATCCTGGGATCGGAGCGGAGGTTGCGGCATTTGCGAGTCGTCTCGAGAGTGTCGAATATGATCTCCAGTTCAGACGTGATGGCGATGCCCACCACGGCGGCCTGGGGAGCGCCGTCGGGCGAAACAGTCGATTGCACTCCCAGACGATGCTTTTGGAGAAACGGTAATAGCTCGGCGCGAGTCATGGTCATGAGTATATCCACGCCTCGCTCGCCGGGGGACAATAGACGGGAGGAGAATACACATGCAGCGAACCGCACAGGCAAAATGGCAGGGTGATCTGAAGACCGGCGTGGGCGAGATTTCGATGGCGAGCGGCACATTGTCGCATACACCATACTCATTTCACAGCCGCTTCGAGCAGGGGAAGGGAACGAATCCGGAAGAGTTGCTGGCTGCCGCGCATGCGGGTTGTTTTACCATGGCGCTCTCGAACCAGCTCGCGCAGGCGGGATTCAAGGCCGAGAGTCTCGAGACCACCTGCACCATCACTTTGGAGCAAAAGGACGGCGGATTCGCCATCACCGAAAGTCACCTGGAGCTGAAGGCGAAAGTTCCCGGCGCCAGCCGCGAAGCGTTCGATAAGGCCACTTCGGGAGCCAAGAGCGGGTGTCCGGTGTCCAAGCTGTACCACACTAATATCACGCTGACTGCGACGCTCGAAGGTTAACGGGCGAGGCATGCCTCGCCCCTACGACTTGTAGGGGCCGGGCACGTTTACCCGCAAGCGGGTCTGACCCTCGATCATTCGCAGCGCAGGGCGTCCATCGGGCTGACGCGCGTTGCGCGGCGGGCAGGGACCCACACCGCGATCAGAGACACCACGCTCAACAGCACGGGTACGCCGATGAACACCAGCGGGTCACGGGCCTGCACGCCGTATAGGAGGCTCGCGATCAGCTTGGTGAGTCCGAACGCCGAAGCCACGCCGATGATGACTCCCACCAGCGCCAGGCGCATGCCCTGGAAGATCACCATGTTCTGCACCGTTCGATACTGCGCCCCCAGCGCCAGCCGGATTCCGATTTCCTGCGTGCGTTGTTCCACCGAATACGCCATCAGTCCGTAGATTCCGATGGCGGCGAGAAGCAGCGCCGTGCCCGCGAAGATGGTCAGCGCCAGCGTATTGAAATCCTGATTGGCGGTGGAACGAGAAACGATTTCGTCCATGGTGCGGATGGGCGCCAGTGCGAGTCCGCCGCTGACATCGGTCAGCTCCTTCTGAATCGGCTGGATGAGGGAGCGCGGCTCCACTTTGGTCCGCACCACCCAAGCCAGGGACGCCAGAGTGGTGAGTTGCTGATTCAAGCCGTCTGGAAGTTGCGCCTGAGGCACATACATGGTCGGGCCAGGATTGTTCTGAAGCCCGTTATCGCGAATGTCACTGACCACACCGACGATCTGGCGAGGGACGTCTTCGAAATCCGGGCTCAGGCCCCGTCCGATGATCAGCTGGTCGGCGAGGGGATCGCCGTCCTTCCAAAACGCCTTGGCCATGGCTTGATTGATGATGACCACGGGGTCGGCACCCTTACCGTCGCGATCGTTGAAGGCGCGGCCGCGCAACAGAGGGATCTTGAACACATCCAGGTAATCCGCCGTGGTGATCATGTAACGCCCGCCGCCGTGGGACTGGCCCTCCAGGGGCCGGCCGACGATGATGAACGGAAGCCCGAAACCGCCCTCGAGCGGAACACAACACGTCGCCGCGGCATTCTCGACCCCGGGCAACGCCTTGAGACGTTCTCTTCCTTGAATCAACATCTGATCGACGGTGGCCGTTTTCGCGAAACGCGGATCGTTCAACAGCATCCGCAGCGTCAGGACGTTGTGGGAGTTGAATCCGGTATTGACGGCGCGGAGCGCGGCGAATGTCCGCAACAGCAGCGCCGCTCCAATCAGCAGCACCAGCGCCAGCGCTATTTCCGTGATCACCAGCAGGGACCGAGCTTTGTTGTGCCGGAAGCTGGTCCCGCCCCGGCCGGTGGATTCCTTGATGGTGCTGCTCAGATCCGTTCGCGAAGCTTGCAGCGCTGGAATCAGGCCGAACAAGATTCCCGTAGCTAAGGAGATCCCGAGAGTGAACAGCACCACCATCCCGTCCATCGAAACCGCGGAGCCCTGCAAGCCGACTCGCGGGATGTTTCCAGGATTGATACTCAAGATTCCCTTAATGCCGAGAAACCCGATGATCAGCCCCACGACGCCGCCGGTGATCGAGAGCAGGACACTTTCGGTCAGCAACTGGCGGATGATTCGACCGCGTCCGGCTCCCACGGCCGCGCGGATGGCCATCTCGCGCCTGCGGCCGGTGGCGCGCGCAAGTAAAAGATTGGCGACGTTGGCGCATGCGATCAGCAGCACGAAACTCACCGCGCCCAGCAACACCAGGAGCAGAGTGCGCACACCGCGGACCAGCGACTCGCGCAACGGATCGACCCCGAAGTACACGTTTTTGTTGAACGTTGGATACTTGCGGCGAAACTCCTCGGTAGCGACCTTGAACCGCGCGTTGGCATTGGCCAGGGATACTCCGGCCTTGAGATGCCCCCCAGTGTTGAAGTACCGGGCTTGGTCCGTGCTGTTGGGATCGATCTGCATCGGCGTGTAGATGTCAGGAGGCTGATCGATCTCAATCTTCAGGCCGGGACCGGTGATGCCGATGATATCGTAGGGCGCTCCGCTCAGGACGAGAGTCTTGCCGATCACGTTCGGATCCGAAGCGAAGCGCCGTTGCCAGAATCCATAGGAGAGCACCGCTACTTTTGGCCCGCGCGGGAGATCCTCTTCCTTCGAGAAGGTGCGTCCATAGAGTGCGGTCGCGCCGCACAGCGGGAAGAAGTCGGCGCTGGCCTGTGTTACCTGGACCTGTTCGGGATTGCCGCCGGAATTATAGTTAGCGACTCCAAACCGCCACGCCGCGGCGTACTCGACGATTTCCGTCTGCGCTTTCCAGAAATTAAACATGGCCGCGGAGCCGCCGGTGCCGGTACCATCCGGATAGACAGTGGTGAAAAAGACAAACTGGTCCGGATCGGGGTACGGCATGGGGCGCAGGAGAACGGTGTTGATGACCGAGAAGATCGCAGTGTTCGCGCCTACTCCCAGGGCCAGCGCCAGGACGGCCGTAATCGTGAATCCGGGAGCATTCAAGAACATCCGGATGGAATGCTTGAGGTCTTGCAAAAAGGATTCCATGGTTTGGGCTGGCTCCTTCTGACTGTATACGGTCCCACACCCGAAAAGTTTCCAAAAAAGATCTATTCACACCGCAGTGCGCCGGCCGGATCGATCCGCGCGACACGCCGCGCCGGGAGCCACGCGGCCAGCAGAGCCACCATGATCAGCACGGCCGGCACGGCAACGAATACTAGCGGGTCACGCGGCTTGACGTCGATCAGGAAGCTCGCAAGAAAACGCGTCAGGCCATAAGCGGCGGCGACTCCAATCGCGACTCCGAACAGCACCAGGCGCATCCCTTGCGCCACGATCATATTGCGAACGTTGGCGCGGCCCGCGCCCATCGCAAGGCGGATTCCAATCTCCTGCGTGCGCTGCTGGACCGTGTAGGCGATCAGTCCGTAGATGCCGATCGCGGCCAACAATAATGCCGACGCTCCGAAGATGAGCATCAGCACCACGTTGAAGTCCTGAGTGGCCGTGGATCGCGCCAGGAACTCATCCATGGAACGGATTCCAGTCACAGGCAAACCGCCGCTCACTCGCTGTAGCTCGGCCTTCATGGCCGCGCTCAGGGAATGCGGCTCCGCGTTGGTGCGGACCATCCACGTGAACGGCTGTCGTATCAGGTAAGTCAAAAAGCCGCCGGCTTGCTCCACTGGAGTATAGATGGTCAGCCCCGATTTAGGATCCTGGCTCTCTTGTTCGTCGGCCGCAATCCCGACGATCTCCATGGGGCCGCTCTGGTTCGGCGAGCCCTTGGTACCCAGACTGATCTGCGCGCCCAGCGCGTCGCCATTCGGCCAGAACCGCCGGACCATCGCCTGATTGACGATGGCCACCAGGGGCGTCCCCACGCTGTCACGGTCGGTGAATTTCCGGCCGCGCGTAATCGGAATCTCGAATACATCGAAGTAATCGGGTGAAACCGTCGGAATCGCGCCGTACGCGTGGAAGGTACCGTCAAGCGGCAGACCAGCGATGACGAATGGCCCGAAGGGGACGCTTCCCATGGGAAGGCAGCAACCCGAGGCAGCCGCTTCCACTCCCGGTAAAGCGCGGAGCCGCTCGGTGCTCGATCGCACCAGTTGAATCACGTCCGCTGGTTTCTGGAAACGCTCGCCCGAAAGCTGGATTTGCATCGTGAGCACGTTGCGCGGGTCAAAGCCGTGAGCGGCTGTGTGGATCGCGATAAAGGTGCGAATCAGCAGCCCGGCGCCAGTCAGCAACACGAGTGCGAGCGCTATTTCGCCCACCACCAGCAGGGAGCGAGCCTTGTTCTGCCGGAAGCCGCTTCCGGTGCGGCCTCCGCCCTCCTTGAGAGCGGTACTTAGATCCACGCGCGCCGCCTGAAATGCGGGGATGAGGCCGAACAAAATCCCGGCTGCGATGGAGACGGCTATCGCGAACGCCACAACCCGCCAGTCGGCCGTAACGTTAACGCCATTGGGGCCGATACGGGGGATGTTGCCGGGATTGAGCGCCAGAATCGCCCGAATGCCCAGCATTCCGGATAGCAGACCTAGCGCGCCTCCGGCCAGCGACAGCGTCAAGCTCTCTGTGAGCAGTTGACCAATGATTCTGGGCCGGTTAGCGCCCACGGCCGCGCGGATTGCGATCTCGCGCCTCCTGCCTGTGGCGCGAACCAGCAAGAGATTCGCAACATTCGCGCACGCGATGAGTAAGACGAAGCTAACCGCGCCCGCCAGAATCGATAAAGACGGCCGCGCCTCGCGGACCAGGAGATCGCGCATGGGCTGAACCGCGAACGTGTATCCCGGAAGCATCGTCCCGACGCTCGGATATTTGCGCAAGAAATCTTCAGAGGCCACTTTCAGCCGCGCCTGGATCATGGCGGGAGTCATGCCCGGGCGGACACGGGCTGCCACCGAGAAGTAATGATTCTGTTCCGTGCCGGCCGGATCAATTTGAAACGGCGTCCAGACGTCGATGGGCAAAGGCGTTTCCGTCTCGACGCCGGGTGGCATGATCCCAATGACCGTGTAAGGATCGCCGCCCAGTGAAATCGTTTTTGCCAGGATCTGTGGATCGGCCGCGAAGGATCTTTTCCAGAACCCGTCGCTCAAGACCGCAAAGCGCCCCGCGTTGGGGCGGTCTTCCTCGGGTGTAAAGGTGCGCCCGCGCGCCGCGGCGAGGCCGAAGAGCCGGAAATAACCCGCCGAAACCTGGCCCCATTGAACCTGACTGGGCGAATCGACACCCGTCAAATTAATCGCTCCATAGCGGTAGGCGGAAATGTCCGTGAAGAGGTCGCCGAGTTCGCGCCACGCGTTGAATCTCGCAGGCGAGCCACCGTTGACGACGGTCCCATCGGTCTTATTCGTAAGGAACACGACGACATGGTCGGGATCGGGCGCGGGCACCGGCCTCAGCAGCACGGTGTTGGCCACGGAGAAGATCGCGACATTGGCTCCGATACCGAGCGCGAGCGCGGCGAGGGCGGTGAGGGTGAAACCGGGTGTGCGGAGAAACATCCGGACAGCGTGTTTCAGGTTATTCACAAAGACTCAGATGAGTTGGACGATAGGTGATGGGGAACGTCCTGGCCAAAGTAGAAAAGCGCCGGTAGAGGTTTCCCTCGCCCGGCGCCAGTCTGACTCCTGTCTTCTGACTTCTTGACTACGCCTTCACCGACTTGTGCGGGTCAATGACAAACTTCTTGGCTGCGCCCTTGTCGAAGTCCTTGTAGCCCTGCGGCGCATCGTCGAGCGAAATGATGGTGGCGTTGACCGCCTTGGCGGGATGCACCTTGTCGTGCAGGATGGCCATCATAAGCTGGCGGTTGTAACGCAGCACCGGGCACTGGCCGGTGTGGAAAGAGCACGACTTGGCCCATCCCAGACCGATGCGGATCGAAAGTGCGCCGATCTTTGCGTTTTCGTCGATACCACCCGGATCGCCGGTTACGTACAGACCGGGGATACCGATCGATCCGCCCGCGCGGACCAATTCCTGGAGGGAGTTCAGCACGGTGGCCGGACGTTCCACTGCGGCATCCTTACCCTGGCCGTGCGCTTCGAAGCCTACGCAATCCACTGCGCAATCGACCAACGGCTCGCCGAGGATCTGCTCGATCTGCTGGGCCAGAGTCGCATCCTTGCGCAAGTCGATGACTTCGCAACCGAAGCTCTTGGCTTGCGCCAGGCGCTCCGGAATCATGTCGCCGACGATGACGACGGCCGCGCCGAGTAATTGCGCGCCCGCAGCGGCAGCCAGACCCACCGGGCCGGCTCCCGCGATGTAAACCGTAGTGCCCGGTCCAACGCCTGCTTGAATGCAGCCGTGGTAGCCGGTCGGGAAGATGTCGGACAGAAGCGTCAGGTCCTTGATCTTCGCCATCGCTTTTTCTTTGTTGGGGAACTTGATCAGGTTGAAATCGGCGTACGGAACCAGGACGTACTCCGCCTGGCCGCCGACCCATCCGCCCATGTCCACATAGCCGTAGGCCGCGCCCGGACGAGCCGGATTCACGGTGAGGCAGATGCCGGTTTTGCCTTCGCGGCAATTGCGGCAGCGCCCGCAGGCGATATTGAACGGAACGGTCACCAGGTCGCCGATGTTGAGCATTTCGACATCGTTGCCCTTTTCGATGACTTCGCCCGTGATCTCATGACCCAGGATCAGACCTTGCGGGGCCGTGGTGCGGCCGCGGACCATGTGTTGATCCGACCCGCAAATGTTGGTGGTCACAATCTTCAGGATGACGCCATGCGGAGCTTCTTTCCCGCCGAAGGGGTCCGTTTCGCTCTTGGGCATTCTCAGCTTGGGGTACGGGATGGATTGGATGGCCACCTCGCCCGGTTTGATATAAGCTACTCCACGATTCGTTGCCATACTTCCTGTCTCCTTTTATCCTTCGTCACTCTCGCGCACAAGTGCGCTTCAAAATTGGCGCATTCAGATGCGCGTCAAAACATGGACGCTCGATCTCAAAAGCGTCCCTAAACTCGTCATGAACATCACTCAACGTTTTTGTTTCAGGCGCACTCGTGAGATCGCGAACACTGTCTGGACGCCATTCTCACGCTGTGCGCTCAAGAATTATACCCTAACTGCCACGACTCCAGAACCAGTCTTGAGACGCGATGGCTGGCGATCACGTTACACCTGCCAGGCGATCGCTAGCGATCGCTCTACAGATGCGCGACCTTGATGAATAAGCCGGCCAATGCGCCGCCGATCAGCCCGCCGAGAACCGGAACACTGAAGCCGTAGCCGAAATCCGAGCCGCCTTTGCCGGGAATCGGAAGGATCGCGTGAGCAATCCGCGGGCCCAAGTCGCGCGCGGGGTTAATGGCGAATCCGGTGGTGCCACCCAGGCCCGAGCCAATGGCCCACACCATCGCACCGACCAGGAACGGGACTAATCCAGGTGCCGGAGACGTTTTGACGATGGAAGCAATAGTGAGCACCAACAGAAAAGTTCCGATGATTTCACTGATCATGTTGGCGACCGTATTCTTAATGGCAGGTCCCGTGGAGAAGCAAGCGAGCTTCGAACCGGCATCGGGGGTCTCCGCCCAATGGGGCATGAAGTGAATCCACACCAGCGCCCCGCCGACGAACCCTCCCAGAACCTGCGCAATCAGGTACGGAAGGAATTTGCTAAAGTCGCCGGACGAGATCGCGAACGCAAGCGTGACCGCCGGATTGATGTGAGCGTCGCTGCTGCCGCAGGCGATCGCGGTGAAGACTCCAGCCACTACTCCCAGGCCGAAGCCGAAAACGATTGTGAGCCAGCCCGCGGCCGACCCCAGCGTCTTTTTCAAAACCACGTTTGCGACAACGCCATTGCCGATCAACACGAGAACCAAAGTTCCCATGAATTCGCCGAACAGTCGTGGGTCCATGCCGCTCCTTGGAGGCCTGAGTGGTACGTTCTGTTTCTTGAATTACGCGAGTTTCCGGAGTTTCGTAACGCGGCCGATTTCGACCCATTCCGCTACGAAGATATTGCCGTTATGGTCGAAACAAGCGCCGTGCGGGTTCACAAACTGTCCCGGGACGAATTTGCTCCGGTCATCAGTAGTCCGCGGCGGGTTGCCCTGGAGGCCTTCGCCCAGATGGGCCACGATCTTGTTGTCTTTGTCGAGAATGGTGACGCGGGCCGACAGGTCGGGCACCACGATCATGCCTTTGTGCTCGTGGAAATGGCAGGGCTGCAGGGTGCCGGCGACGATATCGATCGGCTTGTCATCGAGCGTATAGCGCACGATGCGCTGGTTGCCGCGATCGGCGACCAACAGAACCGGATTAGCGGGATCGCGCAGATCGACCATGTTCCCGTGCGGGTTGTTCATCGATTCGATGGGCTGGTTTCGAGGCACACCAGGCTGGCCCGGCTGACGCGGGGGAGCCGCGCCGCGGCCACCGCCCTTGGCCTGATCCGGCGCCGGACCTTTGGCTTGATCCCCGCCAGCGAAGGCCGGTCCTTTGGCCTGATCGCCGCCGGGGCCGCCCGGGCCTTTGCCCTGGCCACCGCCTTTACCCTGTCCCCCGCCTTTCGCTTGGCCGCCACCGCCGCCAGGCGCAGCCGCGCCGGCCGGAGGACCACCGAACGTGTTCACCAGTTTGGGATACGAATTCCCTTTCTGGCTGTAGTGGAACATGTAGTAGGAGCCGTAGCCGTCGCCGACCCAGAAATCGCCGTTGGGGGCAATGGCGAAGTTGGTCGGCCGGTAGTTCAAACCCGGCGCACCGGGCCCCTTCGTGTAGGGCTTGGAGTCCTGGGGATAGCCAATGGTCCAGATTTCCTCGCCTTTCAGAGTGCGCTTGGTGATGATGCCGTGCTTCTCATCGCAGAAGTACAGATACTCGTCACGGCCTTCCTTGCTCAAGAACAAGCCGTGCGCGCCGCCGCGGAACATGGGACCGAAGGAGCGGACAAACTTGCCTTTTTCATCGAAGACCACGACGCTGTCGCTGCTCGGACTGTCCGCATACACCGTGTGGTGGATGTAGATGTGCCCCTGCGAATCCTCCACAACACTGTGGGTGTTGCCGTACTTGATGTTGGAAGGAAGCTGGCCCCAATCGTGGATGCACTCGTACTTGTGTTCGCCCTCACCGATGATCGGGTTCTTGGTTCCGGCCTTGTCTTCGGATTTCAGAATGTAAGGCGCCGCTACCACGGCTCCAGCTGCGAGAAAACCACGTCGAGTCATGTCGTCCATATACGTATTCCTTTCGATCTCAGGCCATTATAACGTCCCGGTTGAGCATTAAGGTTGTACGGGCGGCAGCATCTTTTCATTTCCGGTCATCAGGCACGTGGGATGTCCGAACCCGCCCTTGCTTTGGCCGTTCGTGATATCGAACACGATGTTGTCGGGCCGCATGGGATCGCCAGACACGCCGCCCACACCCATCAGGTGATCCAGGCCCAAGTTCTTGCGCAGGCGCCAGGCGATGAAATGATCGGCGCAGGAAGTATCGCCGCTGACGCCGATTCCCCCGATCATCTTCTTGCCCGTCGTGAAAAGCGCCAACCCGCCGCCGAACACGTTGACGCCGCCGATTTTGCTTCCTTTCATGGGATCCATGGGCGTACCGTAGGCGGCCGATGGGACTTTGTAGCCGGCGTCTTCATTCACCGGATTGCTGAATTGCAGGCCGTAAAGGCTCCCGCCGGGCTGAACGGCGGAAAACAAGTTGGCTGTGGAAAGCGACAAGCCGTTGGCTTGCCCGGAACCGTTGCTGTTCGACCCGGAGTCAAGACCGAAGGCGTTGGCGGTATTCGCTTTCTGGGCGGAGATCACGCGGCTTCCGGGCCATTGCGAGAAACGATCGGTGCCGGAGAACGCCACGGCGCACACCACTCCGTCGCGGTCCACGATGGTGGCCCACATATGGTTGTTCAGCCCGCTGGTTTCATCCTTGGTGGCCTGAATCAGCGCGGCTTTCAATTTGGCGTGATCCGGCAAGGCGGCGCAGGTTTGTGCGCTGGCTGCTCCTGCAGTACAGGTCAAGGCCACGACGAAAATGGCGGGTCCCGTTAACAGATTTCTGAACGAATTCCTCTGCAACATGATGTTCTCCTTAGGTCGTGCTTGTAAATCGTACGCGATGGGCGCGGTCGAAAGCGGCCGTGCGGCCTGAAGGGGATTATACAACGGTTGGGTGGTGGTTTTTCAAGAAAAACAGGGGTTTGATGGCCTGGAAGCCGTCAACCCCCTGTTTCGCGAAACTATAATCGCTGCTTACGGTTTGCCGAATTTCGCCGCGTCGATCGCGACGTTCGTGCGGATGCTGGCAATCTCCGCCGTCCATCTGCCGTCCAGCCACAGGAAGGTGTCTTTGAAGGGGAACTTAACTCCGCCCACATCGCGATAATCTTCGAAATCCACCTGTTGCGGCGCCCGGCCGATGGGTGACGAAGTGTAGACAATCATCCGGCCCAGCAGGTTGGTCTTGGTGTCGAAATACAGCGTCACGAGCAGGCCCCGGGCGGTGCCTCCCTGGATGACGTTGAAATCCTTGTCCCCGAGGGTTTCCATCTGGCCGACTCGCCAGTTGGTGAAGAGCGTCTTGATCTGTCCCGGGAAGGCCATCTGAGCGTCGAACCGGACCCCGTCCAGGCCGGTTCCAATCACTTCATACTCGCCTAACAATCCGCGCGGAGTCGTAATCCAGCCGGTGCGGCCGTCGAAAGCCCAAACGCTCTTACCGCGATCCGGATGGTCCTTAAAGCTGATCTCCGTGGTCTTCTGATTGGGAGACTTGGCATAGATGTTGAATTCGCCCTGGCCGCCCAACCCTTCGTATCCCACGCTCTTTCCCGTGGCAATGTAGCTGGTGATGGCGGCCAATCGCTGGGCCCCGCCCAAGGCCGCGATGTACTTGTCAAAAATCGCCGCGGCGGACTGGCCGGGAACGGTCGTGACGAGGTCATCCCGCTCTGAATTTGGAGTACTGTAAACCGCATCCAGCGCGACGGTGGTCGCTGGCCTGTCGCGGCCATGATGACAGGTCCAGCAGGTCACCATCTGCACTCCCGCAAAGTTGGTCTTGTTAATGACGCCCACCATTTCGATCATCTTGCGGGCGGTCTTCTTCTGCGGCGTGTCGATGACCCAATCGACTTTGTCGGAGCCTGCGCCGGGATGGCAATCGGCGCAGTCCAACCCCAGGTTATCGGCGACGAGTCCCATGGCCAAGATGAAGTCGTCCGGGGTGAGCGCGCCGAGGGTGGGGGTGGTGACGTTCTTGAAGAACTGTGCGGCGGTGGGTTTCCCTGATGCGGCCGCCTTGGCTTGATCCGCCGCCTTGCTCTGGGTGGCGGCCTTACCCTGCGCCGCGGCTTGACCGAGCAACTTCACGCCTGTCAGCCCGATCACTGCCAGTACAGCGGCCGCAAAGGTCGCCTTAGACCAAAACTTCATGGTTTTTCCCTCCCGAGGAGTGTGTGACTGAATCTGCCCGCAGCGGAGCAATTAGACAAATCGAACGCGGGACAAGCGTAAACCTGCAGGCTCGCGCTCATCCCGCTGAGGCCGTATGAGATGTACAGGAAACCTTACTGTTCCTTGCCCTTGCCCTTGCCTTCGGTTTCCGAAGAGCCGGCGAAAACCTGGCGGCCGTCGGCCAGCTTGACGGTCCGGGCATTGGCCAGCTTGGAGCCGTCCTTCGCCAGCGACCCGGTCACGCTGACAGCGTCGCCCTTCTTCAGGGAGTTACGCGTCCAGCCCTGGCGCATGAGGCCATTAGGGCTCCCGAGTTCCAGTTCCCAGTTGCTCACTTCGCCCTTTTCATCCTTTACATCGATATAAAAGCGCGCGTGAGGATTCATCCACTCCACATTGGTAACTGTTCCGGTAAGCGTCACCGGCTTGGCCGAATCGTATTCGGCGGCAAACGAGTGGTGCGCCAGCATCGGCACAGAGCACAGGAGCAGTCCCAGTCCCGCAACGATCACAGCAAGCAATTTAGCCTTCATTGGCAAACGACCTCCATCGACTTGAGTATATGAGTAGGCACGAGCCCGCCCAACATGCTAGCATACACGCGGCTAATTGGGAGGTCAAGCGTCAAAAGTTACGGCGGATCGGCCGCCAGCGGGGTTACCGAATCCAGGAAAATCCAACAGGGAATTGCGGCGGCATACAGGACCGCCGAGATATAAAAGGCGACGTTCCAGTTGTGATTGGTCCAGGCCAATACATAGCCGATGACTGCAGGCGCTACAGCGCCTCCCAGGTTCCCCCAACTGTTCATTGCGCCAGACAGAGTCCCGGCGTAGCGGCCACCCATGTCCATGGTGGCGGCCCAGGAGGGCGGCATGGCCAAATCGTTGAAAAAGCTGGCCAAGGAGATCGAGATGACCGCCGCCCGGGCGTCTTGCATATAGGTGGTCACCAGCAGCGACGCGCAGGCGCCGGAATATCCGAAACTGGCGACGATACGCCGGGTGCGGTCCACGCTTTTGGTCCAGCGCAGCAGCCGCTCGCCCAGGAACACGCTGACGGGGTTCCCCAACCCCCCCATGAATAAGGGAAGCACGCCAAACATGGCGGCCTGCGCGACGTCCATGCCGCGGGCTTCGCGCAGATACGTCGGCAGCCAAGTGATATTGAAATACCAGCCGTAGGACAGGAAGAAGTACTGCCAGCACAGCAGCCACACGCGTCCCGAGCTCACCAGTTTTCTCCACGGGACACGCGTATGGGCGGAATGGCCGGAGGGCCGGTACGAGCCACGCAGCAGTTCGCGCTCGGCTGCATTCAGTTTGGGATTGTCCAGGGGATTGTCGCGATACCACAGGAAGAATGCGAATGCCCAGATCAGCCCTAAGACCCCGAACACTCCGAAGGCATTCCGCCATCCGACCCACGTGATCACGACTGCGGCCAGCGGGGGCGTGAACGCCCCGCCCCAGCGCGCGCTCATCCACATCAACCCCTGCGCGCGGACACGTTCGCGATCCGGCAGCCAGACCGTGAACATTTTGGTGAGATTCGGGAAGCAGCCCGCTTCTCCCGCGCCGAAGAGAAACCGGGCCGTCGTCATGGAGGCGAAGTTCCAGGCCCAGCCGGTGGCGGCGGTAAAAAAAGACCACCACAGAACGATACGGAGGATGACGCGTCGCGGTCCCATCCAATCGCCCAGGAATCCCCCGGGGATTTCGAACAGCGAGTAAGCCAGCGCGAAAGCCGTCAGCACCCAGCCCTTCTGGATCGAATCCAGGCCCAGGTCTTTGCCGATGTACGGCAAGGCGAACGAAATCGCCACGCGGTCGATATAGGTGATCACCGCCAGCGTGACGGTGAACACCAGGACCCAGTAACGTACTCGCGTGGGCCGCTGAGCTGGCGGCGCGGAACCGATGAAAGGGTCGACGGCGGGGTCAGCCACAGGCTCGATCTTCTCACGGAATCGCGGCTGTGATACGATTTGGGCCAAATGAACAAAATGTGGATGGCTCTCGCATTTGCCGCGGCATTGCTCCCGGCGCAGACGCGCCGCACGCTCGACATCTATTGGATCGACGTGGAGGGCGGCGCGGCCACGCTGATCATCGCGCCATCGGGCGAATCCTTGCTGGTCGATACCGGCTTTCCGGGGAACGACGATCGCGATGCGAAAAGAATCAACGCGACCGCGGTGGCGGCGGGCCTGACCAGGATCGACCACCTGGTGATCACTCATTTTCACGGCGATCACGTGGGCGGTCTGGCAGCGCTTTCCAAGATGATCCCGATCCGCAAAATCTACGATCACGGTGAATCGATCGAGAAGTCGCAGGAAAAAGGAGCGACGCTGTGGCAGGATTATCTCGCGGCGGCGGGGAACAAGCGTACCGTGGTCAAGCCCGGCAACAAGATTCCCTTCGCCAAGAATGTGGATATTACCGTGGTGAGCGCCAATGGCGAAGTGATTTCCGAGCCGATCAATCGCGGGTTCGTCAACAAGTTATGTGACGGCGCCGAGCGCAAGCCCGCCGACAACACCGAGAACTCGCGCAGCACCGGGTTCCTCCTGACCTACGGGAAGTTCACTTTCCTCGATGTGGGCGATCTCACTTGGGACCGCGAAATGATGCTCGGCTGTCCGGTGAACAAGGTGGGCGAGGTCACGCTACTGCAGGCTACGCATCATGGTTTTTCGAACGGCCAATCCGGCGCGCCGGCCCTGATCTGGTCGCTGAAGCCGCAGGTGGTGGTGGTGAACAACGGCGCTCGCAAGGGCTTCAGCAACGGAAGCTACGAAACGCTCGCCAAGATCCCGGGGATCGAAGGAATTTGGCAGGGTCACAAGGGCGCGACGAACGATGCCGCTCACAATACGGCCGAAGAAATGATCGCCAACCTGGAGGAGGGCGCGGCGGACAAGGGCAACTGGATCAAAGCGTCGGTATCGAGCGACGGCAAGTTCACGGTCACCAACGATCGGAACAAGTTCACAAAATCGTATACGGCGCGATAAAACCGCTGAACCGCTCCATCACTGTCGCGGCTCTGAAGATGGTGCGGAGTCGCGACGCTTTGAGACACTACGGGAATGCCTCTTCGCTCGACTCATTGGTTCGGTCTTCAGGACCGCGACGGATTCATCCACCGTTCCTGGATGAAGAACCAGGGCTTTCCGCCGGATCTTTTTGACGGTCGGCCTGTCATTGGCATCTGCAACACCTTCTCGGAGCTGACGCCGTGCAATGCGCATCTTCGGCAAGTGGCTGAGCGGGTGAAACGCGGCGTGTATGAAGCTGGCGGATTCCCTTTGGAATTCCCGGTGATGTCGCTGGGGGAAACCAACATTCGCCCCACCGCGATGCTGTTCCGCAATCTGGCCAGCATGGACGTGGAAGAGTCGATTCGCGGCAATCCTATTGATGGCGTGGTTCTGCTGTGCGGCTGCGATAAAACCACTCCGTCGCTGCTGATGGGCGCGGCGAGCTGCGATGTGCCGGCGATCGTGGTCTCGGGCGGGCCGATGCTCAACGGTAACTTCCATGGTGAGAGGCTCGGTTCGGGCACGGGCGTGTGGCAGATGAGCGAGGATGTGCGCGCGGGCAAGATGAAGATCGCCGATTTCTTCGAAGCCGAGGCGTGCATGTCGCGGTCAGCGGGCCACTGCATGACGATGGGGACGGCGTCGACCATGGCCAGCATGGTGGAAGCGCTCGGCATGGGCCTGCCGCACAACGCTGCGATACCCGCTGTCGACTCTCGGCGGTACGTGTTAGCGCAGCAGGCCGGGCGGCGGATTGTCGAAATGGTTCATGAGGACCTGCGGATTTCCCGCATCCTTACGCGTCAGGCTTTCGAAAACGCAATTCGGGTGAACGCGGCCATCGGCGGGTCGAGCAATTTCGTTCTGCACATGCTGGCGATCGCGGGGCGCGTAGGCGTGCCGCTCACGCTCGATGACTTCGACCGCGTGGGCCACCATCTTCCGCTGCTGGTGGACATCCAGCCCTCCGGCAAATTCCTGATGGAGGATTTTTACTACGCAGGTGGGGTTCCGGCGGTGGTGCGGGAACTGGCGGATGTGATCCACCGGGATGCGCTGACCGTGAATGGCAAGACGATCGGCGAAAACACTGCCGATGCGCCATGCTGGAATCGCGAAGTAATTCGCGAGCGCGCCAATCCTATTCGCGAGCATGCCGGGCTGGCCGTGGTGCGCGGCAACCTGGCGCCCAACGGGGCGGTGATCAAGCCTTCAGCGGCGACACCCAACTTACTCAAACATCGCGGCCGCGCGGTGGTGTTCGAAAGCATCGAGGATTTCAAGGCGCGCATTGATCGGCCCGATCTCGAGATCGAGGAAACGTCGGTGATGGTGCTGAAGGGCGCGGGGCCCAAGGGGTATCCGGGGATGCCCGAGGTCGGTAACATGCCGCTCCCGCCCAAGCTCCTGGCGCGCGGGATCACCGACCTGGTTCGAATTTCGGATGCTCGTATGAGCGGGACGGCCTACGGAACCGTGGTGCTGCATGTTTCTCCGGAGTCGGCTGCGGGCGGGCCGCTGGCGGTGGTCGAGAACGGAGACGAAATCGAATTGGATGTCGACGCGCGCAAGCTGGAACTGCGGGTTTCCGAAGACGTGCTCAACCGGAGAAGAGCGGCCTGGAAGCCGGCGCCGGTTGCGTGGAACGGCGGATATCAGCGCCTTTACATCGATCACGTGCTACAGGCGGATCAGGGGGCCGATCTGGATTTTCTGGTTGGTTGCAGAGGCGCCGGTATTCCTCGCGAGAGTCATTGATTCCAGCGCGCACTTGTGCGCGCGGGTCTGATAGGATTTAACACGAATGCGCACCAACTGCTTTGTTTCTGCAATCGCGCTCGCGGCTGCACTGGCCGGTCAGAATAAGCCATGTGATCGAGCCTGCCTGGAACCATTCGTTGATAAGTATCTGGATGCGATGATCGCCCACGATCCATCGAAGGCGCCGTTCGCGCGCGGCACGAAGTTCACCGAGAACGGCCAACGTCTCGAGCTAGGCGACGGCCTGTGGAACACCATGACCGGCAAGGGCACGTATCGGCTGTTCGTCACCGACGTGGAGGCGCAGCAAGTGGCGTTCCTGGGCAGCATCACGGAAGCGAACGTAGGGGCGGTGATCGGTCTGCGGCTGAAGATCCGCAACAATCAGATCACCGAAGCGGAGCACTTTGTGCAACGGAGCCCGAACTCAGCGGCAGGTTTCGAGAGAATCGGCTATAAGTGGACCGATACGGTCCCACCCGCCGAGCGCATGACGCGCGAAGAGCTGGTGAAAACCGCCAATATGTATTTTTCCGGAATGCAGAAGAATGACGGCAAGGGTGATTATCCCTTTGCCGACGACTGCAACCGGATCGAGAACGGCAGCCTATCCACCAACCAGCCGGTTGCTCAGGGCAAGCAGCGGCCTGATCCCAAGACCGCCACCGGTTATTCCGGCAATTGGAGCTGCATGGAGCAGTTCAAGAGCGGACTGATTCACTTTGTGACGCGCATTCATGATCGCCGATATGTAGCGGTAGACCCAGAACGCGGCCTGGTGTTCAGTTTTTGCTTCTTCGATCATTCCGCCGGTGATACGCGAAACTTCGAAACACCGGACGGCCGCAAAGTGACCGCTGGTCCGCAGCAGCCTTGGACCTGGCAACTGGTGGAGCTTTTCGAGATCCGAAAAGGCAAGCTGCATCAGATCCAAGCCATCATGGAGCGCGCTCCTTATGGAATGAACTCCGGCTGGAGCGCCTGGGAAGACGGGTTGAGCGACCGCGGCCGCAACGTCGCCAAACAGTGACGCCATGACATTTCCAATTCTCGTTTTAACGCTACTTGGTTTCCAAGCACCCGCGGCTGCGCAGGCCATCGACAATCAACGCGTGCAGGTTCATGAGATAGACGGCGCGGCGGATTCGGCACCTTACGATTCCGTTTGGGTTTCCCGCTCGGGCCAGGCGGCTTTCCTGCCAAAAGGCACCGCGCACAAGGCGGATGGCCCAGGCATCCTGATCAGCCTCAAGGACTTCAAACAGGAGCCGCTTCCGAACAAGTCGGGCTATCCGCTGGCGTTTCCGCGGCCGGGAAGCAAGAAGGTGCTTGAGAACGCCCGTGTCATCGTGTGGGATTACACGTGGACTCCCGGCGTCGCGACTCCCATGCACTTCCACGACAAGGATGTGGTTGTGTTTTATCTCGAAGACGGGGATCTACAGTCCATCACGCCCAGCGGTGAGAAGACCGTGAATCCGTACAAGCCCGGCATGGCTCGCTTTAACCTGCGCGACCGGACCCATACGGAAACCCTGATTCGCGGGAAGCAGCACGCCATCATCACAGAGCTGAAATAGCATGAGCAGGAAATTCGCGGCGGTTCTCGCATTCTTGTTTCAGCTGACCGGCTGGGGACAGGGCGCTTGTGACCGCTCGTGTCTGGAAAACTTCGTCGATCAATACCTGGACGCGTTGATCGCGCACGATCCCAAGAAGCTGCCGATGACCGCGCGCGTGAAGAATACCGAAGACGCCGTGCGCCTGGATCCCGGCGACGGATTCTGGCGAACCGCGAAGGCCAAGGGCTCTTACCGGTTCTTCGCGACCAACACGGAGAACGGGCAGGTGGCTTTCATGGGGACCATGCGCGAAGATCCCAACAATCCGGTAATCCTGGCGGTCCGGTTGAAGATCGAGAACCGACAGGTTTCTGAAATCGAGAATATAGTGGTGCGGGACGCCCAGGCCGCCGCGAATCTGGAAAAGTGGGGCGCGCCAAATCCCGTGTTCCTGGAGACGATCCCGGTGGCTCAGAGGGCCTCGCGCGCCGAACTGGTGCGGATCGGCAACCTGTATCTGTCGGCCCTGGAGAAGAACGATGGCAAGTCAGCGCCTCCCTTCGCGGCCGGTTGCGAGCGGATTCAGAACGGCGTCCAGACTACAAACAATCCGGATGCTGTCGCGCAGGCAACTCCACCTCCCGGTCGCGGCGGCAAACAAGCGCCGGCCCCACCCAAGCCGCAAGGTCTACAGATCAACATCACGGCGCTGGGATGCGCCGAGCAGTTCAAGCTCGGCTACTTCAACTTCGCGCGGCGTGTCCGCGACCGGCGCTTCGTGGCGGTCGATCGCGAACGCGGACTGGCGATGGTGATCGCCGAGGCCGACGAACCCGCAGGCAAGTACGCGACCTTCAAGCTGGCCGACGGCCGCGAAATCACCGCCGGACCGAACCGCCCCACCACTATAGAGGCGTTCGAGGTGTACAAAATCGAAGCCGGCAAGATCCGCCGCGTGGAGGCCGTGCAGATCACGGTTCCCTACGGTATGCTTTCGGGCTGGAGCAGTTACGAAGACGGTATGTCCAGCCGGGCAAGGTAATCACTATAAGAGAGAGGTTCCTCATGAAACATTGGATGACACTCGGAATTCTGCTGGCTTCGGCGATCCTGATGGGAGCCGATGCGGCCACCTTTGTAGGCCACGATAAAGTCGCGGACTCGTTGGCCAAGGGAGGCTCTCTGGCGGCCACCAAAGAGTACACGGTATCCGGTTCCCACCGCACCGGGCCGGGCCAGGTAGAAGTGCACGAAAAAGAAACCGACATCTTCTACGTGACCGACGGCGAAGCAACTTTCGTCACCGGCGGTACCATGGTCGGTGGAAAGATGAGCAAGGCCGGCCAGTGGCTCGGCACCGACATTACGGGTGGACAGACCCACCATTTGGCCAAGGGCGACGTCATGATGATCCCGGCCGGAATGCCGCACTGGTTTAAAGAAGTTCCCAAGTCGGTCAGCTATTTCGTCGTGAAGGTCCTGAAGGAGTAACGTAGCCATGTTCCGCAAGATACTCGGACTAATGCTGGGGTTGGCGGTTGTGGCCGCCCTGGCGCCCGCGGCCAACCTGGATTTCAACAATCCCACAGGCACGCAGGGCCTCATCATGATCGACAAGCTCGGTGGATTCGTGCGGTTCTTCGATCCGGTGAGCTTTAAGGAGCTTTCGAGCTTCACGATCCCAGACGGGCCTCCTCACGAGCTGGCCATCTCGCCCGATCATAAGACCGCCTACATCCCGATTTACGGCGACGGCGTGTACGGCCGGAATCCGCATCCCGGCCACACCATCGCCATCATCGACCTGACGTCCAAGAAAATGACAGGGACCATTGACGTTTCGCCCTACCTGGCTCCGCACGGTCTACAAGTAGATTCCAAAGGCACTCTGTACGTCACTTGCGATACCAGCCGCAAGTTCCTGGTGATCGATCCGAAAGCCAGGACCATCATGGCGGCTATCGACACCGAGGGAACCGGGCACTGGATCGCCGTGTTGCCGGACGGAAGCAAGGCCTATGTCGCCAATAAGAATGACCGGCCGTTTGTGAGCGTGATCGATATCAAGGCTCGCAAGATGACCGGCAAAGTCGACATGCCGAACGGCACGCAAGGCATCACTGTTTCACCGGATGGGAAGCGTGTGCTGGCAGTGGATTACAAGGATCCCAAGTTCGTGGTGATCGATACAGCCACGGACAAAGTTGTGGATACCGTAGCGGTGGAGAAGAACCAACGGGGCCCCTTCCGCGTGAAGTATTCGCCGGACGGGTCGAAGCTGGTCACCTGCGACGATCAGGAAGGGCTCGCGAACATCATCAGCACCGCGGATCTGCACGGCAAACAGCAAGTGCTTACGGTCGGCAAGACGCCGTTTGGGATCGCCTTCAGCGCGGATTCGAAGACAGCTCTGGTCTCGAACCACGGCGACGGGTCGATTTCCGCGATCGACCTGGCGGGCGCCAAGGTCGTGAACACTTTCAAGGCCGGGACGGGAATCGAGACGCTGGCGTACTACTAGAGATCACCCGCTGCGTGCACTTCGGCGTAGCTGTTCCGGTGTGGCAGGCCGGCGCTGCACCTCGTTCATACTCACTCCGGGCGAATCGGCATGAACGACTACCAGGCCTGAGTCTGTCACGGTGTGACCTTCCCGGCGGTTGGTCTCCGAATCCAGGCCGATGACGGCGTGCTCCGGGATCTTCAGGTCGTGATCGACGATGCAGTTCCGGATCCGGCTGTGCGCACCCACTTGCACGCCGGAGAAGAGCAGACAGTTCTCGACGGCAGCCTGACGATCGACCCGCACGCCCGGCGAGAGAACGCTCCGCGTCACGCGGCCTCCCGAGATGATGCAGCCATGGGACACGATAGAATCCAGCGCTAAACCCATGCAACGGCCTTCCGTGGCAAAGACAAACTTCGCGGGAGGCAAGGGCGGCATGGACGTGCGCAAGGGCCATTCCTGGTCGTACAGATTGAACTCCGGAGTCACCGCGACCAGATCCATATTGGCTTCAAAGTAGGCTTCGAGGGTGCCCACGTCGCGCCAGTAAACCATCTCTTTCTTGTTCTCATCCACGAAGTCGTAGGCCACCACACGACGGCGGCCGATCAACTTCGGTAGCACGTCACGCCCGAAATCGTGCGACGACAGCTCGTCTTCGGCGTCTTCCAAGAGTGCCTCCAGCAGAACTGGCGTCGAAAAGAGATATACGCCCATGGACGCGCTGCAAGCATCCTGTTTAAAGCGCGAACGAGCCGCCTGCTCCTTTGACGGTTTCTCGTTAAAGTCTTGAATCGAGTACTCCGCATCCATGCTCACGATTCCGAATCGGCCGGAGTCGGACGGGCTGATCCGGGTGGTGGCCACGGTCACATCCGCACCCTGCTCCACATGCCAGTCGAGCATGTGGGCGTAGTTCATTTTATAGACATGATCCGCGGAGAGAATGAGAACGTAAGGCAGATGTTCGTCCACTATGCTCTGCATGTTCTGGTAGACCGCGTCCGCGGTGCCCAGATACCAGGTGTCGCGCAGGCGCTGGGTTGGCGGCACGGTTTCAATGAACTGTCCGAGCTCGGGGGAAAGGATATTCCAAACCTGGCGGATATGACGGTTCAGACTCAGCGCTTTGTACTGCGTTAAGACATAGATCTTGCTGAGGCCCGAGTTGAGGCAATTGGAAAGCGTCAGATCGATCAGGCGGTAAATGCCGCCAAACGGCATCATCGGCTTGGGTTGATCGCGGGTAAGAGGAGCCAGACGCTCGCCCGCGCCTCCGGCTAGGAGAATTGTGAGGATGCCTTCCACCGAACTCTTTTCCCCGGACGTTGCGGTCCGGTTAACGGCCTTCTCTAGGCCTTGGAGCGAGCCAGGATTTCTTGCTCGGCACGATACCAATCTTCTTCGGCCGATCCGCCGTTTCTACCTCGCGCCTCCCAAAGGGAGTAAGCGAGCTGGGCAATCTGATCCTCAATTGTAACGTCTGGGACGGGGATGCCCTGTTCAGAAACTGCTGGCAGCGCAGCAGATTCCTGCCCCTTCGGTCGAGCTGTTCTCCGACGGGGAACCACGCTTCCATTGCTCCGGCTCCCGCTTTTGGGATTTGTCCTCACGCGCTGTTTCCCTCCCTGAACCTACGCGGGTTGGCTTAGCGCCCTTCTATCTTGGAGGGCAAAATGAGAGTACTAAAACGCCTCTCTGCGGCAATTGTGCGCCGATTTGATCCTTGTGTCAAGAAGGAATGCTGCTCTCGCTCGGCGCCGGCGGGTTGGGCGATTGAAACAATATACCCTCTTCATGAAACCGTCGATAGATCCTTTTGCGAAGCTCGTGCTGCACCAGAAACTGGTCAGCGAACTCTGCCACCTGGCAGTCCAAGGTAAAGTCCATCGAGGTCTTGCCGAAACCGGGGATGAATCGCGCCGAGGGCGCAGGCTTCTGCAACAGGCCGGGCACTTGTCCAACGGCGGCTGAACCCACTTCATTCAGGAGCCGCTCCACCTGGCTCGGGTCGGAGTCGTAGGTGACGGGAACGGTGATCCCGATCCCCAGCGGCCGGTCCGGAAGATTGTAATTCGTAACAATACTTTGGGCGAGCTTGTTGTTTGGTATGAAGATCAGGTTACCGCCCAATTCCCGCAGCGTGGTGCTGCGCCAGCCTACGTCCTGCACGTATCCGCTCTGTCCTGCATCGATCTTGACGAAATCGCCGATCCGGACCTGGCGGGCGACGCTCACATAGAAGCCGGCGAACAGATTGGAGAGGGTATCCTGCAGTGCCAGCGCCACGGCCAGACCGCCTACCCCCAGGGCCGCGAGGATCGCCCGGATGTTGAGTTCAAAGACTTGATCGAGCAAGGTCAGGATGCCGAGGATCCAGATGACGAGGCTGGCCAGAAACTCGGTGAGGGTTCCCAGGGGCAGAGCTCCTTCGAGTCTGGCCGAATAATCCCGCACCATGCGCCCGCTCAACCGCGACAAGACCAGGGTCAGGGAGAGGATCCATAGCGTCAGCAGCAGTTTGGCCGACCAGCGCGTGACGTTGCGCGGCAGGTCCGAGTATTCTGCCGCAAGGTGAATGGCCAGGATCAGGATCCAGAGCAGCAAAGG